>JAEEGL012755786.1_pt1 | contig 14889 bp, 17 predicted proteins | sample 9134231 | NCBI WGS metagenome assembly JAEEGL01 (sample SAMN16246548, study PRJNA631951) | gut metagenome | biome: gut microbiome; feature: rumen; material: fiber-attached | host: Bos | place: Iran: Karaj | collected 2018-10
CCTTACACTGAACATCGAGCATAAGCTGCTTACGCATCAGTTCAAAAACATCTTCCTCAAGCTTAGTACCGATGAACTCATAGAGGTCATCCCAGCGACCGAACTCAGGAACATACTCAAGATTACGACGCATTGCCGCAGTCTCATGATCAGCAAGCCAACGAGTGATAACGCGGAAGAAACGACGCTCACCCTGGCCTCCACGCACATCGCGCAGATAGAAAAGGCACTTCAGAGCATGAATAGCATCTTCAGCATATGCCTTCTGGAAAAGATAGATGCAATCAGCATCAGAACGGGAACGATAAGCCGCACCCATACCGAAAAGGTCGAGCAAACCAGACATAGTACTCTTATGAGTAAGAGCACCGTTCTCAGTGCGGGTAAAGTTAGTAGCAGTCTTCATGCCATTAAGAAAAGTATTCATATAATAAAATCTCCTTTTTCACATTGACTCCTCTTGGACAAGAGGATTTATTTTTTTTATTTTACACTAAAAATATAAGTTAAATTTTTTGTATCACTAAGAATACGAACTTCATTGGAGGGATTTACCCAAATTATTTTTTTGTCTTTTTTAGTATTTTCTCCAATACAACTATCATTTGGGGTGGCTCCTGGAGCATAAAGTTTATCTCCATCCCAATAACAATTCCATTCTTTTGGAATATAATTCATAACCCATTTACGAGCTTTATCAGAGCCGCTTTTTTTGCAACGAGCAGTACAATAGAAAGTATGAGTTTGAAAATATTCGGTTGGAGTTTGAAGATGTACTGTTCCATCTTCTTCGAGGACTCCAAAATAATTAACTTTTTTAGTATTAATATAATAATCTTTAATCCATTTTACACACAGGTCATTATCATTTAAAACAGCATTATCTTGTACATCTGTACCAAAAGCATCTATAATTAAATCACTAAAATTATATTTAGTAGCTGTTGCTTGTGTAAATTGTCCGGATTGAGCCGGCAAACCTTTTACTTCAATAATACCTAATTTAGGACTAATAATATCTGGATCGTGAGAATTCATACCGCCTTTTGATTCTGCTTGGTCATCAAAATTGTTTTTAATATATTCAAGCAACATTTTTTCAGCTTTTTCTCCGCGATAAGACATTTTTAATTTCCTCCTATTTTATTTACTTCTTTTTTAACTTTCTATATATATTATATAATATTTTTTTATAAATTTCAATTAAAAAAATATTATAATATGTTTTGTTCTATAATTGCCTGTGCTAATTTTTTCATTACTGTTTTATCAATAGCATTTCCTAAACAAAATCCTACTTCTCTTGGGGTTAATACAGAACAAATTATGTTAGCTTCTTTTTTTGTCCATCCCATTACTTTACACATTTCTATAGGAGATAATTTATATATTTTTCCTTCTCTTAAATATAAGCCACCACTTGAGCCAGCTTTTCCTCCTCCAGAACTTGTTAAAGTCACACCTTGTCCTAGAATAGAATAAATACGATTCCCCTGTCCCCCATTATTATAATCTTTTAATTTCTTAGCTCCATTATAATATGGTGTCGTAAGATCAGCAGGGCCATTGTAGATATCAATTAAATAAGTATCATCAATTGGTTCTAAAAAATCTTTTAAAACTGTTTTACTTGTTTCAAAAGCAGGAAAAACAAAAGGGGTAGAAGCATTTAAAATAGAAATCATAAAAACTCTTTCTCGTATTGTTGCACCCCCATATTGAAAAGCTTTAATTTTTTTCCAGCTAGAGGTATATCCAAGTTCAGTTAAACTATCAATCCAGTTTTGGAAAGCTGGCATAAAATTAGCATTAGCAATATTTGCTACATTTTCCATAATTAAAATTTTTGGTTTAGGTGATACTTGTAATAATCTATATACTTCATAAATTAATGATGAATGTTTTCCTTCAAAACCTTCTTTTTTCCCTGCGATAGATAAATCCGTACAAGGAAAAGAATATGTCCAAATATCTGCATATGGTAATGCTGTTATTTTACTAATATCTCCAAAATTTAGGCAATCTCCACATAAAGCTTTATAAGCTTTTAATGGGCGTGGATCAATTTCACTAATTCCTACACTGGTTATGTCAGGAACAACTTCCTAAAAAGCTTTTAACTATGTCCCTATACCAGCAAATAATTCAATAATTGTCATTCTTTTCACCCTTTATTTATTAAAAACTTCATGAACAGAAATGTATAACATTCCAGGTTTATAATCAGCATAATCAACTGATTTTTTTTGATAATAGATTTTAACACAACTATTATCTTTAATTGTTAACCAAAGATATTTAACTTTATCTTTATAAGATGGGTCATTTATTCGATATTCTTCACCAGGAGCTATCATATAAACTGAATAATTTGGTTCATTAAATTCAACAAAGGCTCCATAATCACCAATTACAATTCTTATATAAGACTCACAAATTAACATTCCATTTCTAGTATATAATGGGCCACCGCCATCAATATTTAAAAATTTTGGAATATTATCTTTATATAATTGACGATATTTATTTGAAATATCTTTTAGTAATTTTTTATATTTATATTTCTAAGCTAATTCTGCTTCAATTTTTAAAGTATTCATTGGCTTGTAGTAATCCTCACAATACTATGATGATAATCAACAATGTCATAGGAAATATTAGATACAAGCAAATCTAAATTTAAAATTTGATGATATTGCTCAATATTTTCTTTAAAAAGTCTGTTTCCTTCTTCATCACTAACATGAGTCAAATCAAGATCATCAGACCAATAATACTCTCCACCATTTACCGAGATAATAACTGGAGCCATTGCGGAAATTTGCGGAGCCAAATCTTTAATAGTTAATACTGATGCTATTGAATAAAACATATCTTCTCTCCTTCGCATCATTTTTTATGGTGAGGGTAGAGGGATTTGAACCCTCGACTCCCTGCTTAAAAGGCAAGTGCTCTACCTACTGAGCTATACCCTCATAAGAAAAAATTATGGGCGTAATTACTACCTATCATAATTACGCCCACATAGCCACCACAACAGAAAAGGAGTACAAAAACAAAACATTAAAGAATAGAATTGGAGCGGGTAAGGGGAATCGAACCCCTATCCTCAGCTTGGAAGGCTGATATTCTACCGTTGAACTACACCCGCAAGTACCGGTCGCTACTCCGGTAATAAAGCGGACAGAAAGGAAATAAGTTCCTCAACAAAGAGAGAGGTAATAATGAACAATGGTGCGGGTAGCCGGACTTGAACCGGCACGCTCTTTCGAACAACAGATTTTAAGTCTGTGGTGTCTGCCTATTCCACCATACCCGCATATTTAATTTTAATTAATTTTATTCATTACAGAATTCTTCATATTCTGTTTTACTAATTTCCCAATAATTAGTATTAGCACAAGCTTCATCATAATAGCTATCACGGTCTTCTTCTGATTCCCAATCACCATGCCAACCTGTTACAATATATTCATAAGATTCGGCATTTTCAATTGCCATATCATAAGCAATCTGTTCGATTTCATTAGCTGCTTCTTCAGGCAAAGCAACTACATCTTCAAAATCACAACCGCAATAACCATTGCCTCCAACAATTTTAAAATACTTCATAATTAAAACTCCTACAAGACACTTAATTGTATCTTTTTTTCATTTAAATCTTTTGTAATGCTGTAAGCGTCTTTAAAAATTTATTTTTTTTAACTTTCTATATATATTATATCATTTTTTTTTAAAAAAATCAATTAAGAGATTTTTCAACTTCATAAAGTGTATTATATTGCTTTTTTAAAAGATCTACGCGATAGCGTAATCCATCTTCTCCAACGATATCTAAAAGAGGTTCCCATTTAAGAGAAACTTGTGCTCCTAAAATTATAGCACATACAATATCGTTATAAGCAATAACTGCATTATTAAAACTTTTTACAAATTCAATAAACTCTTCTTGATTTTTAAATTCTAATTCAATCTTCATTATAACTTTCTACATCGGCATCCATTGCTTGTTGTCTACGCAAATCCATACGTCTATAATTAATAGATGGAACGCATGGCTTAGTTTTACGACGTTTTCCTTTATTTCGTGTTTTAGCTGAACACATAGGACAACTACAATGGATTTTATTTTTTGAATATTGATGGAGATTATCATACCATCCAATACGCCGTTCCCGCACTTCATAATTAAATAATGCGGCATAATTAGCTGGCCACCAATGGCTATTTAAATCAATATCTCTTTTTCTTTTGGCTTTTGTGTAATTTTTATGTCGTCTCCAAGCTCTATTTCTCATACGCAAAACCTCCAAGATATTAAATTTTTCTTGGCAGGGGATACCGGTTTCGAACCGATTCTTCTTGATTTAGAGTCAAGCGGGCTACCATTACTCCAATCCCCATGGCACCCCCACTTCGGAGTCGAACCAAGACCTGGAGGGTTAGAGCCTCCTGTGCTACCGCTACACCATAGGGGAATATTTCTTTCTTTCTTTCTCTTTCTAATTTACCATAAAATTTTTGATTTGTCAAGAAAGTAGAGAGAGATATAGGATTTATACCTATACTTCCAATATGGTGTGCTATTAATTACACTAATCTCTCATATTGACGGTTTTAAAGGTTAACCGACAACCTTACCAGTGTGCTTTTACGCCAAAGAGTTACCGCATGCCCCGTAACTACACTCTTTAGAGGATGGACGCTATTAATCCTACCTTCTGGTTATAATAAATATGGATTAAGACTTATTTAGGAAAACAAATCTTATAAAGGAGCTACCTTTTTATTACCATATTCATATGTATATTATATCATTTTTTTTAAAAAAAATCAATGGGAGTTGTTTAAAACTCCCAATTAATTATTCATAAACCAATTCCAACATTTCTTAATTCGATCTTTAAATGTTGGCTGTTTTAGACTATCAGCATCCATATGAATGGTACAAGTCTTATCTGGAGAACCCATTTCATGGACTTCTACTTCTACCTGTTCTGGCTTATGAAAACTTGCTTCAAGAGCTTTAAGATTATTTTCTGCCCATTTTACACCATCTGCAGCATCGTCACGAAAGAGATCAGCTTCATCATAAAAATCTTCAGCCTTTTTAAAATTCTCCCAAGCAATTTCAGCTTTCTTGTTTGCTGCGGCGAATCTCTTTCTACGAACCTTAAGATCGCATCGTGCTGCCGCAAGTTCTTTTCCCTTTTCCAAATCAAAGTTGTCATTTGGATGGCATTGTGCCGTTCCCTTAACCGTCTTGCCAGCATAAGTAGAAATAGCAATTACAGTATTTCCATTAATAGCAAACTTATACCGCTCAAGCGGGAAGGGCTTTACATTTTCATACATTTTAAAAAATCACCCTTATAAAAAAATATTTGGGTAAGGAAAGGGATAAAACTCTTTCCTTACCCTTTTCTATATATATTATATAATATTTTTTTATAATTGTCAAATAATTATTTTAATAATGAGTAGATAAGTAATCTTTATAAGCTTTTAAAATTTCTTGTTGCCCAATCCAAAAATTACCTCCATTTACAGAAGAAACTTTTTGATAATTTAATTTATTAAAAATATTTTTTAATTCTGAAACAGATTTATTTTTTGCTTTAATATAATGTTCTGCTTTAGAATTAGTAATTTGATTAATTTCTTTAATTTTTCCAGAATTACCATTAATAGAAAAATCTGCTGTTAAATCTCCTCTTTTTAAAAATACAAAATCATCAGTTGGAATTTCTTTTCTTTTTCTTAAGTTTAATTCTCCAGGTCTTTTTGTCCAAACATAAAAACTACAAGGAACAAGATAATTTTTTTTATCTTCTGTAATAAATGTTGAATTACTTAATTTATGTTCTACAATTAAACGCCAATTATCAGGGAATAAAGTTTTTGATTGATTAGATAATTTACTAAAAGTATCAGGTAAAATAAAAGCGATTGTTTCAGCTCCGATTTCACGAGCATGCTTAATAAAATTTTTAGCTAACGATGATCTTGAACCAAAAGGCGGATTTCCAATTACTAAAATATGTTCTAAATTAAATTTTTCAACTGTAAACCAATCTTGTGGAATAATATTTTCACCTTCAGGTTCAATATCATAAGCAATACAATTTAATTGAGAACTAAAACTTCCAGAACCTGCGCTTGGTTCAATAATTAAATCATAACTATTTAAATCTGGAACTAAATTAATACATTCAATAGCAACATCTTTCTAAGTATAAAATTTATCAATTCCCATATAAAATTCGCTCCTTTAATTCTGGTGATAGATACTTTTTTTTCCACCGTTTTGTTTTTTCATTTTTATCATTATAAATAGGAATAGTAATTGAATATTCAGAATGTTGATTTACTGCATTAGCTTGAATAGTTCCATGAGTATATCCACCGCATAATTCAACCTCTTCTTCCATTTCTTGTTTTGTTAATTTAAAAAAAATACTATCATTTAAATTTTCTTCATTTATATAAAAACAAATATAAAAATCTATATCTTGCCATAAGCGAATTTGTCTAATATTTAAATTTTTCGCTTCATTTGTAAATGAATTTTTAAATTCATAATAAATTCCATTTTCATCAACAGCATCTCCACAATCTTCTCTGGATGGAACTTGTTTTAAATTAAGTTTATTACATAAAAATTTTTCTCCCATTGGAGCTTTCTTTTGTGCTGATAACGATGCAGTAGACATATAATATAATATAGCATTATCGCATTTTTCTATTGGAATATTTAATTCATTGTAATTACTCAATAATTGTTGAATCATTAAAGCTTGTTTTAAAATTTCATCATTTTTTTCTTTTATTTCTGATAATAACATTTATAAAATCCCTTTTTATATTTATTTTCTATATATATTATATAATATTTTTTTATAATTGTCAAATAATTATTTTAAAATACCATGCATACGGCCCATATAGATAGCCATACGAATCATATCTTCAGAGAGGTCTAAACCATTTTCACGACCACGAATAATACCCATATCAATAAGTTTTTGAATATCCTCTTGATAATATTTTGGCATTTCGCTTACTTTATTATATCTTACCACGTTTTCTTCCTCCTTGTCATTTGATGTAGTATGTGCTTTTGCCCATTTAGCAAAATTTGGTAAACCATATCCACGAATATTACGAGCATTAACCTTAATATAACGATATTTTACTGTATCACTATAATTTCCTTCGATAACTGCAATAGTATTATCTGCCGATACAGAACAAACAATACCAACGTGATCTGGTACTCCAGTATTATCACTAGAACCATTATCCTCCCAATCATAATAGATTATATCTCCTGGATTAGGTTTATAAGCATCGTTCTCCATCCATCTACCCATTTTTTTAAAGGCTTCTACCTAATAATAACATCCACATTCACGAGGAATAATGTCTGTCATTTTGCATTTAATTGCCATAGCAGATACAAAAGTAGCACACCAAGCATCTTTATAAGTAACTTTATATCCACGAGGTAATGGACTTACACTATTATAAATATCAATAATCTAACGATGTTTTCCACTTGCTTCGGAAAAATTTAAATAAGACTTAGCAGTATTTACATATAAGCCTCTTGCTTCAAACTCTGTCATAAAAAATTTCACCTACCTAATTAATATTTCTATAAATATTAAAATTTTTTACAATTTCTTTATCAAATTTTGTCCAATAGAAAAAGAGTAGACAGTAAAACTATCTACTCTTAATATTGGTGGGAATCCGAGGATTCGAACCTCGATACACGTGCTCCAAATGCAAAAGAAAATATCTGCTGTCGCTGCCTAGCATCTAGACAATGTCTAAACGCGGCTTTTCCAGTTAGCCTAGATTCCCATGGCACCGCCGGCTGGGCTCGAACCAACACTCTCAGAGTCAAAGTCTGATATGCTACCATTACATAACGGCGGTATAAAAACTAGACGCATTACACTTTTGTCCTACCCATTGGACGATACGCGAAACTGCTCGCATAATCGGATTCGAACCGATAACTTAAAGATTAAATCTTTAGTTGCTGTCTGCGTCTATTTGGTCCGAGTGGAGGGACTTGAACCCCCGGCCTCCTGCTCCCAAAGCAGGCAGTCTACCACTGACCTACACCCGGATATAAACAAGACTCTTTTTTTGAATAAAAGGCAGAGATTAATCAGTCTATTTCAAAATACTTGCTGTATGAGTCTTTTATAAAATGGTGCCCGATACTGGGCTCGAACCAGTGACCCCATCCTTGTAAGGGATGTGCGCTAACCAGCTGCGCTAATCGGGCATGATGGAGGGGCGATATTTTAGTGCGCGTCCTCCCGTTACCGCACTTCAAGGCATCTTAAAAGTTTTTTACGTGCTCTACCAACTGAGCTACCGCGGCGTAAGGAGCCGCGGATGGGACTCGAACCCATGACATCGGCGTTTTCAATGCATTATCTTTTAAAAATAGAATTGCTGTAAATGCCTTTCTTAACTTTCTATATATATTATATCATTTTTTTTAAAAAAAATCAATTAAGAAATTTATTTATCATATAAAAAACTTACACTGGACAGCAAAGATAATTTATCATAATCAATATAAGAAAAATTAGAATCCCAATTATCATAAACAACTAAAATATGCTATTGTAAATTATCAACATATCCAATAATTAATACACTATGATCTACATAATAATTGCGTCCATCTTTTTTAATACTCATTAATACAGGACAATTATTATTTATTGAATTTTGTATATCTTTAAAAGTAAAACCAAAATTTTTAAAATGTTTAGTTTTTATTTTTTTATTTAAATTATAAATTTTTATAGCACGTTTATATATTCTTGGAACAACAATAGGAAATACCCCTTCATCAGGATAATATCCATATTGTTTAGCAATCTATTCAACTGTTTTATAAATTATATCTGTTTTTACTTTTTTCTTATACCATTTTATAACACAAGTAATTGAAGTAATAATACAATTATTTTCTCCTTGATAATTTTTCTATAGTAAAGGAGAAATATCTTCAACAACTATTAATTTTAATGGATCAATAGTATTAATATATTGTTTTATATTACTACTACATAATCTTTTACCCTCAAACATAAAACTCTCTCCTTTATAATAATTTTGTTTTTTAACTCCTTTATTATAATGAGAGAGTTTTATTATTAATTAATCAATTAGGGCCATTACTAACTTGTTTATATTTTGGCAGGAAGGCAGGGATTTGAACCCCAATAAGCAGTTTTGGAGACTGCGGTCCTACCGTTGAACGACATCCCTATAAAATGGGGTTTTAGGGAAAACCCCTAAAACCTCTTATAGCCAAAAGCTATCGAACATACTTGAGAAGAAATCGTGGAAACCTTCACCTGGTTTGATGCTATAATGATAAGCACCATATTTACTACAGAATTTAGAAAGAACTTCACGATATTCTTTTTGTGCAGCCATAAGTTTTTGACGAACAGCTTCTACTTCATCAGCAGCAGCTTTACGTTCAGCAACAAGTGCTTCTTGTTTAGCTTTTCGTTCGGCAAGTGCTTTCTTTTGTTCTGCTTCTTTAGCAGCAACAGCTTCATCAAATTCTTTTTCTGCGGCAAGGCAATCTTCTACTGTCGCATATTCCTAGTTAGTCTTTTCACTATAAATCTTCATTGTAAATTCCTCTCTTTACAAATATATTTAGAAAATAGTGCTGGTAACTTCCTGCGCATTCTCCTATTCCTATCTAGGTCTCAGTCCATACTACCTATTTTCTATTGGCACCCCGAGCAGGAGTTGAACCCACATCCTGTGGTCCGTAGCCACATGTTCTATCCGTTAGACTACCGGGGCATATACGAGCGGGTCAACCATTTTATCGAATTTAGCCTAGGATTCTTCGTGGTTGTTATAAGTATTTATTACTCTCCCCTATTCCGCTCATATGGAGAGTGGGAGGCCTGGTGGGATTCGAACCCTACGAATGTCGGAACCACAATCCGATGTCTTTGGCCGCTTGACTACAGACCCCATATGGCACCCCCGCAAGGACTCGAACCTTGAATGCGAGCTTAGAAGGCTCGTGCCTTATCCTTTTGGCGACGGAGGCAAATTATAAATTGCTTCAAGAACTCCAATAGTTTCAAATAAATCATCAGCAAGCGTAATGGGAGTTTCCCATTCATTTGCGCTAGCCCATTCAGCATGTTCTCTTAATCTATCAATTAAATCTTTAATCATTATATTTCTCCTTTTTAAAACGAATTAATTACCTTATAATTCTCGTTCATTTACACTCTAGAACCCTGGCATATGCCTTGAACTAGACCATAATTACCCTCCGCCCTCAATTACTAAGAGAATATATAAGGCAATTAATCGACCTTATTTAGACTTGCTAACATCCGCGTTAGGGCGCAGATCCCGCAGTTTCTTCCTAAGGATTTTACTTTACAATAATACAATAATAATTAACCTTACCCTAAATATCGGCTCTATCGCTACCGCACGCGCCTATAAACTTATGTCAGGTTCGTCTATAGGGATCGCCGTCACATATTCCCTTTCTACGGCTTTGGCGCACCATTGAGGACTCGAACCTCAACGCCGCTCATCACGGTTACTGCGTGTTTTCTAGACACGTGCCTTACCAATTAGGCTTAATGGTGCTTATTTATCCAATTGAAAACCCACAAAGATGCTTAACACAGTCGGGTTCTTCAATTTCAAAATATCCATTTCGTTCTCTATCAAATTTAAAAAACTGACGATCTTCATCAAACCCATAACCACAAATTCCTTCATGGTAAGGTTCAAGAATAGCATAATTATAACAATATTCCCAAAGGTCAGTCATATTATTATGAAGAGTATCAAGAGCATCTTGTTTATTACAGAAAAATCCCCAACAACGAGAGCTTCCTACATTAGCAAAATAATTATCACTAGGCTCAATTTTTTCCATTACAGTAATAAACCAATATACTTTTTCTTCCATAAAATTAAACCTCTTTTTTATTTTCTATATATATTATATAATATTTTTTTTAAATTTTCAAATAAAAAAATAATAAGCAATGCTTATTATTTTTTTATTAAATTCCAAAAAGTAACAGTTACTTCCACACCTGTACTATCATTACAAGTAGCGATAAATAAATCATATCCTTCAGTGAAGCAGGAATTACCATTATCATCTAATACATCATAACCAATATTAGACCCATGACGATCTGTACGTTCCCAAGTGTATTCTTCTACTGTACCATCTTTTTTAGTAATCTTTAATGTATCCCCAGGACCGCACCATCTAATTATCCATAATCCTTCACTATCATGATCGCCAATCATATAGCATCCGCCAGCTTGTTTCATAATAAAACCAGCATCTGACATATCTACTAACTTTTGGTCTAATGTATCATATAAACCAACAGAATAAATATCTCCAATAGACAAACGACCATAATAACATAGTTCATATTCTGGCTAAATAGTTGGTTTTGGCTCAGGAGGGAAATATGTTAAATCAGCAAGTGTTGTAGGTTTAGAAGTGGGTTCAGGTGTTTCTTCTACTGGTAAAACAGTAGCTCCTTCATCTAAATGCTACATTCTATATAAAAATGTAATCATTTCAGCACGAGTGCAAGGTTTATCGGGTGAAAAATGCGTTTCGTCTGTTCCATTTGTAATTCCATTTTCATATGCCCACTATACCGCTTCCGCATAATAGGCATCTTTAGGAACATCCTAAAACGGAAACGTTAGAGCAAGCACAGGAAATAAAACGGATAGAATAAGTCTAATAAATCTCATTTTATTTCTCCTTTATATCATTTTTGCTGGCTTATGCACCTTGTACTTCGGCATCGGCACCAGTACTTTTACACTAGTGCGGGCACTAGTTTGTCAAGAAAGGCTATTCCTTTGTCGCATAATTTAATTAGAGATATCCAATTTATTTTGAATATCCACGCCTCACTTACTTGGAGCAAGTAGTCGGATTTGAACCGACCCCTCGTGCTTGGCAAGCACACGTGCTAACCACTAACACCATACCTGCATATGTAAAACAGCACCCAGCCGTACTGTTTACGTGGCCCTCTATATTTATACTGCACACTTCTCTTGGTATAAGAAGGGGTTGCGATCCACGTCTGGCGGCCATCCTGCAGTTTTTTTGGTCTTTCTTACAGCCGGAGCCGTGCTTGACTCCATAAAAGCACTAGCCATAAGAAAGTGGAGCTGGATATCAGACTTGAACTGATGACCTCATGATTAGTTTATAATATTTATCCTTTTATAAGTGTGTCTGTCCATTTATAACCATAAGCAGTTTTGCGAACTCCTCTTACTGCTTGGCTAATATGAGAATTTTTTGAAGCATCCCCTAAAGCGATTGCTGCATCTCGGCATGAATTATAAGTATTTATCAAATTATTTCTTAGATCATATTGATAAATTTTTCTATCTTCAAGAATGACTTCATCTTCTCCATTTAGAATTTTTTCAATCTGTTTTGATAGTAAATAATTATCAATAAAACAAGGTTCAAATTGATTTACTCTTTTATTAGAAAAAACTAATGTTTTTTGAGTGGAACATTCTTCTACTTTAATTAAATAACAATTATTATTATAAAAAGTAGCAAAATAATCAATTTGTTCTTTATTATATGAATGAGTTTTAGTCGTAGAAGTATTAACTTGAGTGCTGCGACAAGGGATTATGATTCCAGTATTTGAATCATTTACTTGACAAGTTTTAACTTGAATACGCAGAAGGATTCCATCTACATCTAAAATAAAATCATATCTACTATCTTCTCCATATGGGATACAAGCTTTATAACCTAACTCATAAAATGCTGTTAAACATTGTAATTCAGTTAAATTACCTTTTTCTTTACTAGATAATTCCATTGAACTCCTCCTTATCTTTATAAATAAGAATAAATTCACAAACTAATCAGGTGCTCTACCAACTGAGCTAATCCAGCATAAATGGAGCTGGAGGTGGGATTCGAACCCACGCGGGCAAAGCCGACGGCTTACAAGACCGTTCCAATCGACCACTATGGGACTCCAGCATTAATTATTACAAAAGTATTTAATTACTTTAATAATGTTTTAATTCACCAAAAATATCATCATCATCAGTATTATAATCTGGATGAGTTCTAATATATTCGTCAATTTCCATATAAAATTTTTCCATACATTCTTCACTACAAAAAGGAGCCTCAGCACATACATCAATATATGTAGTCAATTCTCCACACATATGGCAAGGAACAGGATTTTTTCCCATAAGAATTCCTTCATCAACTTCAAGATATTTTAAATGAGGAAATTTATCAATAAATTTCATATTATTTCTCCTTGTAAAAATTGGCGCGCCCCTGAGGTGTCGATCCCCATACCATCTCTGGTACCAACGGTTTTCAAGACCGTGCTTGGCGCCGGCCAAGTTAAGGACGCATACTAGCTAGGGTAGTTCTTTTAAGATTATAGCTCCGGTGAAGAGTAGCTAATTCTTCTTAAACTACCAAGCCGGAGTGGCACCGCCAGAAGGGTTTGAACCTACTCATGACTTTCAAAGTCAGACTGTTACCATTACAGTATGACGGCTTATAGATGCGGCGACCAACCTTCGCTCCGCAAATGAGGGCATTTAACTTTCACAGCCCTAACCATCCAGATGTGCTAAGAGCGTCTGGACGCCCCTTGTCATATGACCGATGGCGCGGCAGGAAGGATTCGAACCTTCGGACGGGTTACCCCGTCGGATCCTTAGCAGGGACCTGGTTTAAGCCACTCACCCACTGCCGCATATAAAAAATTTTTTATTAAATAGGTAAGAATTTATTTACCTATTTAATTACTTTTCACTGTGTCGTTTAACGTCCATATATTCAAAAATTAAATCATCTATATCCATATATTAGTCTCCTTTCTTTTTAAATATGAAAAAAATACGAGGCAAGAAAAACATAGCCTAACAAAATGAGGGGGTTAGGTTAGGGATGTAAAAGAAACCTCGTAGTAATTCTTTTGTTTCCCATACATTTAAATATATGAGAAAACCTAGTGTCTCCCTGCCAGCCATTTACACCCTGTGAGTATGGACGCCTATCTACTTATAGTAGCTTCCGTCAAAATTAACTCAACTTCTAAATGGTTCGGTATAACAGGTCTTTCGGCGCACTACCGCCGTGGTTGCGGACGACTGATTCGAACAGTGTCTCGACCTTATGAGGGTCGCGAGCTACCTTTGCTCCACCTCCGCAATATAAGTGGTAGTTTAAGGAGCTTGACCACGCGCCTCCCCTTTTATTTCGGTGAGACAGGTCTCACCGATAATAGCCCTTCGGACTATCCTCGTTTTGGAGTTTCATATGCATTTTCTTCATAATCTGTTATCTCCTTTCCGCGCCTCCAGACGGGCTGTTTAGAAATAACTCTGGATATTTGGTCGGATTTTTCCACTTACTTCGCTTGTATTTTATTATACTGTCTGTCCAAACCGCTTGTATTGCCACATATCACTGACCCGCATATCTCAAAGGACGCCTAGGTTGAGTGCCGGTGGTAGTTTAGTGAGAATCCGTGCTTTCTTTGACAGTACCCATATATTTTATATCGCTGGGGCGATATGGTCACGCTACCGGGGATTGAACCCGGAATCTCCACCTTGAAAGGGTGGCGTCTTAGCCTATTCGACCATAGCGCGATAGAAAGGCGCATTTATTGGCTCGCCACACCAATTAGCGAGAAACTATTTAACATATGCTCGCTTTCTAACTGTGGGGTGGTGACCCACAGCCCAACCTATAACGGACTTTAATCATTTAATAACACCACATCATTAAATATTACTATCACC
>JAEEGL014713599.1_pt1 | contig 14889 bp, 16 predicted proteins | sample 9134231 | NCBI WGS metagenome assembly JAEEGL01 (sample SAMN16246548, study PRJNA631951) | gut metagenome | biome: gut microbiome; feature: rumen; material: fiber-attached | host: Bos | place: Iran: Karaj | collected 2018-10
CAGCAACAAACATAATATCTTTTTCATATTTTTGATGATTAAATTTCCGCTTGCAATATTAATCCTAATTGCGCTAATAACAAGATTTTCGGTTGGAAAATTAAGGGTAAAAATGCGCAAACGATTGCAAAAAATTGGCGGGGTTTTTATTTTTCAAAAAACTTGATTATATTTGCGACGGACAACAAAAATTTCACACTCACCAACGGCAAGACCATCGCACAAGTGGAGCAAGAGATGAAACACGGCTTGGATTCTTATAATGATAACCTTGATAATCCTAATGTTGAAAAAATAACGATTCTGTTTTCCTGAAAGAAACACTATAATATATATGTCATTGTTTCGCCGTCGAGATATGTGGCGAAAAAATTTCATGGCAAACAGACGCTCGAATCGTTGGTTTGAAGTTTTCAATTTGCAAATACAGCCTTTTGTGTTCCGAGAAGTTGCTCTTTGTCGCCATTGCTGTCATATCCTTTTTTATTAACGTCGCAAAAATTATCATTCCTTCGGCTATCACAAACAAAAATTCCATGATTTTCGTCACAATTTTCTGCCATCGTGTCATATTCCTCTGCCAAAATTATCACCATTGTCATAAAAAAACTGACAAATTCTGCCAAAAAACGCCAAAAATCCGTTTGGCATAGATTATGGAAACATTGTCGGTGTCAAGCAAATTGACAGAATACAGACAAAACAATATTAAACACATAAAAAAATGGCATTGAACATTAAACCTCTTGGCGCAAGAGTAGTAATCAAAGCGCAGGAAGCCGAGACTGTTACAAAGTCAGGCATCTTCATTCCGGATTCTGCAAAAGAGAAGCCCCTTCGCGGCGAAGTGATGGCTGTCGGCAACGGCACCAAGGACGAGGCTATGGAGCTCAAAGTGGGCGACGTGGTGCTCTATGGCAAATACGCAGGCACCGCCATCGAATTTGACGGCGAGAAGTACCTCATCATGAACCAGAGCGACGTATTGGCTATCGTCTAATTAAACACAAGGTTAAAGTAGTAGAAATTGACGCAAATTTCAATTACTTCAATCATTTCAATCACTTCAATAATTTGAAAAACACATAATCATGGCAAAAGATATAAAATACAATATCGAGGCAAGAGACTTGCTCAAGAAAGGCGTGGATGAACTCGCCAACGCAGTAAAAACCACTCTCGGACCCAAGGGTCGCAACGTGGTAATCGAAAAGAAATACGGCGCACCCCAGATCACAAAGGACGGCGTAACAGTTGCCAAGGAAATCGAACTCGACGACCCGTTCATGAACATGGGCGCACAGTTGGTGAAGGAAGTTGCTTCCAAGACCAACGACATCGCCGGCGACGGCACCACTACCGCCACTGTGTTGGCACAGGCAATCGTGAGCGTCGGTCTCAAGAACGTTGCAGCCGGCGCCAACCCCACCGACCTCAAGCGCGGCATCGACAAGGCTGTTGCAAAGGTTGTTGCAGCACTCAAAGCCAATTCCGAGGAGGTTGACGACGACAATTCAAAGATTGAGGCTGTTGCCCGCATCTCCGCCAATAACGACGCTGAAATCGGCAAACTCATCGCCGACGCAATGGCAAAGGTTAAGAAGGAAGGCGTAATCACCATCGAGGAGGCAAAGGTTGCCGAGACTTCTGTGGAGGTCGTAGAAGGCATGCAGTTTGACCGTGGCTACATCTCGCCCTATTTCATCACCGACGCAGAGAAGATGGAAGGCGTGTTTGAACATCCTTACATCCTCATCCACGACGAGAAGATTTCGATGATGAAAGACTTGATGCCTATCCTCGAACCCGTTGTAAGCCAAGGACATTCGTTGGTAATCATCGCAGAGGACGTGGCTGACGAGGCTCTCGCTACATTGGTGGTCAACAGGCTGAGGAATCCTTCGTTCAAGGTGGCAGCCGTGAAGGCTCCGGGCTTTGGCGACAGGAGGAAGGAAATGCTTCAGGACATCGCAATCCTCACCGGCGGCACGGTAATCACCAAGGAGACCGGTCTTAAACTCGAAAACGCAACCCTCGACATGCTCGGCACTTGCGAGAAGGTGACCATCAACAAGGAAAATACAACCATCGTCAACGGCTCTGGCGACAAGAAGGCCATCGCCGACCGCGTTGCCCAGATAAAGACACAGATTGAGACTTCCAAGTCGTCCTACGACAAGGAAAAACTCCAGGAGCGTCTCGCAAAACTCGCAGGTGGCGTTGCTGTCATCTACGTAGGCGCGGCATCCGAGGTTGAGATGAAGGAGAAGAAAGACCGCGTAGAAGACGCCCTCCACGCCACACGTGCGGCTGTTGAGGAAGGCATCGTTCCCGGCGGCGGCGTGGCTTACATCCGCGCAATCTCTGCTCTCGACGGTCTCAAAGGCGACAATGACGACCAGGACACCGGCATCGCCATCATCAAGAGGGCGTTGGAAGAGCCTCTGCGCCAGATTGTTGCCAATGCAGGCGAGGAAGGTTCGGTCGTAGTGCAGAAGGTAAAGGACGGCAATGGCAATTTCGGTTACAACGCTTTTACCGGCGTTTACGAAGACCTGAAGGCGTCCGGCGTCATCGACCCGACCAAGGTGGCTCGTGTTGCAATCGAAAACGCTGCATCCGTTGCCGGCACTCTCCTTACCACCGAGTGCGTAATCGCCGAGAAGAAGGAGGACAAGCCCGCAGCTCCCGCAATGCCTAACCCCGGCATGGGCGGCATGTACTAAAATTTTGAAAGGTTAAGATTTGTTTCATATTTTGTGTGGAGGCGCTGGAAGTGATTCCGGGGCCTCCTTTTTTTGTCAACATTCCTGTCATTTTCTCAATTTTTTAAGAATTATTGGCATATTTTTTATACAAATTGTATCGTTTTTTGAGTTATATTTGCAAAAATATAAAAGACGTTTGAAGATGAAAAGAATACTCACTACAATAGCATTGTGCGCGTTGCTCGCTGCGGGCACCGACGCACAAAACGACAAGTGGTTTGACAAGAACGGCAAGATACTGCCTCAGTACTTGGACGAGGAGACAGGACTTTTGGCGGACGAGTATCTGCCTGACGCCCACGAATTTACATCGCTGGACGAGGCTCTCGCCGTGCCGGAGAGGGTCATCAAACTCAACCTTTCGGGCAAGGAGCTGACGGAATTTCCGCCGGAAGTATTCATGTTTCCCAACATCCAGGTACTGGACCTCCAGCAAAACCAAATCACCGAGATACCGTCGCGGATTTCAGAAATACCCACGTTGCAGTACCTGACGCTCAATAGCAATGAAATATCGAAGGTTTCGGCAGAGATTGGCACATTGAAAAACCTCCTCATGCTCAACCTCGAACAAAATAAACTCACCGCGCTGCCAGACGAGATTTCGGGACTTGAGAACCTGCTGGACCTCGCATTGGGCGAGAATGTTTTGGAGCACCTGCCCAAGCAAATCAGCGGCATGACGCGCCTCTCCAACCTCGCCGTCCCAAAAAACCGCTTGAAGGCGTTGCCCTCCGACATCGGCCACCTGATGGAATTGCAATGCATCGACATCTCTGACAATCAAATCGTGGAACTCCCCCCGTCGGTCGGGCAGCTGCAGACGCTGATGATTTTTGACGCGCACAACAACCACATCGCCACCCTGCCCGACGAAATCTGCAAACTCTCGCAACTCCCCTACCTCAACCTCAGCAACAACGGCATCAAGACCCTGCCCAAAGGTTTTGGCAAGATGAAATTTTTGCAGATGTTGGATTTATCCAAAAACAGCATACAGGCACTGCCATCGAGCATCGGCGAGATGAAGATGATGCAGGATTTCAACGTCTCTCAAAACAAGCTGACTTCCGTGCCCAAGACTATCGTCAACTGGACTTTCGTGTCCAACATCTCCATCGCGGAAAACAAGATAAGCAAACTTCCAGAATTTGGCATGATGCAGAATCTCAGGGAGTTGTATATAGATTACAACGACATTTCCTCTCTGCCCAAATCCATATCGCAGCTCGTGTCGCTTGAAAAATTTTCGGCGGGCGGCAACAAGATAGAGGTGCTCCCGGCTGATTTTGGCAAGTTGGAAAACCTTCAGTCGCTCAACCTCGAAAAAAACAGCATCGGCGACCTCCCGAAGTCGATGCAGAGGATGCAACAGTTGCAGGAATTGAATATTTCCAACAATGCATTGACAGATTTTCCTCCATATTTTTCGGCAGTGTCGGGACTCACGCTCCTCGACCTCAGCGGCAACAATTTCACCGAGGACAAGCGCAACAGCCTCCGCTCCACTTATCCTAACGCAAAGTTGTAAACAATAATAAAAGCCGCCGTCGGCGGCTTTTTCTATAAACGAAAACTAAACGAATTAGAACGAATTAAAATATGAATCAATTAAATTCGCTTTAATTCGTGTTCTAAAAAATAATAAAAAATGAAGATTCGTACTGGCTTTGGCTATGACGTGCACAAGTTGGCGGCGGGAATCCCGTTTTGGCTTGGCGGCATCAAGATTGAACATTACAAAGGCGCGGTGGGACATTCCGACGCGGATTGCCTCATCCACGCCATCTGCGACGCCCTCCTCGGCGCGGCAGCAAAGAGGGACATCGGATATTGGTTCCCCGACAATAGCGACGAGTTTAAGGGCATCGATTCCAAAATTCTGCTCCGAAAAACCTGCGAAATAATACGTGAGGCGGGCTATGAGATTTCCAATGTCGACAGCACCATCTGTCTCCAAAAGCCCAAAATCAAGGATTTCATCCCCAAGATGCAGGAGGTTTTGGCGGAGGTGATGGGACTGGACGTTGACGACGTTTCCGTAAAAGCCACCACAGAAGAGCATCTCGGCTTCACAGGACGGGAAGAGGGCGTTGCGGCGTATGCTACGGTGCTGATATACAAGGATTAAGCAAAAACACCACGACACATTGCGCATCGTGGTGTTTTTTATTAGATTAATTGTCAGTATTATATAACAAAAAAACCGCCATACAGCGGTTATTTTTGTAGCGGGAGCCGGGAATGATCCGGCGACCTCATGATTATGAATCATGCGCGGAGCGGCGTGTAACGCCGTTTAATGGACAGAACAGGCGGCGCGGATGCGTCGCCGCCGTGAACTGCGGCGGACATGACGAGCGGAGTGAGGAACGGAGCGGCGGCGAGCGGAGCGGCGGCGACGGTAGGAGCGGCGAGCGGAGCAAAAAAAAGACGCCGCAGGGGGTCTGCGGCGTCGGGGTGACTCGTCGCGCCTTGCGTCCGATGACGCGGAGAGTAACGGAGCGGCGAGGCGTGATGCGCGACGCGCTGCAACGGTCGGGGGCTTTGGGATATGCTGTGGACGGGGGGCGGCGCGTCGATTGCGGGATGGTCGGGGACGGTCTCGGGGGTTGCCTCGGGGACGGTGTCGGGGATTGTCCCGGTTAGTCTTCGAGGATGAAGGGGGACACTTGGATCATCTTCCAGTCGGGGTCGGTGTTGTAGTCGGATGTGCCACGGATGGGGAGGCGCGGGGTGATGGTGAGGGTTTCGAAGTCGCCGGTCTGCGGATTGGTGACGGCGGCGGGGTTGGGTGCTGGCGTCTCGTTGGCTTGGTAGAGGCGGTGTTCGTAGAACTCTTCGTCGGCGGTGATGTCGTAGAGGCCGTCGGCGTATGCCGGGATCAGGACGGTGAATTGGGCGTTCTGCGTCTGGTCGTTGACAAAGATTTTGCCTGCGCATACGCGGAATGGCTTTTGGTCGCTCTCGCGGAGTACCATCTGCGCGTAGTATATGAGGGTGCTGATTTTGTCAACGAGTTCGCCGTTGACGTAGGCGGCGAGGGTGTCGCCGCTGGTGGTGCCAGGGTATTTGCCCCACGATGTGGTGACGAGGATGTCTTCTTGTGTGTCGTAGGCTATGGGGAGCATGTCTTTGACTTTTGCGCAAATGCGGGCGTGGTTCGCGTTGTCGGGGTTGAAGACTGCGGACTCTTTGACGACGAATATGATGTAGCGGTTGTTGACGCTGAGGGGGTAGAAGTTTTCGTCGCCTGTTGTCTTGTCGTCTATCTGCCAGTTGCCGACGTAGGTCTCGCCGTTGACTGTGTAGAGGCCCTTTTTTGTGATGTTGAGCGTGGTGCCGTCTTGGGTGGCTGCGCTGCCGTTGTTGTCGCCGTCGGGGTTGTGCTCACGGATTTTTTTGTAGAAGTAGCCTGGGTAGAGTCGGTTGTAGTCGTCTTCTTCGCCGATGAACTGGGCGATACGTCCGACGGGTTCGGTGTCGGTGAGCATGTCGGTGAGGGCGGGGACGTAGGACTTTGCGGCGGCTGCGGCGATGTCTTTTGTCTTGTCGACGATGAGGGACTCGATGAGGGATTTGAGGTTGGTGAACTGCTCTTCCGCCGTGGGTGTCTTGGGAAGGTCTTCTTTCTCTAACTTCTTGGCGAGGGCGTCGGCAAGGCCTTCTACGTCTGACTGCTCGATGTTGAGGTCGTCTTTGATGTTGAGGGCGGAGTTGATGAAGTTGAACCACTCTGACTTTGTGGGCATCTGTCCTGCTTTCTTGGTGAAGTAGGTCTGGATTGTGCTCCGCTCGACGGCGGAGGATTTTGTTTTGATTGGCATGATGTTAATTGATTGATTAATTGATTGATTGATTTATTTATTGTGGGGCGGCATGGAATGCCGCCGGAATGGACGGAGCGGGGCGCGGCTCAAGGAGCGCAGCGCGTTGCGGCTATGAACGCCAGAGGCGTTCGGCCTGGCATTGGGGGAATGTTGCGCGGTGGTCGTAGTTCTGCGTCTTGAGGGTGATGAGTTGGTCGTAGTTCTGCGGCTCGATGGTGAGGACGGGCAGGGATGCCCATCGCCAGAAGTCGAGGCGGAGGAGTCGGTAAACTTCGTACACGTCTTGCAGTGGGTAGATGTCGGATTCGTCGAACTGTGCGCCGCTGACTTTTGATAAATCGTCGTACAACTTTGGGAGGTTGATTTGGTCGGCGTGCGCCATGAGGAACGAGGCGACGGAGTAGCGCAGCGCGGTTTTTTGTGGCAGCGCTTTGACGATTTCGGGGTTGATGGTGTAGTTGTTCCAATCGTCTTGGAAAGTGCCGCTTACTGTGAAGAATGGGAGTTTGAAGTAGTGCGCCATTACTTCGTTTACGCTGTCAAATAGTGTTTCGTCAAAGAAGTATTCGCTTTTGCCGACACGGCAGTGGCGAAACAGGTAGGACACTGACCATGTATATTGCTGCGATTTGCCAGCGTTGATGGCTGCGCCTAACATGTTGGATGCTGCGGAGGCGTAGGCAAAGTTGAGGGCGGTGATTTTCTGGGTGTCGGTGGTGAGTTCGGTGTTCCAGCCGTTGCGGACGCAGCCAATGAACTGTTTGCCGTTGCGGACAAAGGCGTAATGGGGCGCGGTGTTGTCGATGCTGCCGCGTATGTAGGTGAGGACTCTTGCTTTTGCGTGTGCCATGGTGGAGGGTTTTGAGGGGTGATGGGTGGGCGGCATGGAATGCCGCATTAATGGACGGACGGCGCGGACATCGGCGAGGACGGCGCGGATGGCGAGGATGGCGGCGCGGACATCGACGCGGATGGCGCGGATGGCGCGGATGGCGCGGACATCGACGCGGCGCGGGGGGTGCTGCCACTGTCGAGGAGGGGGCAGTCGCGGAAATGGGGACAACTCTTGATTAAATCGTTCATTCTGAAGAGTTCGAGGCGTACTTCGTTGAGTTCGGCTTTGAGTGGGGCGACGACGGACTTGAAGAGGATGTCCATTTCGAGGGATATGTTGGCGAGTTCTTTGCCTTTTGCGTCGGCGATCGATTCGCGGTGTTTGCCTTTCATCGTGACGAGTGTGATGATGAATGAGCCGCCAAGTAATGCGTTAAGAATTAATGATATAATTGCTGTCCAATCCATTTTTTTGAGTATCTTTGCGTATTAGAAAAGGCGGCGCGGCGCGACGGATGGAGCGACGCCGCCAAGTATGGCGGCGCGGCGCGACGTCGAGGGGCGCGTCGATGCGCCGCCATTGGAGGGTGTGGGGTGTGTGGGTTAGTCGCCGTTGCCGTTGGTGTCGGCGATGAGCCACGAGGTGTCGCCAACGGATTTTTTCATGAGTTCGTAGCCTTCTGCGGTCTCCTCAAAGAGGGTGACGCCGGCACGATTTGCCATGTCTTCTTTGCCGTTTGCGGTGATGGTGGGCAGGAGTTTGGCGACGATGTAGCCGCGCAGGGTTGGAAATTCGACTTCTCCGGTGTCGCTCTTGGGCTGGTAGAGGAATTTGTTGTAGAAGTCGAAGCTGTAGAACATTTTGCCTTTACCGTTTTCGTCGTGGAAGTTGGTCGTGGAATTAAATATTCCGCCCCAAGTGTTGAATGCCGCTAGTTCCTCGTCGGTGGTTGCGTTGATGACGTTGCCGAGGGTGCCTCTGATCTTGATGACGCGGGCGAGTACGGTGGCGAGCCTGGAATCGTTTGCGAATTTTACCATTGCGATTTTCTGCGCTTCGGTGGGTTCGTGCTTGATTACTGAGCGGCGGCAGGCTATTCCCTGCTTGCCGTTGGAGACGAAGCCCCAATGTTTTGCGCCGTTTTCGATGCTGCCACGGACGGCAGACAGGACACGGCCTTTTGCTGATGCCATAATGAAAAAGTTTTTGAGTTAATAATATGATGATTGGTTAACGGGTTAACGAAGTAACGAGTTAACGACGTGGCAAAGTTACAACAACACGTTAATCCATTGCAACATGAAACGTAAAAAGAAGATGGAGGGGGTGTATATGCGGGATTTAGCGAGGTGGGCGGAGGTTCATCGGTGTACGCTATGGCGGTGGCTGCGCCCGCATCGGGCGCGGCTGCTCGAAATGGGGTATGTGCCGGGGAAGCCTCTGCCGTCGGCGGTGGTTGATTATGTGTGTGACTGGTTTGTGATTTATACGACGTTTTGAGGTGGCGGCATGGGATGCCGCCGGACGGGACGGCGGGAGGCATCCAACGCCGCCAAGTATGGCGGCGGACAGGACGGCGGGAGGCATCCAACGCCGCCAAGTATGGCGGCGGACAGGACGAGGGGGAGGCGGATGCCTCCCTTTTTTGTCGCTTATTCGTCGCTTGTGTGTGTGGTGCCGTCAGAGGTTGAGGCGGATGTAGAAGAGCATTGTTTGGAGGTCTGTTTTTGTTGGGTTGTCGTTGATGGTGTATTTTGCGCCGCTGCGGTGGATGGCGACCACGCTGCCATCGGCGGCGCGGTGCGCCGTCAGGTGGTAGGGGGTGCGGGCTACGATGTAGCCCAAGGCGGTGAGGAGTCGGGCGAGGTCTTTCATGGTTTCACGTATTCAGTAATTAAACGGTCGATTATGTGCGGCGGCAAGTCAACGAGGACATTTTTTGTTGTAGTAACGCCGAACTCGTTTGTAAATTCTGATCGATACTTCCATCGTGTTAACTCGGGTTGCCAAGTGTTGTCGCGGTATTGTAAGAAAAACGCCTTTGCAAGGCACTTGCCAAAGAGCGTCCGCCACTCTACGGTGACGTAGATATATGATTGGTCGTGGTAGATTTCCATGGTGTTGGGGTTTTGAGGGTTTGGGATGAAGGGCGGCGCATAGACGGCGGCGGCGGTGCCGCTGCCGTCGGGAACTGTGCGGCGGCGCCGCTCTTGTCATTCGGTGATGTCGTTGTCTTTGAGGAAGTCGAGGACTTCCTGGTATACATCGCTCCATGCCGTTGAGGAGGTGGACCAGATACAGCCGCCTCTTCCTTCGTATGCGTGGGCGCAGATGAGCCATCCATCGCAGCGCGAATGGATGACTGTGTGGAATGTCATGATGCAGTGTTTGGACTCCTCGACGGCGCGGGGATTAGTAAATGTGAAGCACTGTCCGCTGAATGCGTCGGCGGTGTTGTAGGTGTTCAATTGCGAGATTAGTGTTTTCATTTTTTGAGGTGTTTAATGTGTTAATAATCAGTTAGTTAGTGTTTCACGTGGAATGAGTGGGGCGGCGGCGTGAAACGGAAACATTTTTTTTCTTCGCCCCTCACAAAAAAAGGGGGCGAAGAAAAACAAATGGCGGAAACTTTCGGGCGGTCTTTTTTAAAGATGGTGAAGCGGTAGCGAAACCGCCTTGAAAAGAGATATGAAGCCGTTTTTTTAGTGCGACGAAGGAGCACCAAAAAAACGGCGGAATATGAAACAAAGACCGCTTATTAAAGATTTTTTTTTGCGACAATGCAAACCGAATGACAAGAAAAAACGCGAAGAATGAGCGGCTTTTTCTTGGCGTGAAGGCTTGCGGAGCAAAAAAAATGAGGGCTTGCCCCGCCGCTGCCATATTGCCCTCCCGTTTGAGGGCAATATGGGTGGACTGGGCGGTATGGAATACCGCCGTAATTGACAGGACCTTTTTTTGTACGCCGCCGGATGGCTTGGGGTGGGTGGGCGGGACATTGCAAGGGCGCGGCCTCTGCGCTCTCCGCTCTGCTCTGCCGCTGGGAGCGCGACCAAAGGGAGCGCGGGGCGGCGGTCAGAGCGCAGAGAGGGCGGACGCGCCCCAACGTAGCGCGGCGCATACTCCACTTATAGCATTTTTCAAGGTTTTTTAAAAATTTGGCTGCCTTGGCAGCCGCCTTGATTGATAGCGGAGAGCAACGGAGCGAATAAAAAAACCTTGAAAAATGCGTAAAAAGATTGCGCTTTAGCGCGCCTTATTGAGGTGTGGAGTATGGGGGGAAGCGCGGGTGCAAGAGGTGCAGCGCAAAGCATATACCGTGCAAGGCGCGAGCCTGTCAGATGCGACGAAGGGAGCATCTGGCGCGGTATATGCTGCGCAAGCCTCGCGGCACGCCTTATTACCGCATGACGCGAAGCGGCAAACAGCATCGGAGCGCGTGGCGGTCTTGATGCCTCGCGACGTAGGAGCGCGGCGGCAAGGCCGAAACGCGCAGAGATGCGCCATTAACAAAGTTGGCGACGTAGGAGCCGCCTTATAATTTTTTATCGCAAAGCCTGTATGAAATGAAACGGAGTGGAGCGGAGCGCAACAGGCGGCAAGGGTGAAGCCTTTGGCAAGGTCTTGACGCCCGTGGAGCGGAGCGGAATGGAGTGTAATGGAATAGGGGCGAGGGCGATAAATTTAAGGGTTTGCGGCTGTGCCGCGCCTTGTAGCCCACACACTGCAGCCAAAGCGGACAAAGGGAGCGGCGGCGGGTGTGTGTGGGTGCTTTGATTGTGGATGCGCCGCCAAGTATGGCGGCGGTGCTGGACAGGATTTCAAAGAGCGGCGGCGGCGTTGCCGCCGTCAATGCGTATTACGCAATGCGTATTACGCAATGCGTATTACGCAAAAGCAAGGGTTAAGCCTTTTGGATGTTTGGATATGTTGCGTAATCGGGGGCAACTCCTTTGATGGTGTATCCCTTGCGGTTTGCGTTGTATTGTAGGCGGTGGGCATCACAGCAATATTTTTGCCACGTGGTGTGCTTGTCGAATGTGTCGCCGCATAATGGGCAAGTGCCGACGGCGTAGGCGGCGGGGGCGGATGCTTTGGCGGTGGCGGCGTTGCCGCCATCGGGGGAAGGGTCGCCGCCAAGTATGGCGGCGGACGGGACAGGCTCGGACGTGTCGGGCGGATCGACGTTGAATCCTGCGGGCTTTTTGGGTGTGGCTGCGGTTGCGGCTTTGCGTGGTGCTGCGGTTGTGGTTGTGGTTGTGCTTTGCGCGTCCTTCTGTCGGGCGGCTTCGCTTCGCTCGGTGATGATTGACATGTAGAGGGCTTTCTCTTTGGTGAGGTTGTCTTCTATTGCGGTGGCGAGTTCGGCCCGGGATTCGGTGATGTAGTCGTCGATGAATTCCTTTTTTTCAATTGCGGTGTCGGTGTCGTGGAGTATCTTCTTGTTGTAGAACTGTAGAACGCCGTTTGCAAGGATTTCGAGGAGCAGGATGATGGCAACATAGCCACGATAATCTTCTGCACTGGATGAGGCGGCGGCGTTTGCCGCCGACAGTTCTGCGGTCTGTGCGTCGTTGATGGCGGCAAGTTCGCGGCGTTCTGCCTTGTAAATGCTGTCGATTGCGTTTCTGTACGCCTGGCGCATCCTCAACTGTTCGGTGGTGAGTGCGTTGTTGTTCCATACAGGACCAACGAGGGCGGCGATGTCGCTTTCATAGGCTTGGATTTTGGCGGCGTTGGTTCTGCGGAGTTCTGCGGCATCGTCGGTGTACTTGGCGGTGATGTTCTCGGTCTGCTTGTGGGTGTCGGAAAGGGCTAAATAAATGCCCTCACAACTGATTTTGAATGATGCCGTGAAGAATATCGACGCAATGACGATACAGGCGAGAGCGGCGGCAAAACGCTGTTTAAACAGCATTTTGAAGCCCTTGGCGACGCTTGTGTTAGTGATTAGTTCGACGCAGATTAACAGGACAATGGCGAGGACTGCGGCGGTGATGTCGGCGTTTGCAAAGCCTGTAATTAGGTCTTTGAGTTTGTAGTAGAAGAATGCGAAACCGGATGCCACTGACACGGCGCAAGCCGTGTATTTTAGGACTCCGAAAGCGAGGATGAAGAGTGTAAATTCTTCTGCTGTGGGCTTGAGCGTAAATTTATTTACGCTGTTTTTGGTGATTAAGCCGGAAATGTTTAATTTTGCCATGATTTCAGATTACTTTATGATGCTTGGACTTTCTCGACGGTCTTTGCATCTGATTTGTGATTTGCTTTCAATTTTCGCCGTGCTGGGTTATCTTTGCGGATTGTTGCCCGGTGCGGCTTTTGGTTGACTTTTTAGGACATCCATATAGCGTTTGCCGTCTCTCTCGTTAGGTGCATCGGGGGGGGCGGCGTTTTTTTGTACGCCTTGGGTGGATGCGCCGCCAACAATGGCGGCGGACTGAACACGGGAGAAATACGACACGCCTGTCTTTGGGTCTTTGTGGTGGAATGTCCAAAGCGATGCGGCGGCGTGGTCTTTGCCTGTGATGATGCAATATTGGTCAAACGTGATTAACTCAGACATTTTTTTGCATTGCTGGTCGTACCACATGGCGGCGAGTTGTTTCCACGTTTTTCGGCGGAGTGCGCTCCAATTACGTTCTGTGTTGAAGGTGATAAAGCCGTCTAAATCAAAGTCTTGCCACTTCATTTCTTTGATGTAGGCGTTGAGCATGTCGAGAGTGGGGACAAGTTTTTGGATTGTTGCGGCGAATGCTTTTTTGCGCTGCTCTATAACTGCGGCGGCGCGTTTTTCGTGTTCGGCGGTCTTTTGGTCGATAGCGGCGAGGGCTGCGCGGACTTCTTCGGGGGTCGGTTCGGTGGTGCTGCCGTCTTGCAAAGACGGCGGAACGGACGGAACAACAGGCGCGGCGGCGACGGTAGGAGCATCGACGCGGCGAGGAACAGACGGCGCGACGGTAGGAGCGGCCGACGTTCCGGAAACGGATGGAGCGGCGGCGCGAGGAACAGGCGCGGCGACGGATGGAGCGGCGGCGACGGATGGAGCGGCGGCGCGGTTCTGACGTGGGGCGGCGGTTGCCGCCTTGGTCTTGCGCTGCGGTGCGTGGTAGTAGGGTTTTCCAAAGTAGGTGCATTTGGCGAGGAGACCGACGGCACACAGTTTATTGATTATGTTGTGGAGTTGTCGGGCAGAGCGGAAAGAACCACACTGTAAATGCCTTAGGATTGTGGAGTTGCTAAGCCACTTATAAGCGCGGTTGGCGTGGGTCTCGACTGCGCCGCCGTCGGCGGCGAGTAGTCGGCGGATTACGTCCAAAACGGCTAAATCTTGGACGGATAGGGAGTATTTTAAAGCCTCCTCCGTGTCGATTGTGATAAGCATGGCGGGGGCTGTTTAGATGGTTGGATTACTTGGAGAGGATGCGCCGCCAACAATGGCGGCGGACTGAACAGGCGCGGCGGTGGATTCGTCGGGGGCGGTAACGCCACCCAAGGCGAGAGCGCGCTCACGGATTGCGAGGTGTGTAGGGGTTTTGACGATGCCCGAAAGGGCTTTTTTGACTGTGGCGTATGATACGCCAAACTCGTTGCACAGGGTGCAGCGTGTGCCGAGCGGCACAAGGATAGTTTGCTGTTTGTTCATGGTATTTTGTATTAAAATGTTTTGTAAAGCGGTGCAAAGGTGGGGAGTATTAATGAGAATTGCAAGAGATTGAACGAGAATTGCAGTAATTTTAATATATTTTAACGGAATAAGGGGGCAACGGCATAACGAAAGGCGGCGACATCGGCGGCGATGGAGCGCAGCGCGTTGAGCGGCGCGACGTAGGAGCGCGGCGAGGATCGAGCGCAGCGCGTCGAGCGGCTGAAACGAAATTCAGCGCGTACACACTGTAAACAACTTTCTTTTTAAAAAAAAAGATATTAAATATTATAGTAGTATAACGAGAAATTTTTTTCCACGGCGTGGAAATGGATTTCCACGCCGAAGAAATTTTTTTCCACGATGCGGAAATTTATTTCCGCGTCGTGGAAATTGATTTCCACACCGTGGAAATTTATTTCCACGGTTGGGCATTACAGGTATTTGTAAGGCTGTTTTTGCTATGACGCTATGTTTACGGCAATGTCGGCGGCACTTGACAAATTGAGGGCATAGTTAACAACACGGTCGGCAATGTCGGAGGCTTTGAAAGGGTCTTTTCTGATGTACACAAAATCAATGCTGTTGGATGGCGGCGTATGGTTTAAGCACTCGGAAACATCAAATATATCAATGTGCAAGTCGTTTCGGGCTATTGTTGCGAATGTGTGCCGGGCGTAATATGTGGAGAGTGGGACGGAGATTTTGAGACGTTTTGCAAGGTCTTTGAGTGCGTTGTTTATTCGCTTAACAAAGGCTTTTTCGGTGCGGTTGCGTGTGTGCCAATCGAGCCAATAACGTGGGGTGATG
>JAEEGL010064996.1_pt1 | contig 14888 bp, 10 predicted proteins | sample 9134231 | NCBI WGS metagenome assembly JAEEGL01 (sample SAMN16246548, study PRJNA631951) | gut metagenome | biome: gut microbiome; feature: rumen; material: fiber-attached | host: Bos | place: Iran: Karaj | collected 2018-10
GCCGATTCGCACTCCACTGGTAATGCCGGGTTTTTCCGGGTCGAACGGAACCATGTTCTTGTTTACAGTGATACCGATGGAATCCAGAACATTCTGGAAGTCTTTGCCGGTTATATGTTTGCTACGCAAATCAGCAACCAAAAGATGATTGTCCGTTCCGCCGCTGACGATCCGGAAGCCATATTTGGTGAGCTCTTCTGAAAGGCATTTGGCGTTTTTCACGACCTGCTCCATAATGGCTCGAAACTCATTCGACGCAGCATATTTGAATGACCAACACTTTGCCGCCATGGTATGAAGCTGAATAGAGCCGATTGCACCGGGAAAAGTTCCACGGTCCAGCAGCTTTGCATGCTCAGCCTTACAGAAAACCATGCCGCTGCGAGCACTGCAGAAAGTCTTGGTAGTAGAAGACGTCACGAAATCGGCCCATGGTATGGGGCTGGGAATGACTTTTGCCGCGACCAAGCCGGCAATATGCGCCATATCCACCATAAAATATGCGCCGACCTCTTTAGCTACTGCGGCAATACGTTCATAGTCTATCAAGCGGGAGTAGGAGCTGGCTCCGGCGATGATGAGTTTCGGTTTATATTCTCTGGCCTTGACCGCCAGTGCGTCATAGTCAATCTGTTCCGTCACGGGATCCATCGCATAGAAATCGAAATAATATATTTTGCTTACCCAGTTGGCTGGGGAGCCATGAGTAAGATGACCGCCCTGATCCAACCGCATACTGAGAACCCGGTCGCCAGGCTCTAGCACAGAGGCAAATACACTGTAGTTGGCTGTGGATCCTGAATATGACTGAATGTTGGCATGGTCAGCGCCGAACAAGGCGCAGGCGCGCTCGCATGCCAATTGCTCAACTTTGTCTGCCACATGAGAGCCGGCCTGAAACCGCCTGCCGGGGTATCCTTCCAGAGTTTTATTCGTAAACACGCTGCCGGTCAGTTCCATAACAGGAAGCGGGGCAGTGCTCTCGGACGCGATCATTTCGATGTTATGTTCCTGGCGTGCCAGTTCTTCATCTAGCAACGCAGCGAGAACAGGATCGGTGGCACGAGTTGCTTTCAGCATGATTCTTGATTCCTTTCCTGGTATTTTAGTTTGTGAGACTAGCATATCATTTGGTAAACACGGCTTCTATTACAGTTTCTAACAGAGTTTTTACCGATTTTGATGTTTTGCCCAAGCCTCCGCGGTATTGGTGAGGCCGTGTTTTCCAGATTCGGATATCTCTGTTGCCCCGGCCAACGCCGTCCCGGAGATCCGCGCCATTGCGCGCTATACCACCGTCTCCAACGCCGATCACGCCGTGGCGAAAGTCCTCTCCGAACTGATCCCCTCGCTGCAGTCGTTCCCTTTGTATAAAGAATCCCGGAAATGCCTGTGCAGGGCGTTCCCGGGACCGTTTTGTTATCTTTCGGGGACTGCGGGAGAAGCAGACCGTAGGTGTAGGCTGACCGTATGGGTAGGAAATGAAGTAGAACTATGTTATAATAGAAAGCGTGAAGCAGATTATCTGCAACTATGTGCAAGTATTCTACAGCAGGAAACGTTTGCATTCATACCTGGGGTGTATGAGCCTGGAATAATACCAGCCTGTACACTGTGCCTAAAACCTGCGTGATCAGTATCCAAATGACCGGATGCCGATCGCTGTCAGAAAAAGCGACGTTCCCCATATCGTTTCGGAAAGGAGCAGGCCGATGAGCAAGCAAAGACCTTCTGTGGACCAATGGCTGCAGGAAGCGCGGGTCGACGGGAGCGCCGCGGACTGCGGCATGTATCTGGTCCACAACGGCACCGTACGGCAAACCGCCCGGGCGCTGGTCCGGGACGGAGACCGTAACGCGCCGCCCGTAAAGGGCATGCGCTTCGGCTATGACGCCGAAAAAGTGGCACAGGCCGTGGAGGAGGCCCGGAGCCTGCCGGGGATCCGTTACGTCCGGGTCTGGCTCAACGAGGGCGAGCTGGCCGTGGGCGACGACATCATGCTGGTGCTCGTCGGCGGTGATATCCGCCCCCGCGTGGTGGACGCCCTGCAGCAGCTGGTGGACGCTCTCAAGACCCGCTGCGTCACCGAACAGGAACTCCGCTGAGCGAACGCATGCAAACAACAAGAGCCGCAATGAAAAACAAACCGCCCCGGATCGTGCCATCTGCACGATCCGGGGCGGTCTTGAGAAATACGCCTTGCAGGTCTTACTCGATCGCCTGGAGCTCCTTGTCAAGTTCCTCGAGATGGGGCTGCAGATAAGCGGACTGGGGGAAGCTCGCGAGCTTCCGGAGGGTCAAGCCGCCGACAAGCTTCATCTGGGGATTCTTGGATGCGCCGGGAGCATACTTATCCAGCACCTCACAGGCACGCGGATCCTTCAGGATCTCCTTCACTTTGGAATCGAGAGAAAACGCCATTTTGATATCCTCCTTGAATAAAAGTATTTGATCGATCAGAAGCAGGTCCAGCCGCCGTCGCATTTGATCTCCTCACCGTTGACATAGCGGGACTGGTCACTGGCAAGGAACAGGATGGTATCGGCCAGTTCCTCGGGCATCGCAAGTTCCCCGGAGAAGTTGAGCAGTTCGCTGGTCCTCCCGAAACCGAACTCATCGGACGGGGGCATGACCATGGGGATCTCCGTAACGACGCCTCCGGGGGAAACGGCATTGCAGCGGATGCCGTCGTCTTTGTACATGTAGGCCGTATTCTTCGTCACAGAGAGCACTGCTCCCTTGCTGGCGCAGTAGGCTGCGCCGGCCGTCTGGTGAGAGGCTCCTACAGAGCAGATATTGACGATGACGCCGCCGTCTCCCTGACGAAGGAATTCTTTGCACTCCTCCCGCAGGCAGTACATCAGCCCGAAGGTGTTGGTCATGAAGACTTCTTCCATCATCTCATCGGACAAGTCTGCGATAGCGGTGTTGTCATCCATCACGCCGGCGTTGTTGACAGCCACATCCAGCCGGCCATAACGTTCCACGGCCGCCTTTGTCATCCGTCTCACCGCTTCCGGATCTCTCACATCCGTCACACAGTAGGAAATGCTGCCCGGAAGGCCTTCGCATTCCTCACACAGTTCCTTCAAACGATCCTCTCTTCGGGCAGCCGCCAGCACGTTAGCTCCCTCCCGGGTGAACAGGACCGCCGTTGCCCGGCCGATGCCGGCCGATGCCCCGGTCACGATACAGACCTTGCCGTCAAGTTTTCCCATAGCAGCCTCCTAACAGAATGTTTTTTTCACCACGATGGCCGGCGAGCCGTTAGGCCCCACCGTCACGCGGGCCCCTTCCGGGATCCCGGTGCGTATCGTAGCAAAACCGATGTTTTTATCTACCGTATAACCGTAAACAGCCTGAGAACACCGGCCCACTTCTACGCCATACAGGTAGACTCTTTCCCAAATGGAGATATCCTCCGTAGATTCCCGTTCAAACTCCAGGCCGGCCATCTGCCAGCGAGGTTCGTCACGCCGGGCAAGGGCAGCCTCTTTGCCGATAAAGTCCTTGTCCGTATCCACCATCCAGCCCAGCCCGCACTCAAAGGGACTCAGTTGCTTGAAGTCCTGTTTCAGGGCAAATCCCTTTTCCATTGGGATAGAGCGTACATAGACCTCCAGGGTATAGATCTCACGGCCTCCGCTCTCCTCAACCGCTTTGGCGATGAGGTCCCGGATCTCACCGGTTTTTTCTGCCGGGCAATAGATCTCAAAACCGTTCTCTCCGGTGAATCCTGCGCGGTGGATGTATACAGGGATGCCGCCCGCGGTGCCGGGCCGCACGGAGAAGCGTTTCATTTTTTCTGCGATCCCGTCCAGCAGTCTCGCCAGTGCGTTCGGCGAATCCGGCCCCTGGATGGCATACATATCCCAGTCATAGGTGATAAGGCGGGCTCGGACATCCTTTCCTTCGGCACAGGCCTCGATCCGGGGGATTAGCCGGGGCCCATAGAGGGTGGAGACCCAGTAAACGCCTTCTTCCATATGCATGACGATGACGTCGTCGATGATCTCGCCGGACTCGTCCAGCATGGCGGTGTACTTCGTCCTGCCGGTGCTGACCTTGCCGATATTGCTGACGTAGATCCTGTCCAGCACTTCCGCAGCGTCCTTCCCGGTGACCTCAACCAGATCGTGGGTCCACCGGTACCAACCCACGGACCGGCGGATGGTCTCCGCGTCCAGCCGTGCTCTGCTGTCTTCCTTGAATAACATTCCGTCCCTCCTCTCACACCGTCCGAGGATCTTCCCGGCGGATGACCTTGATGGTCATCTCCTCGTCGTCCCGTCCGTCAAAGACACAGGACCACTCCGGGGAGACCAGAGTCTTTGCCGCGCCGTTCCACTGAGCCTCATAGGCATCCACCAGTTCGTCCAGCGGAGCCATCTCAAAGCGGGCGGTGAAGTCTTCGGTCTTGACGCGGATCCAGGTCTCGTCCTCTGTCCAGCGCTCCATTTCATAGGGCACCTGCTGCACGTCCAGCACATACATGATGTAGGATCCCAGCAGACGGCCGTCGTTGTCGTCCACCCAGTGGGGTACGCCCAGATACTGGCGAAGGCCCTCTTTGGCAAAAGGCTCCATGAACTGGTTTTTGCCCGCCGTGGCGAAGACGATGCGAAAGACCCGGAGGAACTCATCTTCATCGGGGGCCATGTCCCGGATGGCCATCATGGGGAATTGGACGGACCACACCCAGCCCATCTGGGCGACCCAGTGATAGGCAGTCTCCAACGAGGTTTCCTCACCGAAGGCCTGGGTATACTGTCCGTTGCGCAGGCACTGGCCTTCTTTGACCATGCGGCTTCTGGGGGTATCATGGATAGGATCCACGGGCTGCTGCATATGCTCCAGCCATTCCTGTTTGGGGAGACCGTAGGTATCCCTGCGTTCGGCCACCACACGGCAGTGCTTGTTGCCGCAGCCGCGGGCCTGGCACATGTTGAGGGCTACCTCGTTTTCCGTGCCGTTAGAGGAAGCCAGATCGAAGTTGGCGGTGAACATACTGGTCGTCATGTTGCACAGCTCGCTGCCCACGATGTCCCAGGGGCAGGTGTCCAGTTCTTTCTCTACCCGGTCGCGGGTGAACTGGATGACGCGGCCAGCCATGTTTTCCCACTCGTCGCCCGAGTCGCCTGTGATGCCGCCCAGCCAGCTGGATTTTTCACACAGCTCCGGGATGTTGAAAGCCTCATAAAGAGACATGTTCACATAGGCCTTCTGCTCCTCCGGCGAGCCCGCCACGGCCATGTTCATCATGTTGGCGATCTCACAGATCGCCTCCGTCCGTTTCTCCCAGCTTGGTTCGAAGATCCGCATCACCTGGAAAAGATTGGCGCATACCGCCGCGATCTGACGGTTGATCTGCCGGTAGGCCTCCTCCTCGGTGATCAGCTTGCCCCAGGCTGTCTTGAAACATTTTGCGGTCCCAAGTTTTTCCCTAAGCATAACGTCCTCCTTTGTTTCGATATTCCGCGATCTTTCAGGATCATTATACCGGGAGCAGATCACAGCGAAAACTCTGCAAACCATATGTTCTTTTGCGCTGAAGACCGTCAAAAATAACGGTCTTCTCAACTGTATGGTTTAAATATAGCTCCGATATTCCCGATAAACACCCGATATTCTATACGGTTTTTCCTTGACTGCATTCCGGTACACCGGGTATGATGGTGAAAAGGAGGCGGTGTCTCATGCGGCTCAATGCGGACGTCATCTATCACAACCTGAAAGACGTGCTGGACGTTGCCATACGGGGGAGCTTTGAAACGGATCTGTCTCTGCACCGGCCGGAATTCTATCTGGACCGGGCGGAGCGCTTTCTGGACAACCACGTATATGTATGCAGTGCCGACCACCTCCCCGTCGAAGCAGTGATCGGGAACTGTGTTCTACTGATCTGTCTGGGAGACGCGCCGCAGCTTGAGCAGTTTGAGAAACGCTGCGGCATTCTTTCGGTTTCCGGAGATGAGGACATTTTCCGGGTCTTCAACATTGTTCAGGAGATCTTCAACCGTTATGAAGAATGGGAGGCTGACCTCAACGCCATTCTGCGCCGCGGAGCATCGCTGCAGGAACTGCTGGAGAGCAGCCGGGCGGTTTTCGGCAACCCCATGCTGCTGACCGGCGCGGACTTCAGCTATCTGGGCTTTACAGAGCGGGGTTATCTGGAGAGTCGCCTGAGTCTCCGCCTGGACACACCCACCTTCGATCCGGACCTGATGGAGGTGTTCTTATCCCTTCACGAACTGGCTACGGATATCCGGGAGCCGCTTCTACTGGATCTGATGGGTCGGAGCACCCTCTCTGTCAACCTCTTCGATGTGGATGAATATCTGGGGTGCATTACCATTTTCGGAGAGTTCCGGGACCTTCGCTCTTCCGACATCCAACTTTGCCAGTTCCTTGCCGAGATCATCCGGCAGGCCTTTCTCCTCAAGCCTCACCTCGCAGGAGACCGCTCCTCTGTCCGGAACTCGATCCGGGACATCATCCGTGGCCAGCCGCTCAACAGGGAGCAGCGGAGCGTCATCCGCCGGTACGGAAGCCACGGTGAAATGGTTTGTGCTGTCTTTCAGCCAGAGCCGGAATCAGGTACTCTGCCCGGTGGCTATCTCTCTTCTCTGATCGAACAGCAGTTCCGGGATTCTCTTGCATTTGAGCACGATGGGCGGGTGACCGCTGTGATCCCGGCTGAACAAGCGGACGCCGGGCTTCCGGCTCTTCTTCGCAAATTGCGGCAGATCTGTGGCATCTCCCACCGGTTCTCAGACCTCCACGAGGCCTCTTTCGCCTATTATCAGGCTTCCTCCGCACTGAACGCCGGACTCCGGATCCACCCGGGCAGGAGCATATATCTTTTTGAGGACTATATACTCCCTTTGCTTCTGCAGAATTCCACAGCCCATATCCCCGCCAGATACTTCTATTCCGAGGGTCTTGCCCGCCTCGCCGCTCACGACGAAGCCTCGCCGGTCTCTTATACCGACACCCTCAGGACCTATCTGGACAGCAACATGTCCATTGCCGCGACTGCCAGGGCGCTGAACCTTCACCGGTCAAGTCTCATCGACAGGCTGGAAAGGATCGAACAGATCCTGGCTTCTGATCTGGATGATCCCGGTGAACGTCTCGCGATCCAAATCGTCCTGTTCTCCCAGCGGATGCCGGACTCAGATTAAAACCGGCGCATTCTCACGAAGAAAAGCCGCTCTCTTCCCTGTTCTCAGTATACTCATTCTTTCATCAGCACAGCGGTCGAAACTAATAAGCAGAGAACTGTCAACAGACAGGTCTCTGCTTATTTATGTATGAATACTTCAACGAACAACAAGAGCCGCGGCTCTTGTTGTTCGTCACGCCACACCGCAAAGTGTCTGCCAGAATAACAGCCGGTATGACACAGGCGCGCAGAGGCCCGGTATACTGGATAAGAACGCCTGCCACGCGTTCGTGCTTGCCGGCTCAGCACTTGTTTTGAGCCTGCAGACCATGTATACTGACGAAAGGATCAGGAAAGATGGGTTATTGTATGGAAAAGCGTATTTATCCGGAACGAACGGTGCTTTCCCTGTATGAGACCGGCGGCCGGGGAACACAGCATCCGAGATCCTTCCTTCTGGAAAAATGCATAGGGACCGGCGCAGGCTGCGTCGCCTATCAGGCGGCAGAAGAGAGCGGGATCCCCGTTCGTCTGAAACAGTTTCGTCCGATCGGTATGGACCGGCAAAGCAGTCTGTATCGGCTTTCGGAAGAGCGCTTCCTGACCGCCTACCGTCAGCAGGTCGAGATGATGCGGGACGAGAAAACCGCCGCTGTTACGGCGGGGCTGACCGGACTGTATCGGGACGAGGAAGGATGGTACTGGACTTCGGTCAATTCTCTGGTCGGGAGAACACTCGACCGGCTTCTGCCGGAAAACTCTCTCCATAAAAACATCGAGATCCTCTGCTCCCTGGCTGAGAGCATCCGGGCATATCATGAGGCCGGCTGGCTTCTGCTGGACGTAAAACCGACGAACATCTTGGTCATCGACAGCCTGGGCCTGAAGGGGATCAACTTCTTCGATTTTGATTCGTTCGTCCGGGTCCGGGACATCCGGGACGCGTTGAGAGAACATCGGCAGATCCTTCTGTCCTCCAGTGCGTCTTATTCCGCTCCTGAACTGCTCGAAAGCACCGTCGATCTCCGGGAGATCGGTCCGGCGGCAGACTTCTACTCTGTCGGCGCGATACTGTTTGAAGCTCTGTTCGGCAGAGCGCCGGAACTCATCGACTGTATCCCGGGCAGCGTTTTCGCGCTGGACGGCGTCCGGGCTGCCAACGGCCGGGGCCTGACGGAAAACGCGAAGGCGCAGATCGCTTCGTTCCTTCATCATACGCTGACTATGTCCCCGGAGGAGCGTTTTGCGGAGGACGGGGAACTGCAGGCCGCCCTGGACCGGATCCTGCAGCTCACAGAGTCCGCGGGGCCGGAACCCGTCCGGCATCTGCCCGGTGCGGTCAGAGACTTTTACGGGAGAGAACGGGAGCTTGGGGAGCTTTGCCGTATGCTGCGGGAGCCGGGCGGACCGGTCTTCCTGTACGGCATGGCGGGAGCCGGAAAGACACAGCTCGCGCTTCGCGCCGCGGCGGAGCTCTCCGCGGAATACGACTGTTATTACGCAAGTTTCCGTGGGAACGTCCGAAAAACGCTGCTTTCTCTGCCGTTTGAAGGCCTTGACAGAGAAAAGGCCGGAGAAGACGGCGTCAGGGTATCCAAAACGGAAGAAGAACTCTGGCTCGAGGTCCTCTCTGCCTTGAAGCGCCTGGATCGGGACCGCAGTCTCCTGATCATCGACAATTTTGACGCCCCCAACGACGAGGACACGCCCGGTCTCCGCTTCGATCCGGATATGAAGGAACTGGAGGCGCTTCCCGTCCGCCTGCTCTTCACGACCAGGTGCCGGTTCAGCGATGCTCGCAGCCTGTGCGTTGAAAACCTGGACGGCGCCGCCGCGCTGCAGATGCTGCGCGCCGCCATGCCGGCGGAATCGGAAGAAGATCTGAAGGAACTGGCCGAAGCCGTGGGCTGCCATACGCTGACGCTGCGCATCCTCACCGATACCGCAAGAGAGAGCAAAGGCCGGCTTCGGGCGTCACGGCTGCTGGAAACGCTTGCGGACAGCCCGCCTTCTGCCGCGGAGGACCCCGTCTGTGCGAGGCTGCGCTCGGTTTTCCGCACAGCCGATATGAGTCCGACGGCAAGGTCTGTCCTTGCCTGCGCGGCGCTTTTCCCGCAGGGCGGGCTGAGCTCGGACCTGCTCCTCCGGCTCTTTTCCCGGGAACAATGGGCCGCTGCCAGCCAGCTGGAGCGCTGCGGCTGGCTTCGTTACGATCCTGAGAGCGGCCTGTGGACCATCCACCCCATCGTGAGGCTCATCTGCCGGACCGAGAAACAGACCCGGGTGGACTGGAACAACGTCGGCAGTTTTGTCACTGCGCTTCGAAAAGCGGAACGGGCCGGCGATTTCGACCGGGCCGGCCCCGGGGAGAGGTCCCAACTGGACGAGCTGTTTTCCGCGGTGGGAAAGGCGGACCCGCGCAGAAGGCCGAAGCCCGCCCTGCTGGCAGGCTTTGCGGCTCTGCTGACGGCGGTGCTCGCGCTGGCGCTGTGGGGCTTCCGTGAGAAGGACGACAGCCCTGTCGTTCATCTCACGCTTACGCCGCAGGTCTACGCCTCGGAGGACGCGCGGCAGCATGACAGCGCGATCATATTGGAGAGACTCCGCAATCTAGGCTCCCGTGACGCAAAGGCGGACAAGGAAACGGGAGTCATCACCGCCAGCCTGCGCTCGTCGATCTATGACGGAACGGGAGACATGTACGCCGCTCTGGGCGCGCTGACTGCGTTCCCAGGCAGGCTCTGCGTCATCGGGACGACCGGCTATCAGGATACCTGCCTTGAGATTGGACGGGAAAACATACTGGACGCTCACATGGAATACGGCAGCGTCCCCGGTCTGAGCCTGGAACAGCGCAAGGATCTCGGGCTGGGGGAAAGCACAGAATACGCGTGGATCTCCCTGACGTTCGACACCCGGACGCAGGAGCAGATCCTGGCGCTCGCCGCCGCAAATGACGAGATCTACTTTAAAACTGACGTCGATCCGGACTATATCCTCCTTACCGGGCACGCGGGTTTCGGCGCCGTGCCGGGAGAGGGCGAAAACTGCTGGTATCTGGTGGACGGCTCATGGTACCGAAAAAACCTTTGCACGGCGTTCGCGGAGATCTTCCGGCAGGACGCGCTGGACGAAGAATATGATTTTGACCTGAGGCTGGACCCCTCCGCCATGTGGCAGGACCCGGCGTCAATGCCGTCGGAGATGCTGGGTGCGAACCAGTGCGGGATCGACGATCTTTCCGGCGATCTTGCGGTGTTGTTTTATCGGCCAAACCTCTTCACCGACAGCAGCGTCATCTCCGACGCGGTGTTCCAGGAGATCTTGGGCAGTTTCCGCAGGCGGATGGACTGTTTCGGGCTCCCTTATGCGCTGGGCACCGGGTTCTATGACGACCGTGAGATCGCGGTCTGCATCCCGACGGAGCGGCTCAACCGCGAGATCGCGATAAACCTGATACCGGCGAACCGGCTGCTGATCACAAGTTCCGCCAAACCGAAAGACGAGATCCTTGTCGACACGGGGAACGTTTTCTGGGAAGACCTGCAGGCGGAGATCGTACAGCTGGAAGACGGAAGCTACGGTCTGCAGCTGTCCGTGCCGGGCTATCAGTACCTTGAGATGCAGCTGCAGGCGGCGATGGAAGAGATCGTCGAGGCAGGCAGCGGGGCTCTGTACCTGTGCGAAGGCTCTTACTCCTGTCTCGACCTGGCAGCAAAGCCGGAGATATACGCGGGCAGTGGGAAGATCGTCTTCACCGCTTCGCCCCGCTACGGCATCGAACGCTTTGGAGAGAACGAAAGGTTCCTGCTTGTTTTGTATGCGGAACTGATCGAGTCCGGCGCAAAACTAACGTCTGAGATCCCGGCGGAATACGGGTTGAGAAGGAACGCGTCCTATCTGACGGATGGCGCAGAGTTTAGCTTTGATCCCGGTAATGCCGGCGAGCCGTGATACGACAGAGGATGAAGAGAGGACTGCCATGGCATACGGACCGTTGACGAACCGGCATATTGCCAGTATCTCGCGAGGGGAAACATATCTGGAAGCGGGAGACTGGCGGCCCGACGCGTTCACGCTGCCCTTTCCTGAACGGCTGGCGGAATTCGTCGAGTCGTACTTCGATGCTCTGCCGGTGGATCCCGCCGGGCGGAAAGCGGCGTTGACGGCCCTGATCAACGGAGGCGCGGCGGACCGCGGCGTAAAGCTGGCAAGAAACACCTTGAGCGAATGGCTGGCCGGCGGTCGCGACCCCAGCGTCAGCAGCAGCGACAGCCAGACCCGGGAAAACATCTACCGGCTGTGCGCGGCGCTGGACCTGGACATGGAGCTGACGGAAGAACTTTTTGAGAAGGTCTTCTTTACCCGCGCTTTCGACCTGAAAGTCCTGAAAGAATTTTCCTTTTTCTTTTTTGCCCGGAAAGACTACAACGCCGGCGTGGAAGGCTGCCGCTGGTATGCCGCCGGAGAAAAGGCATGGGAGGCCGTCGGGGAAACGGTCCTGTCGGGGATCTCTGCCGCGGAACCCCCTATACAGAATACAGTCCTCCTAGCCGACAGGACCGAGGCGATGGACGAAGAGGAGTTCCTGGCCTTCCTCACCGGCCATCCAGATACGTTCCTCCGGGAAAACCGCTTCGCCGGAGCGCGGGAGAGGATCCGCGGATACGCCCGCATGATCTGTGAGATCACGCCGGAACTGGAGCCGGAGCAGGCCGACGACGCGATCCCGTACGAACCGCTGATCAACCATATCCTGGGATACTCCCAGCGCAGCATCCTGGGCGCTGCGGGAACGATCTCCTCGCTCAAGTCGCTGCCGCCTCAGCTGACCACCAACTTCCCGACGGGGCAGATCCTCCGCCGGATCTGCATCGGAGACGCCTGCAGCTATGACCAGGTTTACAAAATGTTCTGTCTCCTGCTGTTTTACCGGTACCACGCGGCGCTCCCCGCAGCCGCGGACCGTGAACAGCGTTTCCGGGACTTCCTTCGTTTCGCGAACCTGAGCCTGGAGCGCGAGGGCTGCACAGAGCTTTATCCGCGCCAGCCGTACGGCGGCCTTCTGCTTTTCTGCGCGGCGCAGGAGGACCCCCTCTCCGCCCTGCGGGACTTCATTGAAACAGCAGTCGCCGAAGAGTCCGAAGCCGTCTTGACAGAACGGCTCCGGGAGATCCCCGGCCTGTCGGAAGACCGCTGCCGCATACTGGTCCGCTTCGCGGAGCGGGATCCCTTCCTCGTGGATCTGATCGCGGGAACGCTGGGCCGTGCTTCCTGCACGCTGGCGCCGGAGGCCCTGCTTCGCGCGGACTGCTATGAAGACCGGGTAGAAGACATCACCGGGCTGCTCTATTCAGGCGCCGGCTTTTCGCCGGAAGAGAAGAGCGTGCTGGAGTGCTGCGAGCTTCTGCCCCCGGACGGCATTTCGGAAACGCTGTTCCGGCGTCTATTCTCCGCACAGAGCCTTGCCGCTGCGCAGGCTCTGGCCGGATGCGACTGGCTAAAATGCGCGAAAGATACATGGAGCATGGACTTCCGCATCCGCAAAGTCATAGCCGGACAGGAGGTCTCCGGGAAATACGCCCGAAAGCTTCTGGACAGCGCTGCCGCGCTTGCGCGGGAGAAGCTCCCACCAAAAGACGCAGCCCAGCTCAGGAAGCTTTTGAAGCAAAGAAAGAACCTGCTGTAACGGTATTTCCCCCTCTGCCCGCGAAAATAACAATCGAAAATGCCCTCCCCGATCGATCCGGGTTACACTCTGGGTGTAAACAAAAAGCGTTCATCAAAGGGACGCAAAAACGATCAGGGAGGGTTTAATCATGAAAAAGCAACGCACTCGAATCCTGGCCGTCGTTCTTCTGGTTTGCACCATCGTTTTCGGCGGCTGCGGCACGCAGGACTCCTTTATGTCTGCTGTCAAAAGCGAGGACTATTTGAAGGCGGTCGAGCTCTACGAAAAGAAGATCGCCGGAAACAGCAGGGAAGAAACAGAGGCGCAGGATGCGCTGGAGAATTATCTGGACAGCGCCTGGACCGCATATGCCGACGGGACTATGTCACCGAAGAAATTCCGCGCGGTCTACCGGTGCCTTACGGAGATCAACGACAGGCTCTGGATCCTTCCGCAGGTCCCCTGGATGGCGTATGAGTATGAAATGGTCGACGCTTCGAAAACGAGCTATTCGAACGGCACCGCTTATGCAAACAGCGGCGACTACGCCGCAGCCATGCTGGCGTTCGCAGAAGTGATCCCCGAAGACACGGAGAATTATGAGAAAGCCGTAAAGGCGGAGATCAAGGCCCGAAGCGATTATCTGGAAAGCGTCATACGGGAAGCGACGGCTCTGGCGGACGCCGGCCTTTACGACGAGGCCCTGGCACTGATCGAAGACGCGGAATATGTCATCGGCTATTGCGAAGAGCTTGAGGCGCTCAGGATCGAGATCGTCACCCGCCGCGTCTCCGAAGCGCTCGGAAAGGCTTACCGGGAGGGAGATCTGCTCGAGGTGATCCGGCTGTATGAAGGCGCCGTAGATGAACCCGACGTGGAGATCTCGTTCGAGATGACGCAGATGTACTCGGAGAGCAAGAGCTCGTATCTCCGGTCGGTAGCCGACGCAGCCCGCGCAGCCTTTGAAAACGGGCGGAACTACCAGGCGGCCTGCGCCGTCATCCAGAGAGCGCTCGGCGAGGCATCCTTCAGCAGCGGGCTTGTGGCCGAACTGCAGCAGATGCTGGAAGAATACGGTTCCTATGCGCCGGTCGCGCTCACCTCGCTGGAGCCGGTACGGCAGGGCGAGTATGTGGAGATCGGAGACAAATGGACATCTTCGGACATCTGCACCGATGTGAACGGCGAGAAATATGACAGCGATCATATGATCTATCCGAAGGATGCGGGTTTCTCCATGCCGGCGGATACGCCGAACGACGAGAGCGACTGCACGGTGACCTACGCGCTGAACTACCGGTACAGCACTCTCACGGGCACGATCTTCCGCCCTTACGGGACTCTTTCCATCGAGGATTGGAGAGACCAGTTCGGCCTTATCAGGATCTACGGGGACGGCGTCCTGCTTTATGAGTCCGAGGAGATCAACGGGTCTACCTGGGAGCCCGAGTCCTTTAGGCTGGACGTCTCCGGGGTCCGGGAACTGCAGATCATGGCTTTCGGACGCTGGGCAGAAAACGGTGGAGCGGTCGGGATCTATTCGCGGCATCCCAGAGTCTGTGTTGCGGACCTGATGCTGCAGAAATAAACGATCTTCGCGCGGGATCTCCTGTTATCTCTCCTCAGCGCAGCAGATGAAATGAAAAAGCAGAGATCTGTCAACAGACAGATCTCTGCTTTTTCATGGCGGAGAAGTCGGGATTTGAACCCGAGCGCGGCTCAACACCGCCTACTCCCTTAGCAGGGGATGCAAAAATATAGTGTTTTCAATACAAAAACCGCTCTAATGGGGTAATAAGTGGGGAAATAGTCCCCAAAATCCCACCTTCTTTTCGGACTTCAGCCCGCCTTTTTCCGATATACTAGCACCGTTTTGACATCTTTTAATACGATCAGAAAGCCGAAGATACCTAGCAAAAACATAGTTTTATCCAAAAAATAGAGCGCAATCGCAATTTCTCGCAATCGCACTCCGCAAAAATGGCAAGCCATTTTTTCCTTGTGTAACTGATTATATGTTTAATAGAATAATATGTCAACTACCTTTCTAAA
>JAEEGL013329682.1_pt1 | contig 14888 bp, 10 predicted proteins | sample 9134231 | NCBI WGS metagenome assembly JAEEGL01 (sample SAMN16246548, study PRJNA631951) | gut metagenome | biome: gut microbiome; feature: rumen; material: fiber-attached | host: Bos | place: Iran: Karaj | collected 2018-10
AAATATAGGGGATTTTATTGAAATAGCCAAAAATAGTAGGCGAAAAATGCGTCAAAATGTTTTATAACACATTTTGTCCTAACTTTTTGACTGGTTAAAATAACGGTGGCAGTGTTCTGCTGACACCGCCACCGTCATGCTATGGAATGTGTTTGTTGTTAATCTTCGTCGTCGCTCAAGTCAACGGCATAATATACCTTCTTGCCCGTGGGGTAGAAGCCGGTGATGAACATCACCTTGTCGCTGTCGCTGCTGCGCATGATCTGGTTGTAGATGTTCTCCACGTCATCGCGCGAGTCAACGGGGATGTTGTTGATGTCGGTAATGATGAAACCGTCGCGGATGCCGGCGTTTTTGAATTTGCCAGCCTTGACGCCGACCACCTTCAGACCCTTAGAGATGGCCAAGTCTTCCTTGTCCTCCTTGCTCAGCTCGGTAAAGGCGCAGCCCAGTGACATGACATCGCTTTGCTTGGTCATCTTGGTGTTGCCCTGGTCGTTCTTGAAGGTAACGGTAGTGCGCTTGAGCTTATTGTCGCGATAGTACTCGATTTCGGCCTTGTCGCCCGGGCGCAGCTTGTTCATCTCCTCCTGCATTTCACCGCTGTCCTTGACGCGTGAGCCGTTTTGCTTGACAATGACGTCACCCTCTTGCAGGCCGGCTTCCTTAGCTGCGCCGCGGTCGGTAACCTTGGCCACATAGATGCCCTCGGTAGTGGCGGTGATCTTTTCCTCCTTGGCTTTCTCGGCAGTCAGCTCAGTGTACTGGATGCCCAGCACGGCGCGCTGCACGGTGCCATATTGCTTGATGTCAGTGATGACCTTCTTAACCGTGTTGCTGGGGACGGCAAATGAACAGCCGCTGTAGTTGCCGGTCTGGGAATAGATCATCGTGTTGATACCGATGAGCTCGCCTGCTGTGTTGACGAGAGCGCCACCCGAGCTGCCGGGGTTGACGGCTGCGTCATGCTGGATGGAGGCCTTGATGCCGCCATTGTCGCTGGTGTTCATGCCGCGTGTCTTGGCACTGATGATACCGGCGGTCACGGTAGAGTTGAAGCCGAAGGGGTTACCCACGGCGACACACCACTGTCCTACCTTGACGGCGTCACTGTTGCCGAAGGTGATGGCGTGCAGGTCCTTGGCATTGATTTTAATTAGAGCGATGTCGGTCTTCTCATCACTGCCGACGACGGTAGCGTTGAAGGTGCGGTTGTCGTTCAGGGTGACTTCCAGTTTCTCGGCGCCGTCAATCACATGATTGTTGGTCACGATATAGCCGTCGGAACTGATGATGACACCCGAGCCCATGCCCTTGACTTGGGGCTCGCTTTTCTTGGGCTGTTGCTGCTGTTGGCGTTGGCGCTGTCCCTGGCCGAAGCCGGGGCCGAAAAACCACTCAAACGGGTCAATGAAGTCGCCACCATACATGCTCTGCTGCGGAGTGGCATAGCTCTTGATGCTCACTACACAGTTGATGGTGCTCTCGGCCACATCGGTGAAGTCGCGGCTCAGGTCCACCGCACGGCCAGAGGTCTGAACAAATCCGTCGCTCGCACTCTTGCTGTCCTTATTCAATACGTATGTGTCGGTAATGACACCTTTCTTTTGCAACTCGCTTGTTGCCATCATGGTCACGCCTGAACCCAGGATCGAGGCTGCCATGAGCATGATTGCTAATTTCAAATTCTTGTTCATGTGTTCCTTTATTGTTAATTTATTGTTGATTTTAAATTTTGCAAGTGTTAATTTTAACTTTTCAAATTGTGTGCCAAAAGTACAACGAAAAATGACAACAGCAATAGTTGTGCCATTGTTTTTAAAATAAATTAATAGCTGTATCAGTCCTTTTTAATTAGTTTTACATTGAAAGCATGCGCGATAACAAATAATGACATTTTGACATGACGTCATATCCAAAACCGCGCCACCACTAGGGAACTGTTTTATCCAGGAATAGCTACAAAATTATGATGATTTGTGCTCAGCCATGGGGCTAGGCGTCGAGGTGGTCGTCGTAGTTGAAGGCTGTGAGCAGTTCGGCGAGGACATACATGCTGCCGCCCACATAGATAAGGTCGCGCGGGGCTGCTGCCCTGCGGGCTGCTTCCAATGCATCAACCACATTGTTATAGTTCTTGCCCTTGAGACCGTGCTGTGCGGCAATCTTGCTCAAGGTCTCCACGTCCAATGCGCGTGACGACTGTGCCTGCGTGAAATAATAAGTGGCCTTCTTGGGCAGCAGTTCGAGGATGCCGTTCACGTCCTTGTCGGCCATGAAGCCCAGCACCATGTGCAGATTGTCATATTCCTCAAACTTGAGTTGGCGCATGGCTTGCGTGATTCCGGGCACGTTATGCGCCGACTCCAGAATGGTCAATGGCTTGTTGTCAAGCCTCATCCAACGTCCCATCAGGCCGGTGCTCTCGACCACATGGGCTAGCCCGTCGTGTACGGCTTTGTCCTTGATACGGTATTTGAGGCGCTTGAGCAACGTAAGGGCTGTGAGCACAGTGTTGGTGTTCTCGACTTGATAGTCTCCGGTGAGTTCGCAGTCAACAGTGCCAAAGCTGACGGTCTCCAAGCGCAGCACACCATTAACATGCCGGGCACTGATGACTTCCGGCTTATCTTCGGCAAAACAGATGTTGGCATAAAGTCGCTTGGCCTCACGCTCAAACACGTCACGCACCACACCCTCGGCATGACCGATGATGACGGGTTTGCCGTGCTTGATGATTCCGGCCTTCTCCAGGGTGATTTCCTCGAGAGTGTTGCCCAGGAACTGCTGATGTTCCAGACCGATGTTGGTGATAATGCTCAACTCGGGTGTGATGATGTTGGTGCTGTCCAGCCGCCCTCCCAGGCCCGTTTCGATAACGGCAACGTTGACATTGCGCCATGCAAAGTAGTCAAACGCCATGGTGGACGTCAGCTCAAAAAAGGATGGCACATAGCCTTCGAGATGTTTCTTGCGGTAATCCTCCACCCATTGCATCACATAGTTGCGGCTGACTTTCTTGCCGTTGACTCTGATGCGCTCCCTGAAATCAATCATGTGTGGCGAGGTGAACAGTCCCACACGGTATCCGCACTTTTGCAGGCAGGATGCCAGCATGTGCGCTGTCGAGCCTTTGCCGTTGGTGCCGGCGATGTGGATGATGCGGTAATTGCGGTGGGGCTCATTGTACAATTTGTCCAGGGCAAGACTGGTCTCAAGTCCAGGTTTGTAACCCGCAGCTCCATCGCGCTCAAAGGCTGGACGTTGGCTGAACAGGTAATCTACCGTGCGCTCCCACTTGCGGGCTAGTTCTTCTTTTCGTGCCATATCACTTTGCTGGTCTCTTTATTAAATTGAAAGAATAAAAAAGCAGTATGGCTGTAAGCCGGGTTATGTGCCTGCCGCGAAGGCAGGTGCCTGTCATTTATCTGTCCGGCGCATTGCTGCGCGCGGTATAGCGTTCTACCCCCCGACAATGGACGAGCAGCCCTTAGATGCCGGTATACATGAACTTGCAACTCACAGGTGGTGCGGCACGCCATGTCGCCATGGCGTCCGGTGGGCTCTTACCCCGCCTTTTCACCCTTACCGCAACTGATGTGCGGCGGTTGTTCTCTGTCACCTTAACCCTGAGGTCACCCCCAGCTTCCCGTTAAGAAATGTGATGCTCTGTGTTGCCCGGACTTTCCTCTCGCAACCATGATGTTAACGAGCGACAAGCCGCCATACTGCTTTATTCGGTAAGTGCAAAAATACTATGCTTTCCCAAGGTGTGCAAATTTTTTTGACAAATTGGCGGTTTCTTTGGCTGATTGTTGCGAAACAGGTGTTTTTTAGAGCGTATTCTGCAATTTCATGTCTAATTATTCGTTTAAAAAAAATAGAAAGGAGAATTGATGCTATGGCTTTTTTAAAAGGGATTTCATTTGGTAGGCTTGTTGAGCGCTTCGGGCAGAGTTTCAAGCGCTTTCCCGTGGCGATGCTGTTCATCTTGGCGGTGACGTGTGTTCTCATCTATTTTAACCACGGCGGCAAGGTAAGTGACAACATGGAGTTCTTCCTGGTGTTCTATCCTGTCACCGGTTCAATGCTGGCAGTTGCACTGTCGTTGTTGACCGAGGATTTCAAGTCGTGGCGCGTGGCCGTGGCGGTGCAGGCCGTAGTCCATGCTTTGTGGTTTGTCATTTCAGTCTATCTGGCACGCATTGACCGTTTCTCGCTGCCGCAGATTATTGGGGTGAGTGCTACGGTGGTGGCCATCGGACTCGCTGTCTTCTTGATTTGCTTCTATCGCAAGCACCAGGATATCCCGTTCTGGAATTTCTCGATTCGCACGGTGATGGCAATGGTGATATCGATGGTCATTGGTGGCGCCCTGACTTTGGGTTTGCTGTTGCTGGTCGAGTCGTTGAAGATGCTGTTTGGCATCGGAATCAAGGATTTTGTTTATGCCGATATATGGGCCGTGTGCATGGCGCTGCTGGCACCGGTACTGTTTTTAAATCTGATTCCCAAGGGCGCGAACAAGTATCTGACCGAGGTGCCTGTATTCTCCCGCTTTGCCAAGGGGGTGGTGCAATATCTGTTCCTGCCCTTGCTGGGACTGTACATGGTCACGCTCTATGCCTATGCCACCATGATTCTCATCGATTGGATGTTGCCCACTGGAGGTGTGAGCTATCTGGTCACGGGCAGCATGGTGCTGATGGTGTTGCTCATCTATCTCACTTATCCCATCCAGCACCTTGAGGGCAACAAGCTGTTCAAGCGCGTGACGCGGTGGCTGCCCGTGTTGATGCTCCCATTGTTGGCGCTGATGACTGTCGCCATCTGGCGCCGCTTGAGCGACTACGGCATCACGGTGAGCCGTCTCTATCTGTTGGTGTTCAATGTGTGGTGTTATGCCGTTTGCCTGTGGCTGATTTTCACCCGCAACAAACGCATCTGGCTCATTCCCGCTTCGTTTGCCGTCATCTTGTTCCTCATCTCGGTGGGGCCGCAGAGCATCCCTAACATAACTCAGCGTCAGTTGAAGAAAGAGGCAAAAAATGCCTTTATCGCATCTGGCCTCAGTCAGTTCCCGCTCTCAGGAAATCAATATGAAAAATGGCTCCAAAGTGCAGACCATAAGGCTGCTGACGCCATCGATTCCAAACTGGATTACCTGAGGCGAGATTATGGTTATTCGACAATTAGCGACCTGCTGGAAAAGGACGCGGTTGTCGGTGTTTTTTGCAAACGCGATGAAGTCTTTGAGAGTAATAAAGCTGATACGTATTACAATGACCACCTGATCAAGGATGTAGCCCTGCCTCAAGGCTATTCCAAGATGACTAAGGTGGAATTTTATGGTGATGATCTTGTTTTTGGCAAAGACAATCGTCTGACAGTAGAAGTTTCGGACGGACATGATGCAACATATCAGTTTGTATTGGACTTTAGGGAGTTTGTCGCTCATGATAAAGAAAGGAACCAGACTCAAGAGGCCGAGCCGATCATCATCGATAATGGCAAGGAACTGTTGATAATAGATGAGTATAACTTGAACTCGTATGGTGAGACGAACTATGTGACTTTTTTAGGTATCTTGTTCACCAAATAGGCAAGAGCTTGAAAACAGGCTTCATGGCCCGAAAAAAGCGGTTGTTGATAACTTTTTTCGGGCCATTGTTGTGTTTGTATCGAGTCTTGGCAGTAATTTTGTACCATAAATAATTAATGTGTGCAAATGAACCGTTTTTACTCGTTTTTCTTGATGGCCTTTTCGGCCTTTTTCGTATTACAGGCAACCCAAGTGACCTTTGATTTCTCGACGGCCCAGGGTATTGCTGCTATGGGTTATGACGTGCCTGACCAGGGCACTGGAACCAATCTGGTGACGGCGGGTGCTGTGACTGTTGATGGCGTGACATTGTCGGCCACCGATGGCGCAACGCAGACGCGCATCTGGAATTCGCAAGGCAACTACACGCTGCGCATCTATGTCGATGGCACCATCACCTTGAGCGTTGCACAGGGCAGCATCATAGGTGTTACCATCAATGCCGCCAACACGTCAAATTTCGATCTGCTGGCCGATGTAGGTGACTACAGCGTGGCCGACGGGGTGGGCACTTGGACTGGTAACGCTGCATCGGTGACCTTTTCCCACTATGGTGCCAAGAATGCCCAGGTAGCAAGTCTTGTGGTGACTACCAGCGGCGATGAACCCGGGCCGGGTCCTGACCCTGAGGATCCCATTGATCCCAACATCACCAAGTTGGATTCTATCCAGAATTTGGCGGCGCTCGAGGACGGCACTGAGTTCCAGTTCATCAGCGAGGTGTATGTCAACTATCAGTGGAACGAGTATTTGTGGGTGATGCAGCTCGACGAGGAGGGTGATGCCTATGCTGGTGTCATCTACGGCGACACGGGTAAGCAGTACCAGCTGGGCGCTGTTATTCCTGCTGGCTGGACGGGTGTGAAGCAAACCTATAAAGGACTCGTCGAGGTAGGCGAGCCGGCACACTTTGCCAATCCCAAATCGATTCTCGATGAATACTATTATTCTCCGTTTGACTGCACGGGTTATCTGTCCGTAATCAGCGACCCTGCTGCGGGGTGGGCGAATTACAAGGTCTTCATGTCAGGTGTCAAATTGAGTGAGATTGATAATCGTGGCAATTTCACAATCACCAGTATGGAAACCGATGAGGACGGTATTGCCATTGAAGCTACCATGCCTGGCTTCAACAAGTTTGGCATTGAGTATCCCGAGGTGGATCCTACTGAGCTCTATGACATCGAGGGCATGTTGACCATCTATAACGGCACCATCGAGCTTTATCCCATTGCCATCACCAGCGACCCTGGCACCCGTCTATGGAAAGTCGTGTACGAGGGTGAGGAAGGCGCACAATATAAGCTGAGCGACACGCTCTATGTTGCTGCCGCCATCCCGACTGCTAATCTGGTATTTGTGACCGACAATGTTGATGAAATCTATTATGACACCTATGCCGACTGGGGTTATGCCGAGTGGATGGCATGGTATCCTGATTGGATTGCGCTCGATTGCTCAGGTAATGAGGACATGTTTTATGCATTAGCCGATGCCCAAGTGCTCAAGCCTGGAACAGTCAAGGGAACTCTCAATGACCTGTTGACCAATCCGCGACTGGTGCTCAACAGCACCCCCGAAACGCTCGATGATGTCGAATTGCCCACGCTGACCTTGTTCCAGTATGATTTGAGCAACGATTACCTCACGGCTTTGGGCAATGAGGTGGGACGTGCCGATGGATACTTCGCGTTCAAGGAGGGTGTGCCCTGCCTGTGTAGTGAGCAGGATTCTGTGGTGGTAAAGCTCAACTTTGACTATGCGCCCGAGCTTGAGGCCCAGATGGCAGCCAAGGAAGGTGGCATGTTTAGTCTGCTTAGCGTGTTCACACTTGATGAACCGTGGGAGGAAAAATCGTATGCGCCAGTACGCCGCATCCATTCTACCGACGAGGATTACTATACCAACTACACCATTTATCCTCTTGCCATCCTCTCCTGCTCCGCTGTAGAGGAGATTGAGGCTGGGAAGCAGGTAGTGGACGTGAAATATGTGAGTCCCGCCGGTGTGGTCAGCGAGATGCCGCAAGACGGTGTGAACATCGTCGTGAAAACCCACAGCGACGGCTCCCGCACCACCACCAAGCGCATGCATTAATGCTCGCTAACGCTCGCTATAGAATATCATCCGCATTCCTGATCATCTGGAGTGCGGATGCTTAAATATGACTTGGCGTCTTGGTGTCTTGGCGTGAGGGTATTAAGGCTGGCGCAAGTTGATGTGTTGCAGCACCAGCACGATGGTGCCTTTGTTGTCGAGCATGGCCATCTCGTTTTGATTGATGCGCTTGCAGGACTCGGTGGTTTCCAGGGCCAGCAGCAGCGATGTCTCGTAATCTATATCCTCGCAGTCGTGCTCGGTCGAATGCAGGTCCTCGAACTGGATGGCCATGTCCTTGGTGGGGTCCAGGGTGATGATGCCGTTGATGATGTTGCACCCCGTGTCGCCATGGATGGTCTGCTCCACGGCATCGATGACCACGCGCATGCCCTTATCTGAAACGTTCTCGCTGTTGATTTCCTTGATGAGCCAGGCACCGTTCATCGCGTCCAGATTATGGCGCTTGAGCACCATGATCACAGTCCCCTTGGTATTCATCAGGTTCAGGTATTGGGCATTGTACTGTGTCTCTAAGGTGTAACGGCGCACATCGGCCAGCGTGTGCATGATGGTTTTTTCGTTCGTTACATTGTGGCAAGACTCCTCACTCGAAATGAAATCATTGAATTTCAAGTTGTTGCCGCTCAGCTGAAAGGTGCCATTGATGGTGTTGCAGCCATTGTTGCCATACACCTTGTTGCCACCCTTGAAGTCCAGATACAGGTAGGCGCGCTCCAGGCTATAGACTTTCTTCTTGCGCATCGTCACGATGTCCCACTCGCCATATAACTGCTGGGCGGGATTGGTGATGGCTACCTCTTGCATGGGTTGTTCAACAGCGATGACGTTCTCGATGCTCACGCTGCGTTTCTCCATTTTCTTGTCCTTCTTCTTGCGGGCATCCATCGTGGCGGGAGCCATCAGCAGGGCCATCAAGAGGGCAAAAACTATATATTTTCTCATTTTGTTTGTGGTCTGTTTTTGTTTCAAACTTCAAATTTCGCATTTTTTTCGCACCCCACCAAATCCTTTAGCCGTTTTTAAGATTTTATGCCATAAAATGTGAAAAAACGGAGTGCAGGGAATGGTTTTTTGGCGGTTGTGAAATTTTGGCCTACTTTTGTCGTTATATAGACGCAAAGATGAAGAAGATACGGACGATATATTGTCGCTTGTTGTTGCTGCTGGCCTTGATACTGGCTCCTGGCGTCATGCTGTCACAGATTAATGCCGAGCAGGTGGTGAACATCGGCCGCAACGCCCTTTATTTTGAGGATTATATCCTTGCCATTCAGTACTTTAATCAAGCTATCAAGGCCAAGCCGTTCCTTGCTGAACCGTATTTCTACCGTTCTGTTGCCAAGATCAGTTTGGAGGATTATCGTGGTGCAGAGCAGGATGCCGGCTTGGCGATTGAGCGTAACCCCTTCATCGTTGATGCTTATCAGGTGAGGGGTGTCTCCAGGCAAAACTTGGGTGATTTCAAGGGGGCTATTGCCGACTATGACGAGGGGTTGAAGCTCATGCCCGAGGACAAGAACCTGCTGATTAACCGTGCCGTCTGTGAGAGTGCATTAAAAAACTATGATGAGGCACAACAGACCTTTGACCGCCTGTTGTCGCTGGATAGCCGCAACGACCGTGCTTATATCGGTTTGGCCCAGATGAACCTTGCCCGCAAGGACACTACTGCTGCGCTCGGTAATCTGAACCATGGCATTGCCTTGAGCAAGAACAATGCCAGCGCCTATGTGATGCGTTCCGAGATTTATACGCGTTCGCACCATGATTTTGCACGTGCCCTTGCCGACATGGATAGTGCCATACTGCTTGAACCGCGTTATGCTGGCTATTTCATTAATCGAGCCTTCATGAAGTATAATCTGGATGACTACTTTGGGGCAATGGCCGATTATGACTATGCCATCAGCCTGGACCCGACCAGCCAGGAGGCGCATTTCAACCGCGGACTGCTCAGGGCCGAAGTGGGTGACAACAACAAGGCTATCAGTGACTTTAGTTTTGTACTCAAGAGCAATCCGTCCAACTTCATGGCACTGTATAACCGTGCGTTGTTGCACATGCGCACCCGCCAGTTCCGTGAAGCGGTCAACGATTTCACTGCCATCTTGAATAAGTATCCCAACTTTGAAGCCGGTTACATGGCGCGTGGAGAGGCCAAGCGGCGAATGGGCGACATCAAGGGCAGCGAGGCCGACATGGACCAGGCTATGGCCATCTTCCGTCGAAACAAGACGCATGTGTCCACCTTCAATCCGGCCGAAATCGAGGCCACAGCGGCTATCAAGAAGGCCGAGCAACGAGCCCTCAATCCAGCCGAGGAGGAACCGGAGAGCGCCGAGGAAATCATCAACCGTTTCAACACGCTGCTCACCGTTAATGACAATGAACCCATCAAGCCCGAGTATGCTAACCGCCAGCGTGGCCATGTCCAGAACGACAACATCGAGGTTGAGCCAATGCCCATGTTCTGTCTGTCTTATTATGCACAGGACAACAAACTGGGAAGCGGCACGCACTACATACGCGAGTTGAGTGACATCAATGACTTGAAACTGTTGCCCGGGACGCTCACTCTGGTTGCAGGCGAGTCGCAGTTGGGTGCCGAAGCCATTCAGCTGCATTTCAGGGACATTGAGTATTATAACTCTTTGCTGGCTCATGCCAAGCCTCGTGCCATCGATTATTTTGCCCGTGGGCTTGACTACTTGCTTGTCAAGAATCCCGATGCTGCAGTTACCGATGCCGATGCGGCGTTGTCTGATAATCCGCAATTCATGCTGGCTTATCTCTTGCGTGCCGATGCCCATTTCATGCAGTATCGCATGGCCCAGTCACGTGACGCGGGCAATTCCGACTTGCTTGACGGTGCTCCAGACATTAAATCCCAGGCCATGCTGCGCCAGCGTCAAGACATCACTACACTCGACCTGGTGATGGCCGATCTGGACCAAGCCATCAAGCTATCGCCCAAGAATGCCTATGCCCATTATAACAAGGGCAATGTCTATATGTTGCAGGGCGACTATACCAGTGCCATCAGCAGCTATACCAACGCTATCCAGCTCAAGAACGACCTGGCCGAGGCCTATTACAACCGCGGACTGATGTATCTGCGCATGGGCAACAAGACACTGGGGGTTGCTGATTTAAGTAAAGCTGGAGAGTTAGGCGTACTCCCCAGCTACAATGTCCTTAAACGTATGAACCGTTAAATCGGCGGTTAGTGAGCGGCGTTCGGGGGCATGATGTTGAATCCCATCATCTTGCCGGTTTCATCATAGATGATGACGAGTACCGCTTGGCCTTTTTCGAAGTTGATAAGGCTGTTATAAGACTTCCTGCCCTGGATTTGCTGGATTTCCCAAGCCTCGTGACTCTGGTACTTGCCCAATTTGCTCTCTACTTGTGTGAAGGCCCCGTCAAACGCGCTGGCCTGAATGCGGCCTTTCACCTTCTCCGACAGATTGTCATACAATTCCTGGCTCTTATTCTCAATCAGGTAAGTCAGCATCTGCTCACTAGTGGTGGCGTTGGGATCATCGGCAGGAGCGGGAACCGATTTGATTTTCGGCATGGGCCTGTTCTCTTGAGCAGGTTTGGGTGCATTGGGGTTGGGAGCATCCTTGGGTGCAACAACTGGTGCCTCGGGGGCGGGGCCAGCAACCTGGGGAGTGGTTAAATCCTTAAGTTTTGCCTCTACCTTGTTAAGGCTGCCCTCGTTCTTGATGAGGACCTTATAATCCTTGTCCAGCAGATAGAAGCAGGGCAGGGTGGGCAGGTCATATAACTCACCGTTTTCGATATTGCGGCTCTGGTTCCATCCGTTAATCATCATCTTGGGATATTTGGCCTTCTTCCACAACTTCTGGTCATCATAGGGGTAAACGGCAAGCACGGTAAGTTTATTATTGTTTACCATCTGGTTGATGAGCTCGTTGTTGGCAAGACGCTCTTTGACTTTCTCACACGACTCGCAGTCGGGGTTGTTGAAATAGACCAGGATATAGTCGGCTTTCAGGTCCTTGAGATGATGCACGGCCTTGTCGTTAGGGGTGATGTAATCAAAGTCGGCAGCAACAGTGCCGATCATGTTCTTTTTGGCACCTTCGAGCAGCAGTCGCTGTTTCTCGATTTCGGCACCGCTGAGCACGTAATTCTCGATAGCGTGCTTCAGTACAGTCATGTATAAGCCCTCGTTGTGCAACGAATCGGCAGCATCGCTGAATCGGCGTTCGGCCAGCTCGAGCATCTGGCGGTAACCCTTGGGATCCTTTGCCAGTGTTTCCATTGTAGCGTTCATCAGGAATTCTGCTCTGGTCTGGTCAAGTCTTGCAACTTGTTCGATCAGCTGATTGTATTTTTCGGGCGCAGGCATCGATTGTGCCTGAGCGCTAAACCATGCAGCAATAGCCACCAGTGCGGCTAAAATGATTCTTTTCATCTGTTTGATTTTTTGTTTATAAATGATTATTTCTCGGCAAAATTAGCTAACTTTGCCGAATAAAGGCATAAAACGATGAAAAAAATCGCAAAAACCAATGCAGCGCGTCTGCTCGATGCCGCTGCTATAGAATATGAGCTTATCCCCTATGAGGTGGATGAGACCGATTTGGGGGCACAGCACATTGCCGACCAGTTGGGCGAGAACATCGACCAGGTGTTCAAGACGCTTATCCTGAAAGGAGAAAAGACGGGCCACTTTGTGTGCGTCATCCCCGGCGCCGAGGAGGTGGATTTGAAAAAAGCCGCCAAGGTCTCCGGCAATAAGAAGGTGGATCTCATTCCCATGAAGGAGCTGCTGCCCACCACGGGTTACATCCGCGGCGGTTGCTCGCCTGTAGGCATGAAAAAGCCGTTTCCCACGTTTATTGACGAGACCTGCATCCTGTATGATTACATCTATGTCAGTGCCGGTGTGCGTGGACTTCAATTCAAGATCGACCCGCAGGCTTTGGTTGAATTTGTGGGAGCCGAAACCGTTGACCTGATAGCTGAGAAGACCGCATGAATACAATAGGTAAAATATTGACACTAACCACCTTTGGTGAGTCTCACGGGCCCGCGATGGGTGGCGTGCTGGACGGCATGCCTGCCGGAGTGGACATCGACCTGGATGCATTGCAACGTTTTGTGGATCGCCGTCGCACAGGACAAGCCGCGGGCAGCAGCACACGTGATGAGAAGGATAGGGTAGAGCTGCTCTCGGGCCTCTGGCAAGGCAAGACGCTGGGCACGCCCATCGGCTTTGTCGTGCGCAATGAGGATGTCCGCAGTGCCGACTATGAGGAAATTTCCAAATGCTACCGTCCCAACCATGCCGACTACACTTGGGAGAAAAAATACGGCATTCGTGACCCGCGTGGTGGCGGACGGGCCTCGGCGCGCGAGACCGTTGCACGTGTGGTAGCTGGCGGTATTGCACTGCAGGCGCTCAATCGTCTGGGCATTACCATCGCAGCCAGCGTGAGTCCAATTTGTGGCGCTGCTGACGAGGAGCGGTTGAACCGTGTGCTTGCCGAGGGTGACACCCTGGGCGGCATTATCGAATGTGTCGTCAAGGGCGTTCCTGCCGGGCTAGGAGAGCCTGTCTTTGGCAAACTCCATGCCCAACTGGCGGCGGCGATGATGAGCATCCCGTCGGTCCATGGCTTTGAATATGGCGACGGCTTTGACATGGCCAGCAAGCGGGGCAGCGAGGTGTTGGACGTTTTTGAGAAACGGCCCGACGGAACCATCGGCACCGTGACCAACCACTCGGGCGGCATCCAGGGCGGCATCAGCAATGGCGAGGACATCACCATGCGCATCGCCTTCAAGCCCGTGCCCACGCTCATGCGCGAGGTGCCTACCATCGATTGCGAAGGCAATCCCGTGACACTCAAGCCCCGTGGCCGTCATGATGCCTGTGTGCTGCCGCGAACCCTGCCCATCGTCGAGGCAATGGCGGCATTAGTGATTTTAGATAACTACCTAATCAAGAAAACCAATGAACTCTAACGAAAACAATAAAAAGGTCTTCTACAAGGACTACTATCTCGCTGCTGGTGAGTGCAACCCTCAGGGGGAATTGCCATTAACGCTGTTGATGACGCGCATCATCGAGGTCGCCACCCTGCATGCCAACTCCTGGGGCGTGGGTTATGCCCGCCTCATTCAGGACAACCAGGTGTGGGTGCTCTCGCGCGTCACAATCGAGATGACCGCCTATCCCAAAGTGAACACCAACTACCGCCTTACCACCTGGATCGAGGACTATAACCGCCATTTCTCACAGCGCAACATGCGCCTGGACGATGCCGACGGCAATCCGTTGGGCTATGTGCGCACCATCTGGATGGTCATTGACATGAATACCCGCGCCAGCGTGGATATCTCACAATTGGGCTATATCTGTGAGAATGTTTCCGACTTGCCGTGTCCCATCGAGCCAATGAGCCGTCTGCGGCCTATCGAGGAGGGCCATGCCGTGGATTATACCTTTGGTTACATGGATTGCGACTTTAACCGCCACGTTAACACCGTGCGTTACTTGTCACACCTGATGAATCTGTTCGACATGGACTGCTATGACCACTATTTTATCTGCCGCATGGAGATTTCTTTTATTAAGGAGACGCATTACGGCGAGACCGCGCAGTTTGTCATCGACGACAGCGACCCCATGGATTCCCGCTTGAGCATTACTGTCGAAGGCGATGACCACGTCCGCGCCCGCTTCCACTGGCAAGATAGAGTTTAGTTTGGGTTCCTATTCGATGATGCTGGTGCCGTCGATGCTGGCGAACTGGTCGCGCAGTGCGGGGACCTTGTCGGCGTCGGCCTCGATGGTCATGGAGCACACGTTGTCAAAGGCCTGCTCCACAACTTTCAAGTCGCTTTTCTTGACGACTTTCATCACGTCGTTCATGCTCAGGTAGGGGAAGGTGAACGACAGGCGTGCCTGCTCGTGGCACTCGAGGATTTCCCCGGCTTCGATGGCCAGCTTGGCGGCTTCGCGATAGGCCACGATGAGTCCTGACGTGCCCAGCTTGATGCCCCCGAAGTAGCGGATGACGACAATAACGATGTTGGTCAGCTCAAACGAGTTGATCTGTCCCAGAATGGGCTTGCCTGCTGTGCCGCTGGGCTCGCCGTTGTCGCTGCTCAGGTACTCGTTGCGCTC
>JAEEGL013735773.1_pt1 | contig 14888 bp, 12 predicted proteins | sample 9134231 | NCBI WGS metagenome assembly JAEEGL01 (sample SAMN16246548, study PRJNA631951) | gut metagenome | biome: gut microbiome; feature: rumen; material: fiber-attached | host: Bos | place: Iran: Karaj | collected 2018-10
AACATAAAAAATAGTTAACAATAATTAAGGAGATATAAAATTTATGGCAAACTATAATGCAAAACAAATTAGAAACATCGTTTTACTAGGTCACCAATCCTCTGGTAAAACAAGTTTAGTGGAATCTTTAGCTTTAGCTACTGGTTTAATCACTATGAAAGGTGAAGTGGAAAAGAAAAACACCTTAAGTGACTATTCCGATGCTGAAAAACTCCGTGGCGCTTCTATCCAAACCGCCGTTATTCCATTAGAAAGAAATGGCTACAAAATTAACGTTATCGATGTTCCGGGAAACGATGACTTCATTTCCGAATATATGGGTGCTACCCGCATCGTTAAAGGTGCTGTCTTATTAATCGATGCTTCTGTCGGTGTCCAAGTTGGTACCGTCAAACACTGGAACAACTTAAGAAGAAGAGGCGTCCCAACCTTCATCTTATTAAATAAGATGGATAAAGAAAACGTCAAATTCGAAGAAGTCTTAGATGACATTCACGCTCAATTAGGCAAAGAAGCCATTCCCTTCTGCTTCCCATTAGGCCATGATGCTGGTTTTGATGGATTTGTAAATCTCGTCAACCGCAAAGCCATGAAATTCGATGGCAAGAAAATGGTGGAAGGCGAAGTCCACGAAGATAAGAAAGACAAAGTGGAAGAACTCCGCAATGCCCTTATGGAAGAAGTGGCCAAAGCTGATGATGCTTTATTAGAAAAATTCTTTATGGGTGAAGAATTCACCGATGAAGAAATTAAATCCGGTTTAAGAAAAGAAGTCTTAAGTGGCGAAATCGTTCCTGTTCTCGTCGGTTCTGTGACTAAGAATATCGGTATGGATGTCTTATTAGACATGCTTGTTGATTACTTACCAAGCCCCGCTGATTTAAAGCCATTCGAAGCGACTGATGATTTAGGCAATCCTGTCACTCGCGAAACTAGTGACGATCAACCATTCTCTGCTTATGTATTTAAGACCGTTGTTGATCCATACTCTGGTACTATTAACTTAATTAAAGTTAATTCTGGTGTCTTGCATGCTGGTGATGATGTTTATGTCAATGGCTCCACTCAAAGAGTCTCCATGCTCTATTCTATGTGTGGTAAAGCCCTCAATACTATTACCGAAGTACACGCTGGTGATATCGCCGCAGTTACCCGTTTAGAAAAAGTTAAATCCGGTGATACATTATCCAACCCCAAAGCCCCATGCATTTATAAACCAGTCCATTATCCAACCGCCGTTATCTTTAAAGCTATTATCTTAGCTAATAAGAATGACGAAGCTAAGATTGGTCCAGCTCTTGCTAAGATTCAATTAGAAGACCCCTGTGTGGAAGTCAAACGTAATATTGAAACCAAGCAATTATTATTAGGTGGTGTCTCTCAATCTCACATCCAATTTGTCATTGACAAATTAAAAACTCTCTACAAGATTGTCGTGACCACTGAACAAATGAAAGTCGTCTATCGTGAATCCATCAAGAAAACCGCTGAAGGTGATGGTAGATACGTCAAACAATCTGGTGGTAGTGGCTTCTATGGTGTCGTTAAGATGAGATTTGAACCATGTGAAGAAAGCGAATTCGCTGAAGAAGTCTTCGGTGGTGCTGTTCCAAAGAACTACTTCCCCGCTGTTGAAAAAGGTTTCTTCGAAGCTCTTAATTCCGGCTTACTCGCTGGCTTCCCAGTTATTGGTGTTAAAGGTGTCCTCGTCGATGGTAAATATCACCCAGTCGATAGTAATGAACAAGCCTTCAAGATGGCTGGTATCTTAGCCTTTAAAGATGCTTATCCAAAATGTAACCCCATCATTCTCGAACCTATTATGAGAATTAGAGTTAATGTCGAAAGCAAATACACCGGTGATGTCTTAAGTGATTTAAATACTCGTAGAGCGAGAATTCAAAACATCGAAGAAAAAGAACACGGTCAAGAAATTGAAGCTCTCATTCCAGAAGCGGAAATTATCGACTATGCTACACAACTTAAATCCTTAACCCAAGCCTCCGGCTTCTTCAACAGAGAATTCGTCGATTACGAAGAAGTTCCTGAATTCTTAAAGGATAAAGTTATTAAGGAAAACAAAATCACTCAACAATAATAAAAAAATATGAAGAGACCTCATTTGAGGTCTTTTCTTTTATTAGAAAATAATAGACAATATAATCTATGAAAACCATTTTACGGTTACAAGACAACGAATACCCATTTACCTATATCGACCATCATCGAAAAATCGCGAGGGCTATTTTAGTTAACGATAAAGGGGAAATTGCCTTAAACAAAATCCATGGTTTTGATATGTTCGGATCCCGCAATTATTATGAAACCCCTGGTGGGGGATTTAAAAATGGTGAGACTTCTAAGGAAGCTATGTTTCGTGAAGTAAAAGAAGAAACGGGATATGAATGTGAAATAATATGCCCTTTGGGCATAATTGACGATTATTATAATCTCATCCACCGTCATAACAAATCGTTCTACTATCTATGCAAAGTCACAAAATATGTTGGCAAGCATTTAGATGAATATGAAAAAAGCATGATTGAAAAAGTGGTGTGGATGGATATAGATACTGCGATACAAAAATATATAGAAATGCGTAAGGTATCTCCAGTAGCGAGATTAGTGAGCAATCGCGAATTGCCAATTCTAAAGAAAGCGAAGGAATTGTTATGAATATTTTATTGACCAATGACGATGGATTTGATTCTTATGGCATACGTCTTTTAAAAGAAAAACTAGCTAAATATGGAACTGTGGTTATCGTAGCTCCCGATTCCCCTATGAGCGCGCAATCAGCTTCTTTGACCATAGGTCACCTTTTACATTTAAAAGAAGTAGAAAAGAATGTTTATTCTTGTGATGGCACACCTGTAGATTGCGTGTCAATGGGTTTGACTCTTTTAAACATTGAATTCGATTTGGTTATATCGGGTTGCAATAATGGTCTCAATATTTCCTATGACACGATGTATAGTGGCACCATAGGTGCCGGGCAACAAGCTTTGATGTTTCATAAACCCGCGATTGCCTTTTCGACTCCTTGGAACGATTTCAAAGTGGTGGAAGAAAAGTTCGAAGAAGTCTTTGATTATATTTTGAAGCACAAACTATATAGTAAAGATTATTTAATGAATGTTAATTTCCCTGCGAGAGAGTTTAAAGGAATCGCTTTAGGCACTCTATATTATCGCGATGACTATCAATATATGGAAAAACAAGAAGAGGGAGGATATTTGCCATACCGCAATATGCAAACTGATTTTGCAAAATATCCCGATAGTGATTGCTATCAGACAGAGCATGGAATTGTCTCTCTAGTTCCATTAAATAAATCGTATTTTGATAATTCAATTTATCAACAATTAAAAAAGAGAATCAAAGACTAATAGTTATTCATTATTTCTTTTTGAATAATGAAAGAAAAAATATTATTATATTAGATGCGGATACTTTTATAAGTATCAATAAAAAAACGAAAAGGAAGAAATTATATGCCATTAGTTAACACAATTGAAATGTTTAAAAAGGCCTACGATGGTGGTTACGCAATTGGTGCTTTTAACTGCAACAATATGGAAATCGTCCAAGCCATTACCGAAGCTGCTAAAGAATGCAATTCTCCAGTCATTCTCCAATGCAGTAAAGGTGCGAGAAACTATGCTAAAGCTGGTTATCTCAAACACTTAGTGGAAGCCGCTGTGGAAGACACTGGTATCCCCATCGTCTTACATTTAGACCACGGTGATACATTCGAACTTTGTAAAGACTGCATCGATGGTGGTTTTACCTCCGTCATGATTGATGCTTCTAGCAAATCTTTCGAAGAAAACATCGAATTAACCAGAAAAGTCGTGGAATACGCTCACGATACTTCTAAACACCCATACGTCACAGTCGAAGCCGAATTAGGTACTTTAGCCGGTATCGAAGACGAAGTGAAAGTCGAACACGGTGCAGAATCATACACCCGTCCAGAAGACGTTGAAGAATTCGTCAAACGTACCGGATGTGACTCCTTAGCTATTGCTATCGGAACCTCCCATGGTGCTTATAAGTTCAAACCCGAACAATGCACAAGAGATCCCAAAACTGGTATCTTATTACCTCCTCCATTAAGATTTGACATCTTAGAAGAAGTTTCCAAGAGACTCCCTGGATTCCCCATCGTCTTACACGGTTCTTCTTCCGTTAACCAAGAATATGTCAAAATCATCAATGAACATGGTGGCAAATTAGTGGATGCTGTCGGTGTTCCAGAAGATCAATTACGTCAAGCCGCTCGCTTATCCGTTTGTAAAATCAATATCGATAGCGACCTCCGCTTAGCGATGACTGCTGGTATTAGACAACATTTCGACGAACATCCTGATCACTTCGATCCTCGCCAATATGTCGGACAAGGTAGAGAATATGTCAAAGCCATTGTCAAACATAAGATTGTTGATGTCTTAGGTTCTAACGACAAAATCTAATTAAACTTAATTAATAGATGAAACTCCTTAATTACTAAAGGAGTTTTTTCTTTTTATAAAATATAGTGATATAATAAAATAATCTAAAGATTATATATTTTAGGAAGTCAGTATTATGTTAAAAAGAAAACAACCCAATAGATTAAAACTTTTCTATTATTCTCATCCATATTTTGTCATCTTTAATGTCTTAATCATTTATAACATCATTCTTATCGCAGTGGCCGCTTTAATCATGACTTATCTCATGCGAGGAATCGCTGATGAAAATGGTTTTGTGATGGCACTGAATTGGGAATCATATTTGAAAAACCTCGAATATTGCGCTGTTTTCACAATGAATAATGGTGGCATTTATACCCAAGCCCCAGTCTCTGTTATCATCATGAAGATTGTTCTTTCTATCTTGCAAATGATTACCTTTACCGGTGCTCTCATTGGTTTAGCTACTTCCATCTTACAAAGCATGTTTGATAAACGTATTCATAACCTTGGTAAGATCAAAATCAAACACCATTATGTCATTTTAGAATGGTCCGCTGTTGGTCCAAGCTTGGTAAGAGAATTGTCCTTTATGAAGGGTGATAAAACAGTGGTTATTCTTTCTAATAAAAGTCGCGATGAAATACAAGAAGAAATAGATAACCTGTTTCTTGAAACAGGAACTGATAAAAAACACTTAAAAATCTTTATTAAAAATGGTAACCCTTCTTCTAGAAAAGCCTTGAAAGAAATCAATATTGATAAAGCTACATCGATCGCTATTTTAGGAGCGTCATCTTGGTTAAATAGTTCTGAACAAAACGACTCTATATCTTTCAAGATTCTCATGAGCGTTATTTCCCTAACCAAGAACGCCAATATCGTTATTGAAACCGACGACCAAGATGTCACAAAAAATATCCACGATTTAATGAAAGCTTCTAACGATTTAAAGAATGCTCATATTTCTATTTTCTCTAGAAATACAATCGTGGGACACGTTCTAGCTAAATCCGCTATCAATGCTAATTATCCAAACCTTTATTATTCCTTATTATCTTTTAGAAACGGCTCTTTCTTCGCCATTAAAAAGGATTTCAGTGTCGCAGAGGCTTTAAGCCGTTATAGTGCTTGTTTGCCTGCTTTCCGTTATAGATGTGACGACGATATGGAATATTTATTTATTAACGCGGAAAAAGAACAAGATATTCGTAAAACTTTATTTAAGAAAAAGCGTCTTGTCGAAGCCCCATTTAAAAATGACATTGTTAAGAGTTCTTTTAATCTTTATGTCATTGGTCAAAATGATCGTAGTAAAGCCATTGAAGAAGCCGTTAGACGTCACAACGAATTAAAAGAAGGGAAAGTTAATTTAAAAATTATTCCTAATGATGAAAATTTAGAAGAATTATTACAAGATATCTCTAAATTAAAAACCAAAAAGAAGATTCTTATTTTAAGTGACAACAACGCTAATGAAGAGAATGTTGATAGCAATGTCTTCTTATCTTTAATTAAAATTAAAGCCAATCCTGAATTAGCAAAAGATGTCGAAGTATTCGCGGAAATATTTGAACCATCCAATCGTTTCTCTTTAGAAGCTTTAAACATTTCTGGTGTTATCATCGCTAATCAAATTGTCGCCGTTTATATGACGCAATTACTTTGTCACGTGGAATCGCATAAATTATATGAAGATTTATTAATGCCCGAAGGTGTAGGCCAAATCTCCTTTGAAATTAGACAAGCTAAAGAATTGTTAGTTATTAAGAATAATCTTGAATTCAATTCAAGAGGTGATTTCATCTCCGCTATCTATCAATCTAGCCAAGAAGAATATCTCCCTATCGGCTTTATCGGCGAGAAGAAAAAGCTAAATTTAACTGATGCTGTCAGTAACGTCGTAACAGGTGCTATTTCCGCAACAGGAAAAGTTCTCACTAATATTGGTAACGCATTAACTTTATCAGACACGCCTGATGATGAATCCGTAGATTTCCAAGATGTGATGTTCTTAAATAAGAATCTTAGCAAGAAAGAAAAGATAGTCATCCGCCCAGATACAACGATGATTGTTGTTCACAATAATAAATAGAACCCACATTTGTGGGTTTTTAAATGAAAAAGACCACGAATAATCGCGGTCTCAATCATAAAATTTAATAGCTTATTTCGCTTGCGCTTTTAAGGCATCACGAATTTCAGTTAAGAGTTCAACTTCAGTTGGAGCAGGTTTGCCTGGTTCTGGTGGAACTGGTCTTTCTTCAGGATGCTTCTTGTAGTATTCTTCTTTCGCTTTTGCTTTGATTTCTTCGTTCTTGCGTTGAACGGAATTGATAACTTTAACGATGATGAATAAAACAATAGCAATAATGATGAAAGAGATAATAGCGGTGATTAATGAACCCCAGTCAATGATAGCAGATCCTTTAAAAGCAAAAGTTGTACCATATTGATTGTATTTGGTTAATAAAGTTGTTTGCCATTGGACAAATGTTTCACTATCTTTGGTGATTGTCACACCTTGAGATGCGGCAAAATCAACTGTTTTATCGACTAATTCGCCCATTGCGAATGATTGTCCAACAGGACCTTTTTGAGCATCGTTCAAAGCTGGTAAAACGGTAACTAAACCTTTAAGACCACCTGGGACAGCCCATGTAGCAACACTCATTAACATGTTGACAAAAGCGTTAACGATTGCGGAGAAGGCGCCACCAATAACGACACCAACAGCAAGCATAAATGCATTACCTTTGTTAATGAATTCTTTAAATTCGGTCCATAAACCTTTTCCTTTTCTTTCTTTTTTTGCCATAATTCTATGAATTCCTTTCTGCCATTATTTTATAGTAGTTCTTTTCAAAAATGAAATTATATTTTAAACAAAATTAATTTCCGTGATTAAAATGGTAAGAATTTGCTACAATATTTATGAAATGTTAAAAATCACCAATTATGGTCACGCCTGTTTCAAATTTGCTTCCGATAAATTATCGGTTGTTTTCGACCCATATAATGGAGTGCCTAATTTACAAATGCCAATGGTGGATGCTAACTATTGTTTATGCTCGCACCAACATAGCGACCATAACGCTATACAATATGTTAATTTAATTCCTACCGAAGCTTTTTTGAATATGGAAACAATTGACGTTCCACATGATCATCATGAAGGCGCTCATCGTGGAAGAAATAAAATACACATCTTTTCAATTGGTGGTTACAAGATAGCTCATTTTGGCGACTTGGGTTGTATTCCTTCTAAAGAAGTGATGACAAAACTACAAGGGCTGGATATAGTTCTCGCCCCTATAAATGGATTCTATACAATTTCCGCGCAAGAATTAAAACAAATCCTAGACGTCATCAAGCCACGTCTTGCGATTCCTATGCATTATCATAGAAGCAATAATAATTCTGGCTATCCAGATGGCGAACAAATAAATATTTTTAAAAAACTATTTGAATATAAAGAGGTTAATGAATCATTTATTTTTATGGACGAGAAAACATTCGAAAAGCCTGTCCTCATTTTTAATAAAAGTGAAGGAGATATGAAATGATAGATCTCCATTTACACCTTGATGGTTCTCTAAGCGAAGAAGATTTTTTATATCTTTCTAAGAAACAAAACATATCTTTAGGAGACGACTTTCCTAACAACATTTATGTTCCAGAAGATTGTCCATCATTAGAAGATTATTTAAAGCGTTTTGCTTTGCCTTGCGAATTACTACAAACTGAAGAAGCTTTATCTTATGTAACTCAATCTTTAGTAAAAAGACTGGCAAATTTGGGATATATTTATGCAGAAATTCGTTTTGCTCCTCAATTGCATACACTAAAAGGTTTGAGCCAACTTGATGCTGCTAAAGCCGCTTTAAAGGGATTAGAATTGGCGCAAAAAGAATATCCTGATTTTGATGCCAACTTGATTCTATGTTGTATGCGTCATGCCGACGAAAAGACCAACATGGAAACTATTGAAGTAGCTCATGAATTAAAAGGCACAAAAGTAGTGGCGGTCGATCTTGCTGGCGCGGAAAGATTACATCCCTCAAGCTATTATTCTAAAATATTCCAAAAAGCAAAGAATTATAGGTTAAATATTACCATACATGCAGGCGAAGCTACAGGCAGTGATGAAATCATGATGGCAATGGATAATGGGGCTATGCGAATTGGACACGGCGTGCATCTTTCTTTAGACCCACAAACCGTTAAAAGAGTGAAAGATAAGAATATTTGTTTTGAATTCTGTCCCACCAGTAATTTACAAACCAAATCATTACGAAAATATGAAGATGTGCCTTTAAGGAAATTTATGGAATTAGATATACCTGTGACAATCAATAGTGACAATATGACAGTTTCTAACACTAATGTCCCATTAGAAATGCAACATATGGTGGAAATTTTCAGACTTACTAAAGAAGAAGTTAGACATTTACTCTTAACATCTATAAACTATGCATTTATTAAAGATATAGAAAAAGAAAAGCTAAGGAAAAAACTCGAGTTAGGGATCGAGAATTTCTACAAAAAGTTATTAAAAAGGTAACCATTTGGTTACCTATTTTTTTGTGTAGTAATTTAAGAAACTCTTGAGAATTTCGTTATGATATTTGGCCGCCCCTTCTTGGGACCAGAAGAATCCATAACCAGGATATTCAGTCGCTTCTTCAGGATTGATTTCCATACCTTGGAGAACTGTATTTGTATAGGCCAAATTTGCTACCCTCTCATTTGTGTAATAAGTTTCTGTGACGACTAACTTATCGGCGTCGTTTTTTCCAATGCTATCGTTGAAATATACACAAGCATCTTTTAATTCTTTATTTTGCCAAACTTGGAAGGTTGGAACGACACCGGTGCTGTAACCATATTTCGCATTAGTAGCTTCTGTCATTTGATATTCAGCTTTATAAGCATTATAAGTTTCATCATTTTTATTGAGTTCATCGTCATAATAAATGCCAGGAACTTGTAAATCCATTAAGAGAACTTTGGATTTCATATTGTTTTCTTCGCTATATGGTAACAAGCAATTAGGAGTGCAATAGTTGCAATCGCCACATTTAGCACGTGCTTGATAGACAACCACTTTTTCACCAGAATCAATCGCGTCTCTTAGATAAGTTCTATCTACTAACATAACTTGTGGCTCTTTGACAATTTTATTTAAAGCACTGGCAAAACCTTTTTCAGTGGTGAAGATGGCTTCGTTATTTTTGCTACCCGCGCGATATTCGTTGGTCACTTTACCATGGCTTGCCACAAAACAAGTGGGGTTACTATTCTCTTTTAAAAGAGTGAGACCATAGTCTTCTTTGCCTTCAAATTCATTTCTATCAATTTGATAAATAACTAAATTATTGTCATCAACGTATTTATCGACGATGGATTTAAAGCCATTCCAGCAAGAGCAATCAATGGAATAGATGGAATCATAAGTGACAACCACCATGTTTTCACCGGCGTCCATTTTTTCGACTAATTTCTCGTAAGAAATGTCTATCATTCCAGTGGTTACATAAGAACCAAAGGAAAGACGAATACGATTATCTTTTCTTTGACAACCTGTCACAATTGTGCTCATCACACCTAATAAAACAAGAGGGAATAATAATTGTTTCTTCATAATTGACAATAATATAACTTTACGCGCGAACATTATCAATATTTAAAAAAATAAAAACCAAAAACTCATAACGATTTTTAGTAAGAAAGCAAAGCGAAAAAAACGCGGGAAAAATCATGAAAAAAAATAAGCGAAAAAATAAGACGAAAACAGCGTAAAAAAATCATAAAAAAATTGAAAAAAATTAATTTTAATAAAATGTAGATGTAATCAAATAAAATTATTAATTTGATTGTTCAAAAAAACACCCCAAAAACTCAACGCGAAAAAAATGTGTTGTTTTTTAATATCTTTTTCTTTATTATTTTTGCGAAAAAAATTGCACAAAAATTTTTCAAAATAGTTTGTCTTCGAAAAGATGAAAGGTAGGGATTAATATGGGAAGTGAAAACTGTATTATCTCACTGCAAGGTGTGAGTAAAGTCTTTGATGGCAATACCGTTGTCGATGACTTTAACCTTGATATCACTAAGGGTGAATTCGTGACTTTCTTAGGGCCTTCCGGTTGTGGCAAAACAACTACTTTAAGAATGATCGCGGGTTTTGAAATCCCTAGTGAAGGAAAAATATTACTTAACGGAGAGGACATCACCAAGATTCCTCCTTATAAAAGACCAATCAATACGGTCTTTCAACGTTATGCTTTGTTTCCTCATTTAGACGTTTATGATAACGTCGCTTTTGGACTCAAATTGAAAAAAGTCCCTGTGGAAATTACCAAAAAAGATGGTTCTAAAGTAACCAAGATGAAGCACTTATCCGCTCAGGAAATCGATGAAAAAGTCGCTCGTGCGTTAAAAATCGTGGACTTAGAAGAACTAGAAGATAGAGATATTTCCACTTTATCTGGTGGCCAACAGCAACGTGTCGCTATCGCCCGCGCTATTGTTAATGAACCAGAAATCTTATTGCTTGATGAACCTTTAGGCGCTCTCGACTTAAAGATGAGAAAAGAAATGCAATTAGAATTAAAGGAAATGCATAAAAAATTAGGTATTACCTTTATCTATGTTACCCATGACCAAGAAGAAGCTTTGACTATGTCGGATACTATTGTGGTTATGAAATCAGGCGAAATTCAACAAATTGGCTCTCCTATCGATATTTATAATGAACCAGTTAATGCTTATGTTGCTGATTTCATCGGTGAATCTAATATTTATAACGCCACCATGACAGGAAAATTAAAAGTCAATTTCTTAAGACACACATTTGATTGTGTTGATGATTTCCCTGTTAATGAAAAAGTCGATGTCGTGGTGAGACCGGAAGACGTCATCTTAACTAAAGTTAAAGGTGAAGCCAAAGATAAACTCGTTGGTGTTATTCAAACCAAAGTTTTCAAAGGTGTCCATTATGAATATGTCGTAATGGTGGGCAAAAACGAAGTTATTGCGCAAGACACCAAAGATAGAGAAGTGGGTGACACTGTTTCTATTGAAGTCGAACCAGAAAACATTCAAATCATGAAGAAGGAATACACTTCCAACGTTTATGTTGATGCTTGGATTGATAAAAACAACAGACTTGTTATAAGCGATGGTGTGTTTCCATGCGATATTTCTCAATTATTAAAAGGTTCCCATGTCGATGAGGATGGCTATCTCATCGGTCCTGATGGCCAAAAATTCGATTTAAACGATGCTGATGTCATCGCAGAAATTCCTATTGAAGCTGTCGAAATCATGGATGGTTATGACCAAGGCGAAGCCAATGGCGTAGTTATTGATTCTGTTTATAAGGGCGATCACTATGTCGTCATCGTAAGAACAGAAGAAGAGGAAGACTATGTCTTATCCACACAATACACCTACAATGTTGGCGATCAAGTTTCCGTTCACGTCAAACCAGAAGATATCAAATTAACCTTGAAAGGTGACTTGAAGAAATATGTCAAAGAGTAGTGAGGCAAAGACAAAGAGATTTTTTGCTTTACAAAGGAAATATCTATGTATTCCCTATGTAGTGTTTTTAATCTTGTTTGTCATCGTTCCTATTGCCATCATTATCGTCTATGCGTTCACCAAAGAAATTACTAACGCAGATGGCACAAAGACTTTAATTCTCTCTTTTGAAGCCGCTGCTAGCTTCTTCACTACCTGGAGTAAATTGAATGTCTTATTTGTCTCCTTGTTTATCGCTTTATTAACAACATTGTTATGTTTGTTAATTGGCTATCCATTAGCCTATTTCTTAGCCGATAAAAAGGTCAATAAAAACGCTGTCTTAGTGACTCTCTTTGTGGCACCCATGTGGATTAACTTCGTGTTAAGAACTGGTGCTACGCGTGACCTTCTCACCTGGATGGGTATCAATGGTGGGAATGCTCCATATTTAGCCACCCTCATCGGTATGGTGCAAAACTATCTCCCATTCGTTATTCTTCCTTTATATACCACGATGCTCAATCTCGATAAGAGTCAAATTGAAGCCGCTGCGGATTTAGGTGCTAACCCTGTCCAAGTCTTCTTTAAGAGCATTGTTCCTCAATCGGTTCCTGGCATTGTCTCAGCTTGCACAATGACCTTTATGCCAACCATGTCAAGCTATGTCATCTCCGATACCCTTTCCGAAGGAAAAATTACCTTATTTGGTAACTATATTAACTTAGAATTCACCAATAGTGCTTGGAACGATGGTTCTTTCATGGCTTTAGTCATGTTAGCCTTAATCGGCTTAACCATGGTTCTCACTAAAGGGAATAACAAAACAGAAACGAGAGGAGGCCTATTATGATCAAGAAAGTTTTCGGTCAAATTTATATTTGGCTCATCCTCTTATTAATGTATCTCCCCATTTTAGTGCTTATTGCATTCTCCTTCACCAAAGCTACAAATGTCGGTGAATGGACAGGATTTACTTTTGAGTTATATCCCGCCTTGTTCCAAGACAAGCAAATTATGATTGCTTTAGGCAATACCATCTTAATTGCCCTCATCAGTGCTCTTGTTTCCACTGTTTTAGGTACCTTAGGTGCGGTAGGTGCTTTCTATTTAAAGAGAAGATGGAAAAATACAGTCGATTTTATGACCCAAATTCCATTAGTGAATGCGGAAATCGTTGTGGCGTTCTCTTTGACCGTCATGTTCGTGTTCTTAGGAACCTATGTTTTCCGTACTCGTTTATTTAGTTTCTGGACTCTTTTAATCGGTCACGTCTCTTTATCCATTCCTTTTGTCTTTGTGTCCGTAAAACCCAAATTACAACAAATGGATCCTTCTTTATATGAAGCCGCTATTGATTTAGGTGCTTCTCCTAGCGTGGCCTTAAGAAAAGTCGTGATACCAGAAATTCTTCCTGGTATTTTATCCGGCTTCTTATTATCAATTACTTTATCTCTTGATGATTTTATCATCACCGCCTTTACTAGAGGTTCTGGCTTACTAAGTGGTGCTAATAACATTGAAACATTATCCACTTTAGTCCAAGCCAAGATTAAAAAAGGTCCTATTCCTGTGGAAATGCGTGCTTTAACGACTATTATCTTTATTATCGTCGTTCTCGCTGTCATTCTTATTACTATTTATAAGAATAAGTCCACTAAGAAGAGCCATGCGACAAGGAGGTTAGGTTTAAATGAAAAATAATAAACTTTTCGCCTTATTGCTTTTAGGAGGCTTATTAACTCCTGCTTTATCCGCCTGCTCTTCTAATAGCAGTGATACTCTAATCATCAGAGTCCTCAATAGTGAAGACTATATTTACTTAAATGATCCCGATAATGGTTATGATGAACCTGATTTAATCGACCAATTCGCGGAATATATCGCTAACGACGAAGACCTGTCCGCTAAATATGGCAAAGTACAAGTGGTCTATGATACAGCGGATACCATGGAAAACATTTATTCGGAAATGTTAACTGGTAAAACTTCTTATGACTTAATTTGTGCTAGTGATTATATCGTTGCCAAAATGGCGAGATATGACCTCATTAAGAAAATCGATAAAGAATTAGTTCCTAACTATTTTGATGCCACCGAAGGCAAAGCTAGCCGCGCTTTAACTGAACGTTTGGATCAAATTGAAGTTACCAATGATGGTGAAACTTCTAAATTAGGTGACTATACAGTCGGTTATATGTGGGGAACTTTAGGATTATTATTTAATCCAAGTTACTACAATAATGAAAAAGATGGCTATAGTGTTGACGAAATCATCGAGGATATGGCGGATATTTCTATCCTTTGGGATAGCAAATATAAAAATTCCATTTCTATCAAAGATAGTATGCGTGATACATTCGCTTTCGGCTTAATGAAAGCTTATGATGAACTCTATAACGATAAAGATGGTAACCAACACGATTGTGGCCGTGCGATGCGCGATAAATATTATGTCGATAAAGGTTATGGCGCTGATAGTGATGCAGCTTATGCCGCTTATAATGATGAATTTTCTGAATTATTCAACTATGTCATCTCCGATAATGCTAAACCACAAGATGTTATCAACGATGTTGTTAAAGAATTGGATTCTTTAAAGAAAAACATTTTCGGCCTAGAAGTCGATAGTGGTAAACAAGATATTGTTACTGGTAAAATCGGTATCAATATGGCTTGGTCCGGTGACGCTGTCTATGCGATGGATCAAGCGGAAGACCCTGAACAAGTTACCACTCCACATGAGTTGTATTATTCTGTTCCCGAAACAGGAAGTAACTTATGGATGGACTGTTGGGTGGCTCCTAAATTAAAGAATCAAAGTAAATTACAATGGGAACTCGCTCACGAATTCTTAAACTTCCTTTGCGATCCTTCTATCGCCGCTAAAAATATGAATTATAC
>JAEEGL014826189.1_pt1 | contig 14888 bp, 11 predicted proteins | sample 9134231 | NCBI WGS metagenome assembly JAEEGL01 (sample SAMN16246548, study PRJNA631951) | gut metagenome | biome: gut microbiome; feature: rumen; material: fiber-attached | host: Bos | place: Iran: Karaj | collected 2018-10
ATTCGTTCTTCGTCACATACGCGAAAGTGGACAAGTTCGAGGATGCGGAGGATCGCTTCCCGGAGAGCGGCCACGTCCTCGACAGCTGGATCGTCTCGTCCATGGAGACGCTGATCGCCGACGTGACCGCCGCGATGGACGCCTATGACCTGCAGCGCTCCGTCAGGCCCTTCGTGAAGTTCATCGAAGACCTCACGAACTGGTACATCCGCCGTTCGCGCCGCCGCTTCTGGAAGTCCACGAACGACGGCGACAAGCTCTGCGCATACAGGACGCTCCGCTACGTGCTGGTGCAGCTCTCGAAGGTCGCGGCTCCGTTCACACCGTTCATCGCGGAGGAGATATACCGCAACCTAAAGGGCGAGGGAGACCCCGAATCGGTGCACCTGTGCGAATTCCCGACTGCGAACGCCGCCGCGCGCGACCTCGCGCTCGAGGCGCGTATGGCCGCCGTACAGACCGTGGTCGAACTCGGCCGCCGCCTTAGGGCGGACAACGACCTCAAGGTGCGCCAGCCGCTCGCGAAGATACGCATTGCCGGCGCGGACGTGAAGGGGCTCGAGGATCTGATCACCGACGAGCTCAACGTGAAGGCCGTAGAGCTGATCGCGGACGAGACCGAGCTTTGCGACGTCAGCTACAAGGCGAACTTCAAGACGCTCGGCCCCAAGTGCGGACCGAAGATGAAGGCCGTTGCGGCGGCGATAGCGGGCCTCGGTTCGCGCGATGCGGGCAGCGGATGGCCGAAGACGGTCGAAGGCGTCGAGGTTCTAGAGGAGGATGTCCTCGTAACGCGCAAGCCCAAGGCGGGGCTTGTTGTCGCGGCTTCCGGCTCGACCGTCGTCGGCATCGAGACGACGCTGACGCCAGAGCTCGTCGCAGAGGGCCTTGCACGCGAGTTTGTGAGCCACGTCCAGGCGATGCGCAAGGAGGCGGACTTCGAGGTCACGCAGCGTATCGCGGTCACGGTGGCATGCGACGCCGCGATGAGGTCCGCGCTCGAGGCGCACATGGAGTACGTCAAGGGCGAGACGCTCGCGCTCGAGGTCTCGTTGTCGGATGGTTCCGGAGACATCGATCTCAACGGACATCCCACGAAGATCGACGTGGTTGCCAAGGAGAGGTGATAGCATGCTCCGCATGTCCAATGTCCCGTTAGCCGTCGGCGCCGCGCTTCTGTCATGTTGCGCGGCGCTGGCTGCGCCGGACCCCTCCGGAATCACCGAAGCGCTCCGCACGCATATTCTTCCTTCAGACGCTAAGTTCCTTCCGCACGACATCGTCCTGCGAAAGTTGTCCGCCGCCGACAAGGCAGCAGACTACGCCTGGCGCGCGATGAAGAGCCGCGAGGAGTACGATGTGTACAGAAGGGCGATGCACGAGAGGTACGTCAATGCCATTGGCGGTCTGAAGTTCGAGCGCACCCCGCTCAACGCCAAGGTGACGGAGAAGATCGCCCGCGACGGCTACCGCATCGAGAAGGTGCTCTTCGAGAGCCGCCCCGGTGTCTATGTGACGGCGTTACTCTTCCTTCCGGACGAGGCGAAGTTCAAGCCGCCGTATCATGGGATCATCCTTGCGTGCGGGCATTCCGGAGACGGCAAGGGCAGCGCGACATACCAGCGCGGCGGCGTGCAGGGCGCGCTCGCCGGATTCGCCGTCCTCGCCTATGACCCGATTTCGCAGGGCGAGCGCGAACAGGAGCCGGGTGGAAAGTGCTGCGGCCCCCACAACCGCTACGGAACCCTTGCCGCGCTTCTCGGGCAGAGCACGGCGCAGCAGCGCATCTGGGACGGCATGAGAGCCATCGACTACCTGTACTCCCGTGACGACGTGAGGAAGGACGGTGTCGGCTGCATGGGCAACTCCGGCGGCGGCACGATGACTTCGCTACTCGAGTCGATCGACCCGCGCATTGTCGCGGCATGTCCGTCGTGCTACCTCTCGTCCCTGCGCGAGGTCTGCCTCCATTGCGGTCCGCAGGACGCCGAACAGGATATTTTCGGACAGCTTTCATTCGGGCTCAACCACGCAGGTTACGTGCTTCTTGGCGGTAACGCCGTGCGAATGCATTGCTGCTTCGAGGACTTCTTCCCAATCGCCGGGTCTCGCGAGACGTATTCAGTTGTCGTGGATACCGTGAAGAACTGCGGACTCGACCCGGCGCGCTACGGCATGACGGACGTGCCTGGTCCGCACGGCTGGAAGGAATCGACGCGCACGTCGTCCATCCAGTGGATGCGCCGCTGGCTCGCGCTCGACGCCTCGACTCCCGAGATAGACGTTGAGGCATGCCGCAGGCTCGACCCCGGATTCGACGACAAGAAAGCGGAGCACGGCCTCGACGGCAATGCAAGGAACGTGACGCCTAATGGCAAGGTGAAGCTGCTCCCCGGCTTCAGGAGCATCTACGAATACCTGAAGGACGACCTTGCGGCGGCGGAGAAGGCGAGGCCTGAGCGTAGCGTGGAGGAACTCGCGAGGATTGCAGTTGGGCGTGCAAGGATTCGCGCCTTGGGCGATATGGGCGTTTCGGTAGAGTCTCCATGCGAACGGCAGAACCTTTCCGATGGCTCGACCGTCTTGCGCGAAGTCTATTCCTTTGGCGACGGGCGCAAGGTCCCGGCCGTGACGTTCATTCCGAAGGGCGACGTGAATGGTGCGATCCTCGTCGTGGACGACAGGGCGGACAGGGGCATACATCACGGCCGCGTCGCGCAGGCCCTTGCGGCAGGCAATGCCATCATGGTCGCCGACCTTTCCTTCTTCGGAGAGACGGGTGGCATGAAGCATGTCTTCTACGGCGTCAAGAACGCCGACGAAGGCCCGGCGGTGATGCTCTACATGCTTGGGCGCTCTATGGTCGGGATGCGCGCCGAGGAGATCGTCGCTCTGGCGGACGCCCTCAAGCGCCGCACGGGCAAGGCGGTAAAGGCCGTCCCGCACGGAAGGCCGTGCATTTCGGCGGCCCATGCGTTCGCGGCGCGCAGGGACCTGTTTGCGGAAGTGCAGTGCCTGAGGACGCCCGAGGGCTGGGCGGAATCCGTAAGGAAGAGCTCTATGGTGCCGTACGCCAACATTGTCAATGGCGCGCTCGTGGACTATGACTGGAAGGACCTTCTGAAGTAGCCATGCACGCAAGCCTGTCAGACATCGTCGCGGACGTCGCCGCCAACTCGATAGAGGCGGGCGCGCGCCACGTGCGCGTCGAAGTCGTGGAGGACGGCGGGACGATCACGCTCACCGTGAAGGACGACGGGAAGGGCATGGACGAGGCGACGAAGGCGCGCGCGTTCAATCCGTTCTACACCGAGCCCGGCAAGCACGACAAGCGCAAGGTCGGGATGGGGCTTCCGTTCGTTAAGCAGACGTGCGACGCATGCGGTGGAGCCGTGAGCCTTGAGAGCGAGAAGGGCGTCGGCACGACGCTCGTATGCACGTTCAGCGCGGACAGCATAGACCTGCCGCCGATGGGGAGCCTCCCCAAGGCGGTGCTGTCGCTCTTCGCGTTCGACGGGGACTTCGACCTCGCGTTCCGCCACGCGAAGGGCGGAGAGGAGTACGAGATATCGCGCCTCGAACTCATGGACGCGGTAGGAGGGTTCGGATCCGTGGATGGGCTCTCGCTCGCGCGGGAGTTCCTCGAAGGTCAGGAGGAGTCGCTTTAAGGAGAATCAGCTAAGGAGCAAAGGAAATGTGGAACTACTCTGAGAAGATGATGGACCATTTCAGGAACCCGCGCAACGTGGGCAAGATCGAGCATCCAGACGGCACTGCGACCGTCGGCTCGCTCGCCTGCGGCGATGCGCTGCAGTTCCAGTTCAGGCTCGGTCCTGACGGCAGGATCGCCGAGGCCAAGTTCCAGACTTTTGGATGTGCGAGCGCGATAGCGAGCTCGTCCGCGCTGACCGAGATGGTCATCGGCAAGACGCTTGACGAGGCCAAGAAGATCACCAACCAGCAGATCGCGGACTACCTCGGCGGGCTGCCTCCGCAGAAGATGCACTGCTCCGTGATGGGCCGCGAGGCGATGGAGGCGGCGATCAAGAACTACGAGACCGGCGAGAACGCCGACAGGAACCTCGAGGACAGCGTCCTCTGTACGTGCTACAACGTCTCGGAGAACGAGGTCCGCCGCGTCATAACAGAGAACCAGCTGACGACCGTCGAGGAGGTCACGAACTTCACGAAGGCCGGCGGTGGCTGCGGCCGCTGCAAGGTCAAGATCCAGGCAATACTCAACGAGATCAGGGGAGGCGCGAAATGAGGCTCGGATTCGACAACGACAAGTACCTGAAGGAGCAGTCGGAGGAGATTCGCCGCCGCGCCAGCAGGTTCGGCCGCCTGTACCTCGAATTCGGCGGCAAGCTGATGAACGACTTCCACGCGGCGAGGTGCCTTCCGGGATACCACCCGAACGTCAAGCTAAGGCTCCTGCAGTCCCTGAAGGACCAGGCGGAGGTCATCCTCTGCATCTACGCCGGAGACATCGAGCGCAAGAAGATGCGCGCCGACTTCGGAATCTCCTACGCGGACGACGCGCTGAAGCTGATCGACGACCTCTCCGCGCTCGGACTGATCGTGCGCGGCGTGGTCGTCACGCGCTACGAGGGGCAGATCGCCGCGCAGCAGTTCGGGCAGAAGCTCGAGTCGCGCGGGGTGAAGTGCTACTTCCACGGCAAGACGCTCGGCTATCCGGCGGACGTCGATACCGTCGTCTCCGACCAGGGGTACGGCAAGAACCCGTTCGTCCCTGTGGAGCGCCAGATCGTAGTCGTCACGGCGCCGGGGCCAGGCTCCGGCAAGTTCGCGACCTGCCTCAACCAGATATACCACGAGTACAGGCAGGGACGCCTCGCGGGATACTCGAAGTTCGAGAGCTTCCCGGTCTGGAACCTCCCGCTGCACCATCCGCTTAACATCGCGTACGAGGCGGCGACTATCGACCTGAACGACAAGAACATGATCGACCCGTACCACCTCGCGGCGTACGGCAAGACGACGGTCAACTACAACCGCGACGTGGATGCGTACCCGTTGCTGAAGGCGATATGGGAGAAGATGACGAAGGGCGAGTGCCCCTACAAGTCGCCGACGGACATGGGCGTGAACCGCATCGGATTCGGCATAATCGACGACGCGGTGGTGCAGGAGGCGTCGAAGCAGGAGATTATCCGCAGGTACATGCGCTACCAGTGCCTGTACGCGGAGGGCGCGACGGACATAGAGTCGCTGAACCGCGCGAAGATGCTGATGGATTCGCTCGGGCTCAAGACGGAGAACCGGCTCGTCGCGCTTGCGGCGCGCGGTGCGGCGGAGACGGCACGCCAGCAGGGGAAGGGCAAGGCCGGCGGAACCGTCGTCTCTGCGGCGGCTCTTCAGCTTCACTCTGGCGAGATCGTGACGGGGCGCAACTCTGACGAGCTGCATGCCTGTTCCGCCGTGATCCTGAACGCGGTGAAGAAGCTCGCGGGCATTCCCGACAGGCTCCCGCTCATCGCGCCGACGATCATACAGTCGATTTCGCACATGAAGCACGACATCCTGAAGGGCGGTTACACGTCGCTCAACCTCGACGAGGCTCTGATCGCGCTTGCGATATCGGCGACGACGAACCCCGCCGCGCAGCTTGCGATGGAGAAGCTTGGCGAGCTCGCGACGTGCGAGGTGCACATGACGCACATGGTGACGCCCGGTGACGCCGCCGGCCTACGTCGCCTTGCCTGCCGCTACACCTCCGACCCGTACTACGCCTCGACCCAGCTCTTCACCGGCGAGCACTAGGCGCGATGCGGGGTCTGTCCCCGCTCGAGCAGCTCGTCGAGAAGCGCGACGGACTTCACGCCGGGCGAGACCTCTATCGAGCTGTTGACGTCGATAATGTCCGCGCCGGTCGCGATTGCGTCGGCGATGTTCGCGGCGGAGATCCCGCCGGCGAGGACGACGCGATGTCCGTCGCGCTTGAGTGGCGCGACGAGCGACCAGTCGGCGCGGTGGCTTTCGGTTCCTCTCCGTCCGTCGAGAAGCATGGCGTCTTCATTGGCGTCAACGGGTTGGATGCCAGTTGTCCCAGTGTCGGACCTGTACAAGCGCCAGACTTTGTAGCCTTTCGACTTGAGATAGGTAACCGCGTCTGAGTCGTAGTCGCCGTGAAGCTGTATCGCGTCAAGTCCGACACATGCGGCGATGTCTGCGATTTCGGATGGGGTGTGTTTTACGAAAACGCCGACGAGCCGGGGTGTGGCGGACTGGGACGTCCGCCACACCGATACGGCGGCGGCGATTTCATGCGCCTGCTCCACGGTTACGCGGCGCGGCGAGCCTTCTGCGAAGATTAGCCCGAGATAGTCGATGCCGCGCCGCGCCGCCTCGACGGCGAACGCGGCATCGTTTATCCCGCATACCTTCAGCCGAGGCATGGCTTGCGTCCTTCGCCAAGGCACTTCACGAGTGCGGAGCCGACGATGAATCCGTCGGCGTGGCGGGAGACTTCCTCCGCCTGAGCCTTCGTGGAGATGCCGAATCCGGCAGCGACGGGGATTTGCGCGACTGCGCGTATGGCGTCGAGCCGGGAAGTGAGGTCGGAGGGAAGTTCCGTCCTCGCGCCTGTCGTTCCCTTGACGGTGATGACGTACAGGAAGGAATCGCCGACGCCCGTCTCGCTTTCCTTTACGCGATCGATCGGAGTGTTCGGCGCAATGAGCGGAACGTATCCGATGCCGCGCGGAGAGAGAACGGACAGGAGCTCGTCGCGCTCTTCGAGGGGAAGGTCCACCGCGAGCACCGCGTCGATGCCGGCATCTGCTGCGGCGTCCGCGAACGTCTCCAGCCCCTTCGAGAAGATGAGGTTGTAGTACGAGAACAGGACGAACCCCGTGTCTGGATGGCGCGCCCTTAGCCGCTTTGCGGCGGCGAGGACGTCGTCGAGAGTCGTCCCGTTGCGGAGCGCCTCGTATGCGGCAGAGCGGATGACGCCACCGTCGGCGAAAGGATCGGAGAAGGGCACGCCCAGCTCGATGATGTCCGCGCCTTCTGAGATCACGTCGTCGACAGCCTGCTCGCTCTGTGCGAGTGTCGGATATCCCATGGTGAGGTACGCGACGAACGCGCCGCGTCCCTCTGCCTTGGCTTTGGCGAATGCGTTTGAGATTCTTGCGGTTTTCATCTTATTGCCTTCCTTGATGTGATGACTTGTATCTCATTATGTTCTCCATGTCCTTGTCGCCGCGGCCGGAGAGGTTGACGAGGATGATCTTGTCCTTGGCGAGCTTGGGTGCGCGCTTGATCGCCTCGGCGAGGGCGTGGCTCGATTCAAGCGCGGGTATTATCCCCTCGAAGCGGCATAGCGCGTCGAACGCGGCAATCGCCTCGTCGTCGTCGATTACGGTGTATTCGGCGCGTCCAATGTCGTGGAGGTGGCAGTGCTCGGGGCCTACGCCGGGGTAGTCGAGTCCGGCGGAGACGGAGTAGGTGTCGAGGATGTTCCCGTCGGCAGTCTCCAACAGCATCGTCTTCGCTCCGTGCAGGACACCGAGACGTCCGCCGTTGATGGAGGCCGCGTGCTCGCCGGTAGCGACGCCCTTGCCGCCCGCCTCCACGCCGACGAGCTTCACGCTTGCGTCGTCGATGAATCCGGCGAAGAGCCCCATCGCGTTAGAGCCGCCTCCGACGCAGGCTATCGCCTCGTCGGGGAGCCTTCCGTACTTTTCGAGGCACTGCCTCCGCGCCTCGACTCCGATGACGCTTTGGAAGTCCCTTACCATCTCCGGATACGGCGCGGGACCCGCGACCGTGCCGATCACGTAGAACGTGTCGTCGCAGTTCGCGACCCAGTCGCGCAGCGCCTCGTTCATGGCGTCCTTGAGAGTCGCGCTGCCCTCGGTGACGGCGTGTACCGTCGCGCCGAGCATTTTCATGCGCTCAACGTTCGGTGCCTGCCTGTCAACGTCTATCGCCCCCATGTACACGTCGCAGGGCATTCCGAAGAGCGCGGCTACCGTGGCGGTCGCGACGCCGTGCATCCCCGCACCGGTCTCGGCGATGAGGCGGCGCTTGCCCATGCGGCGGGCGAGCAGGGCCTGTCCGATGGTGTTGTTCACCTTGTGCGCGCCGGTGTGGTTGAGGTCCTCGCGCTTCAGGAGGATCATCGCGCCGCCGAGGTGCTCGGAGAGGCGCTTCGCGTAAGTGATCGGGCTTTCGCGTCCGACGTAGTCGCGCAGGATGTCGTTGAACTCCTTTGCGAACGCGGGGTCGGCCTTTGCCGCCTCGTAGGCGGTTTCAAGCTCCTTGAGCGGAGCCATCAGCGTTTCGGCGACATACTGTCCGCCGTATATTCCGTAGTGTGTTTTCATGGGTTTGGTCTTTAGTGGATTAATTCCTTTAGTTTCTCTCCTGGCCTTTCGGCACGCATGAGTGCGGTGCCGACGAGGAATCCGTTAGCGCCGGCCGCCTTTGCACGGGCGATGGCTTCGGCGGTGTGCATGCCTGATTCTGCGATGCGGACGCGGTCTGCAGGTATTTCGCCGACGAGCGTCTCGAGGAGCGATACGTCGGTCGAGAAGTTGCGCAGGTTCCGGCAGTTTACGCCGATGATTCGCGCGCCAGCCGCGACGGCGCGGTCAATCTCCTCTTTGCCGTGCGTCTCCACGAGCGCGGCGAGTCCGACCTCGTGCGCGAAGCCGAGCAGGTCTTGTAGCGCTGCGTCGTCGAGGACTGCCGCGATCAGGAGCGCTGAGTCCGCGCCCGCCGCGCGGGCGGCGGCGAGCTGGTAGCGCGTGGAGATGAAGTCCTTGTACAGGATCGGCAAATCCACGACCTCGCGCACGGCACGGAGGTAGTCTTCGCTTCCCAAGAAGCGATGGGGTTCGCACAGCACCGAGAGGACAGCGGCGCCGGACGCTTTGAGCTCGCGCGCAAGTTCCACGGGGCGAAAGTCCTCGCGGATCATTCCTTCGGACGGCGACGCGCGCTTCAGCTCTGCGATTACGTGCGTTCCTTCGCCTTTGAACGCGGCGGCGAAGTCGCGGGGCGCAGGAGCGTCCTTCGCCCGCCGCATCATTTCGTCGAACGGGACCTCCTTTCCGCGTGCGTCTGCGTCGGCGCGCCGCGCCTCCGTCAGTTCCTTCAGGATGTCGCTTGTCTGCGCGTTCATGCGTATGCCCCCAGGAAAGTGAAGCCCTCGATCTCGGGATCCTGCGACAGTTCGGAGAGGAGCCCCAACACGACGGGATTCGTCGGTGAAGACTCGAACTCGAACGTGAAGCGGAACTCGAAGTCCATTCCAGGTATCGGACGTGACTCGAGCTTCGTGAGATTGACTCCTGTCGCCGCAAACTTTGAGATCGTCGCGCTGAGCGATCCAGGGCGGTGCGGCAGGCTCAGCATTACGCTGAACTTGTTCGCGTCGGGCGTGATTTCGAGTCCCCTTGAGATGCATATGAAGCGCGTGTAGTTGAACGCCGCGTCGGACACCTTGTCGGATAGCACGTCTAGCCCGTAGAGGTCTGCGCACGAACGCGACGCAATGGCCGCCTGGTCGGGACGCCCACCCTCTGCGAGCTTCATGGCGGCGACGGCGGTGTTCTCGCCTGGCACGATGCGCATCTCGGGATGCGCCTTCAGGAATTCGGAGCATTGCGCGAGCGCGTGCGGATGGCTCGATATCTCGCGTATGTCCGACAGTTTCGCGCCGCGCCGGCCGAGAAGGGCGTGGTCAACCTTGACGCGCACCGATCTCACGATGTGGAACCTGTGACGGACCATGAGGTCGTACACCTGTGCGACCGATCCGGCTGCGGAGTTCTCTATGGGGAGTATCCCATACGGGCACAATCCCTTTTCGACGGCCTCGAAGACCCTTTCGAAACCGGAGAAGAAGAGTATTGTCGGGACCTTGAACATCAGCGAAGTCGCCTGCTGGGCGTACGATCCCTCCGTGCCGGGGCACGCGACCACGGCTCGCGTCGGGAAGGGCTTCGCGTCCGCCACCGCGCGCCTGATGGATTCCACTACTGGCGCCTCTCCCATTGCGAGCGAGCGTCGTCGGGCGTTCGTTATCCCGAACATCGTCGTGAACAGCGTCAGCGCCTCGCGCTCGTGGTCGGGCCCGACCGCATCGGCGACACGTGAGAGCGTGGCGCGCTCTGCGGCGGGGTCGGAACGTCCGTCTGGCGGGAGGCCATCGACGATCTCCATTCGTTGCCTGAATAGGCGGGCGATCTCGTCGTCTATCTCGCCTATCTTGGCAATGTTGTTTTCGGTATTCATGTCGTTGGTTCCTTTATTTGGACGCATCGACCAGCGCGGAGAGCTTCGCCGCCGCCTTGCCGGAGTCTATGGACTCCGCAGCGACCGCGATTGCCTCCTTGTAGTCCTTGGCCTTTCCGCCGACGAGTATTGCCGCCGCCGCGTTCTCTATCGCCGCCGCGCGGTACGCGCCGCGAACCGATCCGTCGAGGACTCCCTTAAGGAGCTTTGCGTTGGACGCGGCATCCCCGCCCTTGATGTCGGCGACGGTGTAGCGTTCGCCGTATTCCGTACCCGCGTCCAAGAGCGAGTTCTTGATGGCGCCGTCCTCAAGCGACGAGACGAAGGTGAATCCTCCCGGGCTGATCTCGTCGATTCCGCCGTCGCCGGCGACGATCATGGAGCGGACGGAGCCGAGCCTCCTGAATGTCTCTGCGAACGTCATTGCAATGCGCTCGCTCGGGACGCCGATGACCTGCCTGCGCGTGTACGCAGGATTCGTCAGCGGGCCGAGCAGGTTGAAGAGTGTCCTGAAGCCGAGCATCCGACGGACGGGAGCGGCGAAGCGCATGGCGGGATGGAGTTCCTTCGCGAAGAGGAATCCGATGCCGATTTCGCGCACGCACTTTGCGACCGTCGCGGGGGACGCCGCGAGGTTGTAGCCGAGCGCGCCGAGGACATCGGCCGATCCGCAAGCGGAAGTCGATGCGACGTTTCCGTGCTTGGCGATGGGCACTCCGGCACCTGACGCGATGAAGGCCGCCGTCGTCGAGACGTTGAAGGTCCCCGCACCGTCGCCGCCGGTCCCCACGATGTCAACCGCGTCGATGTCGCCGATGTCAACCCTGACGCCCGCGCCACGCATGGCGCGCGCGGCACCGGCGAGCATATCGGCGGTGACCGGGATCTTGGCGAGCGCTGTGAGGAACGCCGCGAGTTCTACCTCCGCGACCTCGCCCGCCATCACGGCGGCGAAGAATCCCTCGCTCTCGTCTTCGCTTGGCGAAGATCCATCGAGGGCGCGCGAGAGTATCGCGCGCCGTACGGAGACCGGGGCGCTCTTTAGAGTGCGCTTTCCGGTCGCGAGCTCTACGAGGTTCGCGAGCTGGCGCGCGCCCTGCGGAGTCCCGACGGATTCTGGGTGGTACTGGACGCTCTCTATCGGCAGGGTCTTGTGCCGGAGCCCCATTATCTCTCCGTCCTCGCTTTCGGCGGTGATCTCGAAGCAGTCCGGAAGCGTCGCGCGCTCGACGGCGAGCGAGTGGTAGCGCATCGCGACGAACCCCTGGTCCAGTCCTGCGAAGAGTCCGCGTCCGTCGTGCCTCAGTCGGCTCGTCTTGCCGTGCATGAGGCGCTTCGCGCGGACGATGCGTCCGCCGAACGCCTGCGCGATGGACTGGTGGCCGAGGCATACGCCGAACAGCGGCACCTTGCCAGCGAACGCCTTGACGGCCTCGAGCGTGATGCCGGCCGAGTCCGGATTGCCCGGACCAGGCGAGAGTAGTATCGCCTGCGGGGCGAGCGCGGCAATTCCGGCGATGTCGATGGCGTCGTTGCGGACGACCTTGACTTCCACGCCGAGCGCGCCAAGCCCCTGCGCGATGTTGTACGTGAAAGAGTCGTAGTTGTCTATTATGAGGATCATGGTGTCTCCTTGCCTTTCGTTGCCGTCACAGCGTCTCGGCGAACTTGACCGCCTCGAACACGGCCTTCGACTTGTTGATTGTCTCCTCGTACTCCCTGTCGGGGTCCGAGTCGGCGACTATCCCCGCGCCCGCGCGCATCGTCACGCAGTCGCCCTCCTTGACGAGCGTGCGGATGACGATGGCGAAGTCCATGTCGCCTGTGAGCGAGAAGTATCCCGCCGCGCCCCCGTAGATTCCGCGCGGGGACTTCTCGTACTCCGCTATCGGCTCCACCGCGCGCACCTTCGGCGCGCCGGAGAGCGCCCCTGCGGGGAACGCCGCCTTCAGGAGGTCGAATGCGTCGTATCCCTCGGCGAGTATGCCCGACACGTTGCTGACGAGGTGCATGACGTGGGAGTAGCGTTCGATGTGGGCGAGGCCGGAGACCTTGACGCTGCCCGTCTCGCAGACGCGCCCGAGGTCGTTGCGCCCGAGGTCCACGAGCATGACGTGCTCCGCGTTCTCCTTTTCGTCGGCCTTTAGCTCGTGCTCCAGCGCGGCGTCCTCCGCAGGCGTCGCTCCGCGCGGACGCGTTCCCGCGATCGGCGCGGTGGAGGCGGTGCGCCCCGCGAGCTTCACCAGTTCCTCGGGCGAGGAGCCGATCAGCGTCTTGGCGCCGACGCGGAGGAAGAAGTTGTACGGTGACGGATTCACCATCCTGAGCGCCCTGTAGAGCGCGAGGTCTGGGACGCCCGTATGGGCTGTGAACTTCTGCGAGGGGACGATCTGGATGACCTCGCCGGCGGCGATCGCATCCTTGCACTTCGCGACCATCGCGTGGAACTCGTCGCGCGTCATCTCGGGGACAAAGTCTTGCCCACCAGTCTCGTCCTTGCCGTCGGTTTTCTTCGTCCCGCAGCGCTCCATCGTTCGCATGATCGATTCGGCGCTGAGCATCTTGCCGTATATCCGCTGGATTTCGGCCATGGCCGTGTCGTAGGCGTCGGCCTTGGCGGTGTCGGCCACGACGACGATCGTTATCGTGCCGTGCACGCTGTCGAAGACGAGGAACCTGTCGCATATCAGGAATGACATTGGCGGCGTTCCCTCTTCCGTGCGCAGTCCGACGCGAGGCTCGAACAGCTTCACGGCGTCGTACGCGACGTATCCGACCGCGCCTCCCTGGAAGGGCGGCAGCTCTGGCGCTGGCGCGTAGCGCTTCGCGGAGAGGTGGGCCTTAAGTTCTGCGAGGGCGTCCGCGCCCTCGACGCGTCCCGACGGCTCGATGCCGAGGAACGAGTAGCGTCCGCGCGACTCGCCGCCTGCGACGCTTTCCAGGAGGAACGCCTCCTCGTCGTCGTCGAGGCGCGACAGCGCGGCAACGGGTGTCTCGCGGTCCGCGAGGAACTCGCGGAACACTGCGACACGCTCGGCTTGCGCCGCGCGCCTTTCAAATTCCCCCCTTGTTAGTGTCTTTAGCATCTGTTTCTCCTTTTTAGTTGCTTCCTTTAGAATCTTCCTTTGCTTGCCACTCCCAAAAAAAATAGGGCCGAGTCCCTTGTTAGGAATCCGGCCCGTGCTTTCTTTTGGGAGTGATGCTTCAGCAAAAAACCACCAAGCGCGCTACAGGACCGAATCCGTAGCGACGCCACCAGCGGTTGCTAAAGTATGTCGTATGTGCCATGGCGCATATTATATCAAAATTTCCCTTCGGATTGCAATAGGGTTTCAGAAAAAATTTTTGACCCCCGATTTTCGCTGAAATTATGGTATAATAAATGTAAACCAGAAAGGAAACAAGACATGACAGGTTATGACATCGCAATGGCTGGACTGCTCTCATTCGGGCAGGTGATACCCAGCGCACAGAAGGAGATCGTCAAGCACTCGGGTCTCCAGGTGATTCATGCGGACGGGGCGGTGACGCTCAGGCTGAAAGAGACGGGCAGGGATGAGCGCGCCGTCGATGGCGGGCGCATTGTGACAGTGAAACTGCAGGATGAGCACTATCCCGTGTACATCACGCGGCACGTGAGGACGTGGAACGACTGCGACGCCGTCGAGACCTGGTACGAGCTGCGCCATGAGGAGCCTGGCCCCGTGAGGCTGCTCCGCGCCGACAGTTTCGCCTCGCGGATCGACTGCAAGGCCGACGTCGTGAAGGTGCTCACGCTCACGGGTGTTTGGGCGCTTGAGGCGAACGTCACCGAGGCGACTGTCGCGAAAGGCCAGATTGCGCAGTTCCGTTCGCTCGCCGGCACGCGCGACGCCTGGGAGTCGAACGCCGCGATGATGGTGAGTTTCGGTAAGGACGTGGACGAGGAGCGCGGCAAGGTGCTTGGCGTGGCGCTGGAGTGGACCGGCACAACCGAGAAGCGCGTGCGGCGTAGCTGGAACGGGCGCGAGACGGACGTGTTCGCCGGAATTGACATGGAGACGGGTCCCTACACCCTCGACCCCGGCGTGACGTTCACCACGCCCCGGGCGATACTCGTGTGGTCCGAGAAGGGCAAGGGCGAGGTGTCGCGCCAGTACCACCGCTGGGCGCGTCGCCACCTGATGCCGCACGGCGAGGTCCTCCATTCGATCCTGCTCAACACGTGGGAGGGCTCGTACTTCAGCTTCACGGAAAAGACGCTCACCGACATGATGGACGGCGTGAAGGAGATGGGCGGCGAGATGCTCGTCCTCGACGACGGCTGGTTCGGGAAGGGCAAGTACGCGCGCGACAACACTAACCGCGACAAGACTGGCCTCGGCGACTGGGTGGTGAATCCGGAGAAGCTTCCGCACGGACTCGCCTGGCTCGCGGACGAAGCCGCCAAGCGCGGACTCAAGTTCGGCCTCTGGGTGGAGCCTGAGATGTGCAACGTCGCGAGCTGGCTTGCCGAAGCTCACCCCGACTGGATACTGCGCGAGCAGAACCGCTCGCTCCTTCTGGGACGCGGCGGCTCGCAGGTGGTGCTGGACTACACGAATCCGGCGGTGCGCGAGAACATCTTCAACCAGCTTGACGCC
>JAEEGL015754813.1_pt1 | contig 14888 bp, 9 predicted proteins | sample 9134231 | NCBI WGS metagenome assembly JAEEGL01 (sample SAMN16246548, study PRJNA631951) | gut metagenome | biome: gut microbiome; feature: rumen; material: fiber-attached | host: Bos | place: Iran: Karaj | collected 2018-10
CCGCGCCGCGCAGCCGCAGATGGCGATCGGCGCCGGCACGATCCTCGACGGGCGCCAGGTCGCCGTCGCCAAGGCCGCCGGCGCGGACTTCGTCGTCTCGCCGGGGCTTGATCTGGACATCGCGCGCGCGGCGGACGCCGCAGGCATGCCGTATGTCCCCGGCATCTCGAACCCGACGGAGATAACCGCCGCCGTGAAGGCGGGCCTGAGGACGCTCAAGTTCTTCCCGGCGGAGATCTCCGGCGGCGTGGCTGCGCTCACGCTCTACCACGGGCCGTTCCCCGACGTGCGCTTCGTGCCGACCGGCGGCATGACGCTCGACAACATCGGCACCTATCTCGCCAAGCCGTTCGTCGCCGCCTGCGGCGGCAGCTGGATGGCGAAGACGGCCGCCATCACGGCGGGCGAGTGGGCGAAGATCGCGGAAGGGTGCCGCCGTTCCGCCGAGATCGCGCGCGCTGCGAGGGGAATTGCGTGACGACTGCGCAGATAGCGTCGAAAAAGGTCGTCCTCGCCGTCCGCATGGCGGGGATCCCCGGTCGACGCAAGCTGGCAGGGGTGTTCAGGTATCTTGAAGAGCATCAGGAACACTGGGACATCCGTTTCGTCCGCACGCAGGAATACTTCACGCGCCAGTTCGTCAAGTCGCTCGCGGGGGCCGGCGTCGACGGCGTGATCGCGTCTTTCCCGGACGCGCGCGAGGCCAACGCGGCCCTGGAGGGATCCGGCATTCCGATGGTGATCCTGGATCCGCGCGACGTCACGCGGTTTCCCCGGAACCGCCGCGCCGTCGTGTGGTTGCAGAGCGACAGCGTCGCCATCGGGCGCGCGGCCGCCGCGCACCTGATCACCCAGGGGCGTTTCAGTTCATACGGTTTCGTGCACGACCGTGCCCGCAGCACGTGGAGCAAGACTCGGGAGGGCGCGTTCTCCGCCGCAGTCGGCGGATGCAGGTCCTTTTTCACGCGGGGGCTCTCCCCAGACCGCGACATCTCCGCCCTCGCAAAATGGCTCGCCGCCCTGCCGCGCCCCGCCGGGGTGATGGTCGCCTACGACGACCGCGCGATTGCCGTGATGGAGGCGTGCCGGCGCGCGGGGTTGTCCGTTCCGGGCGACATCGCGCTGGTTAGCTGCGACAACGACGAGTTGCTCTGCAACAACCTGTCGCCCGGGCTGACCAGCATCGAGGCGGATTTCACGTGCATCGGCTATCGCGCGGCGGGGATGCTCTCGCGGATGATGCGCGGCGCGGACGTTTCGGCGTGCGAAGTGTGCGGCGGAGTCCGGTTGGTGGTGCGCGGATCGTCCGCGCCCGTGTCGTCCGGCGGGGCGCTCGTCGCGCGGGCGATGGCGTTCATCGACGCCCATGCCGTCGAGGGCATCGGAGTGCAGGACGTCGTGGAACACCTGAACGTCTCGCGGCGGCTGGCGGACCTGCGGTTCCGCGAGGTGCGCGGAACGTCGATCGCCGAGTCGATCCGCGCGCGGAAGATCGAGGCCGTGAAGGATCGGTTGGCGCGGACAGACGACAAGGTCGAGCAGATCGCGGCGCAGTGCGGATTTGCGGATCCCAAGCACATGATGGCCGTGTTCCGGCAGGCCGTCGGCTGCTCCATGCGCGAGTGGCGCAGCCGTGCCAGATCGGAGATATGGTCGTGACGCGCACGCTGGAAGTCATCTGCGCCGCCGCCTGCATCGTCGGCGAAAGCCCTGTCTGGCTGGCGGGGCGCCGCGAGCTGGCGATGGCGGACGTGCATGGACGCCGCGTGCGGCGGATCGCGTGGGATTCAGGCAGGGCGCAGGATTTCGTCATGCGCGAGCAAGTGGGTTCCGTCGTGCCGGATGGTGCCGACGGCGCGCTGCTCGTCTTTGCCGGGAAGGACGTGCTCCGCCTGTCCCCTGACGGAACGAGCGTTCCGATCGCCGAGAACCTGCCCCTGGCCGGTTTGCGCTTCAACGACGTCAGGCGCGGCCCGGACGGGCGCATCTGGGGCGGCACGTTCTCGCATGGGCGCGAAGCCGCTTTCTATCGATTTGACAAGGACTGGACGTTCTCTGAACTGCTTTCAGGTGTCGGCAACTCGAATGGCATCGTCTGGGACGCCGCCAGGCGGTTCGTCTACCATGTGGATACGCCGCGCGGCACCATCACGCGCTATCGCTACGACATGGAGGCGGCGTCGCTCTCCGAGGCGAAGGTCGTGCGCGCGTTCGCGCGGCGCGAAGGGCTGCCCGACGGCATGTGCGCCGGCGCGGACGGTCGGCTGTGGGTGGCGATGTGGGGCATGGGGCGGATTCTGTGTATCGACCCCGAGACCGGCGCTGGCATGGACGAGGTACGGCTGCCCGTCTCGCAACCTGCCTGTCCCGCTTTCGCTGGCGACAGCCTTGAGACGCTCGTTGTCACCACTGCCGCGCATGGCGTCAACCTGCGCGAAGAGCCGCTTGCAGGATGCGTCCTGGGCGTGAAAACCGATTGAAATACACAAATCAAGGAAAGGACCGATACGATGAGAATGAGCAGAAGGAACTTCATCATGGCGGCGGCGTCCGCCAGCGTCGCGGGCGCTTCCGCCGATGCGCCGGTGGAGACGACGCCGGATTGGAACCCGCCGGGCCGTTGGCGCGGCGTGAACCTGCTGGGCATGTTCAGGTGCCACTACACCGGACTGGCGGACGATCCGCGCGTGGACGGCCACTTCGTCGAATGGGAATTCAAGGCTCTGCGCGAGTGGGGCTTCAACTTCGCGCGCCTTCCGCTGGACTATCGCGCCCTGACGGCGGGCGACGACTGGTACAACCTCTCGGAGGCGAAGATGCGTTTCCTCGACGAGGCGGTCGGCTGGGGCCGCCAGTACGGAATCCACGTCCAGCTCTGCTTCCACCGCATCCCCGGCTACTGCATTCTGGACCAGTCCGAGGCGTTTCCGCTCGGCACGAGCCCGGTTGCGCAGGATGCCGCGTGCAAGATGTGGGCGGCGTTCGCGCGGCGGTGGAAGGGTGTCCCGAACGAGAGCCTTTCGTTCAACCTGTTCAACGAGCCCACGCGGCACACGTCGGGGAAGAACTACCTTCCGCTCGTGAAGATGCTGATAGACGCGATCCGCAAGGTCGACCCTGCGCGCTACATCATGGTCGACGGCAATTCCTGCGCGTCCACGCCCCTGCCGGAGCTCTATTCCGTGCCGGCCGTGGGCCAGGCGTTCCGCGGCTATTCGCCTTCCGCCATCACGCACTACGGCGTGTCCTACGCCGGCAAGCTTCCGGAAAAGCCGCCGACATGGCCGCTCGCGCCCGGATACGCCACGGGGCCTGTCGCGCGCATGCCGGAAGAGTCGGTCGCGAAATACCAGTCCGCCATCGACGCGGGCGAATACTGCATGGTCGGCGAGTTCGGCTGCCGGAACATGACGCCGCATGGCGTGGCTCTGGCATGGATGGAACACTGCCTCAAGCTCTGGAAGTCGAAGAACCTCGGCTGGGCGCTCTGGAACCTGCGCGGACACAACGGATTCCTGGATTCGGGCCGCTCGGACGTCGCATACGAGGACTTCAACGGGCACAAGCTCGACCGCAAGATGCTCGAACTGCTCCAGCGGTATTGATCCGACGCGAAAGAAAGGAACTGCAAGATGAAGAAAACGGTTGGATTCGGAGATTTCCTGCTGCGTCTGTCGCCGCCGGGATATCGGAGATTCTCGCAGGCGCAGTCGTTCGAGACCTACTACACGGGCGCGGAGGCGAACGTGTGCGCGTCGCTTGCGGTGATGGGCGAGAGCGCTGCGTTCGTCACGCGCGTGCCCGAGAATCCCATCGCCGAGACGGGCCTAGGCGAGTTGAGGCGGCTGGGCGTGGACGTCTCCGGCGTCGTGCGCGGCGGCGACAGGCTTGGAATCTACTATGTGGAGAAGGGCGCGTCGCAAAGGCCGTCCAAGGTCGTCTACGACCGCATGCATTCCGGAATCACGGAGGCGAAGCGCGGGGACTTCGCCTGGCCCCGTCTCCTGAAGGGCGCCGGGTTCTTCCACTTCACCGGCATCACGCCGGCGCTCGGCGGCGAGTTGCCGCTGATCGTGGAGGACGCATGCAAGGCGGCCAAGAAGGCGGGCGCTCGGATATCGTGCGACCTCAACTACCGCAAGAACCTGTGGACGACGGCCCAGGCGTCGAAGACGATGACGAAGCTTCTGGGATACGTCGACTATCTGATCGCGAACGAGGAGGACGCCGAGAAGGTGCTGGGCATCAAGGCGGACGACTCGGACGTGACGGGAGGCCGGCTGAGCCGCGACGGCTATGTGGGCGTGGCCCGTAAGCTCGTCGCCGCATTCCCCAACCTGAAGACAGTCGCGATCACCCTCAGGCGGTCGATATCGGCGTCGGACAACGTCTGGGGCGCGATGCTCTACGCGAACGGCAAGGCGTACTTCTCGCGCGACTATAACGTGCATATCGTCGACCGCGTGGGCGGAGGCGACAGCTTTGCCGCCGGCCTTCTCTACGCGCTCGGCCACCGGATGCCGCCGCAGGAGACGATAGAATACGCGACGGCGGCGAGTTGCCTCAAGCATTCGATCGAACTGGACGTCAATCTTTCAACGGTGGGCGAGATCCGCCAGCTCATGTCCGGCGACGGCTCAGGACGTGTCCAAAGGTGAACAACGGACAACCAGCAACGGAGAAACTGGGCAACGAAAGGAATTCGCACTGAGAAGAAATCGACAGTTGGCTAGGAATGCCGACAGGCGCGTGATCATCGCGTTGCAGATGGCGGGCAAGCCCGGACAGCGGAAAATGGCCGGCATCCTCGACTACCTTGCGGAAAAGAATTTGCGATGGGAGCTTCGCTTCGTGCGGCACCGCGAGGATTTCTCGCCAGATTTTGTCCGTGCGCTCGCCGAAAATCCGGTAGACGGCATCCTCTATTCGTTCGACACTGTGCCGACCGTCGAGGCGGAGCTGGCGAAGATCGACATCCCGACCGTCGGACTCGACGTGTTCGATCAGTCGCCGCTGTGCGGACGTACGCGGAATCTGGCGCTTGTGACAGGCGACTGCGAAGCCGTCGGGCGCGCGGCCGCGGATTTGCTGTTGGACTCGGGAGCTTCCCGCTACTTTGCGTTTGTGCCTGACGTGCATCTTCGCGTCTGGGGAAAACTGAGGGGGCGGGCCTTCCTTGACCACTTGAAGGCGCATGGATTCAAGGCGGACTGCTATCGGCGCCCGCGCGGGACGGCAAGCGACATCGACGAGCTGGCCACATGGCTGGCCGGTCTCCCGAAACCTTGCGGCGTGTTCGTGGCGTTCGACGACCGGGCGCTGGACGTGATGGAGGCCTGCCGCACGGCCGGGCTCCGCATACCGCAGGAAGTCGCCGTCGTCGGCGTGGACAACGACGAGATGTTGTGCGAGCACACGATCCCGCCGTTGACGAGCATCCAGGCGGACCATGCGGCGCAGGGGCGGCTTGCGGCAGAGATCCTGTGCGCCATGATGGACGGCCATGTCACGCGCACGGTCCGTCGCGAGACTTGCGGCCTCATGCAGGTGGTGGTGCGCGAATCGACGCCAAGGGTCTCGAATGCCGGACGGCTTGTGCAGCGCGCAGTGGCCTACATCCAGGCGAACGCGGCAAAGGGAATCGGCGTAAGGGACGTGGTTGCGCATCTCAAATGCTCCCGCCGGCTCGCCGATCTCCGTTTTCGCGAGCTGCAGGGGATGTCCATCCTCGAGGCCATCCGCAAGGTCCAGATGGACGAGGTGTGCCGACTCCTGCGCACGACGAACCTTTCCACGGCCGCCATCGCTGCCCAATCAGGCTTTACGAGCGCGAAGCACCTTCCGGAACGGTTCAAGGCGATGTTCGGCTGCTCGATGGGAACATACAGAAGGCGTTGACATTTTTTTTCTGTTGCTTGTATTGGGGGTGTTTTTTGCCTTCTTCCGGGATTGCGCAGGACATGGGACTGTGGTAAACTTCCCGTAGCCGACAAAGGGAAAGGCAAGATGCAATTGACTAGACGATCGTTCATGGCAGGCGCCGTATCTTTCTGCGGCGGCGGCATGTTGCGCGCAGACGCGCAGGACTGCCCCATGTTCAAGGGGGTCAACTACGGGTTTTACGCCCGCAACGGGTATTTCTCCTCGCCGCAGGCCCGTAAGGACGTCGAAGAGATGGCGGCCCTCGGCATCCAGTGGGTGTGCCTGATCATCACCGTGATGCAGGAGACGTTCGCCTCCACGCGTCCGTTCCGGGACTTCGTGAACACGCCGGGCGACGACGAGATCGCCGACATGGTGCGCATGCTCCACGCCAAGGGCATCCGCGTGATGCTGCGCCCGATGATCGAATGCTGGGACGGCACGCAGCGCTGCCATCTGCATCTTCCCGAAGGCGAGGTGTTCCCGGACCGTCCGTTTTCGTATCGCACCAGATGGTTCGAGAACTACAAGGCGCTCACTCACCACTACGCGCGCATTGCGGCCCGAACTGGCTGCGAGGCGTATGGAATGGACAGCGAGCTGAACCCCCTTGCCCCGTTCACGAAGCACTGGCTTCCGGTGGTCGATGAGCTGCGCACGGTGTACAAGGGCCATGTGACGGCATCCTTCATCGAAACGCAGAAGTTCATGGATTACGCCAGGGATACCAACCACTGGTTCCACGCAATCGACTCGCTTGGCACCAGCATGTACGCTCCGGCGACGGACAGGGCCGGTTCCACGGTCGGGGAGATGGCGGAGCGTATCCTGCGCGACACGGTGCCGCAATGTCGCGCATTTGCAAAGGCGTACGGCAAGCCGTTCTACCATGGCGAGTGCGGATGCTGCTCCGTGGCGGGCGCGGCCAAGCTGCCGTACTTCTGGGCGAACGGCGGAGGCTACGACGGCCAGGAGCAGGCGAACTACATGGCCGCCGTCATCCGCGCCTTTTCGCAGGAGCCGTGGTGGCGGGGCATGCTGTGGTGGAAATGGGACGAGCAAAACGACCGTCCGAACATGCGCGACGATCCCGCCGGCGACAAGGGGTTCGTGATCCGCGGCAAGCCCGCCGCCGAGGTCATGCGCCGCTGGTGCGCGTCGGGCGCGACTTGCGCGGGCCTGCATTAATCAGAGCTTCCGAAGAACCCTACAAGAAAGGACATCGTGCGATGAAGGAAAAAGGAATGGAAAGAGTCTCCGGCGGAAAGCCGTGTGCGGGTGTGTTGTCTGCTTTTGCCGTCCTTGCGGCCTTGGCCGTTGCGTGGAGTGCTGAGGCCGCCGTCGTTGACGGCGTGACGTACGACGCCAGCACGGGGTATGTGCTGATGCGCAATTCCGACAGCGGGGAATTCAGCTCTGTGACGGGTGCCGTGAACTGGACGACCCAGAAGGTTCCTGAATCGGGGACGAACTACTTCATACAGGCGGGCAGGACGTTGAGGACACCGAAGAATGGCAATACTGCCGCTTTCCCGCTCGTTACGTTTGCCGGTGATTCGCTGACGCTCGGCGGCGGACAGATCACGCACTGCCTGAATTCCGGCATGGGAGAGAACAAGTCGCCGGGCGTTCAATGGGATGACCTGCGTATCTTGGGCGGCAAGTACGTTGCAGGTTGCCAGTTGAATGTCGTAAGGGACAGTGTGCTCACGTTCTCGGCGACTAGCCTGGGACCGACTGAGTTTGACTTCAACCAGACGAGCGACGGAACAAGCGGTACTGGACTCTACTTCAGAAATACGACCTTCAAGGCCACGAGTGCCGATGCAACGGCGATCTTCTATAATTCGCGGCGGACTTCCAGTACCTCAATGGTCTTCCGCGACTGCGACTTCTCGGGTTTCACCGGCACGTTTCAGTTTGGCAAGCGGGGGAATGATTACCTCACTTACGCCGATTTTGGCAGCGGGACTGATTTTCCCGGAACGGTCGTGATCGAGACCAATACCGAATTCCGGGTGACGGCAACGTCAGGAAACCTGGCGTTTGGTACTTTGAGGATTGCACCGACAGGCCAATTCACGCTTCCAAGGTCCGGTGTGACGGTGACGGTCGGGACGTTGCGGAACGAGGACGGACGTATGATGTCCCCGTCGGGGATGGACATTGGAATGGTGAACGTGACGAATGAACTCGTGGTGACTCGCCCGTTCGTCTTGTCAGGGCTCGGCTATACAGTCTCCACCGGCATGGCGCATACGGTTGCGATTCCGTTCATGACGGTGCCGGAGGGGACTCCAGTACCCGACGGTTTGTTCACGTATAAGCCTGTGTCCGGCGGACTTCCAAACATCGTGATAACATCCGAGACGGTGGACGGCAAGAAGCGCCTGAGCGTGGCGAAGAAGGAGATTGTCACGATCAAGGTGCGTGACGCGAGCAACACGCACGGGTCGTCGTTCAAGGCCGAGAATGTGTCCAACTGGTCGGACGGCCAGCATCCTCATCCCGGGGCCGACTATGTGGTCGGCCTCTCCGGCTACGGCAACCAGCTGATGACGGGGGACACGACGGGCGCGGCCGTCGCGGCAAACGGCGCCTGTTTGTTCGGAGGCGATTCTTTCACGGTGCTGGGCGGATCGCTTGCCCTCTGCGATGTCCTGCGCAACGTGTTCTCGAACTTGACGGTGCTTGCCGGCGGTACCATTTCCGCCTATACTCCCTGGGAGAAGCCAAACTATCTTTGTGGTAATACGCTGACGCTTCTGCCGTCCTCTTCTGCCGCCGTTCTGCTATCTACCCAGAACGGAGCCTGGCTTGTGGTCGAGAACGAGCTTCTGGGGTCGGCCAATCTGGATATCTGCCGCCATTCAATTCAGACGGCGTCCGGTCTCATCGACCTGCGCGCGTTCAACACGAACTACACGGGGCGCATTACGGTAGCCTGTGGCGGCTGGCGTACTGGATCGGGCTGGGAGGGCACCAACATGACAAAACAGGTGACGCTGCGCGTGCGAGACGCCCGGAACTTGGGCGGTCCGCTGGATTCCTTCGTCTACGACGCCTTGCGCGTGCGCGACTGCCAGATCCTGTCGTTCACGAACGACGTGGCCTTCACGGAACAGACGCGCGGACTGTTTATCGACGGATGCGCCCGCATCGACGTGGCGGGTAGCAAGACGCTGACGTTGACGCAGCCGTTGACGTTCGCCGGAAAGATGCGCAAGGAGGGCGCGGGCACGCTCGCGCTGGGCGGAACGGTGGCCTTCACGGCGGACCGCCTTTCCGATCCGGACGGACTTGACGGCACAAACGTGCTGGAGGTGGTCGAAGGTTCCGTCAAGCCCCTTTCCAAGACAGCCGCCGACGGTCTCGCCCTCACGTTTGAGAACGGCACGTCCCTCGCGCTCGACATCGCGCCGTCCAATGCCGACATGGCGCAGTATGGCCTCTACGACGTGAAGGCGGATGCGCCCGTCACGTTAGCCGAGGGCATGTCCACGCTGCCGGTGACGCTCAACACGGATGGAATCGCCGAACCGGCCCCGGTCTACGAACTGGCGCTTGCGACGGTCAAGGACCGCACGCTGGCCACAGCATTGAAGGGGCGGCTGTCCGTGACGAAGCCGTGGCCGAACTACGTGGCCGAGTTGTCCCTGCGCGACAATCCGGACGACGGGAACAGCTGTACGGTTGTCGCGCGGATTCATCTGGCCGGACTGACGGTCATCTTCCGATAGAACGACCACGAAAGGAATGTTATGAAGCGACTGATCATTGCCGCCTGTCTCGCATGGGTGGCTGAGGCGGGGTTGTGCGCCGCGGGGCGCGTGACGGTGCTCGACATGGGCCTTGAGGCCGGCGTGACCAACAGGTTCGGATGCGCGAGCGCGCCTGCGGCGTTCGTGCGCGCCTTGGGCGGCACGTACGACGTGCGGGTCGTCCCCCATGCCACGGCGATCGCCGACGGCGCGTTCGATACGGCCAGGACCGACCTGCTCGTCATACCTTCGGGCGCGCTCTTCCCGCAGGATGCCGCAGCGGCGATCGTCGAGTATCTGAAGAGGGGCGGGCTTCTGCTGACGACCGGCGGCTATGCGTTCGACGAGCCGCTGGTTTTCGACAAGGGGGAATGGAGGCTCTCCAGCCAACCGGCTCTGCCGAGCCCTGTCTGCACGAACCGCCTGGCCGTGCCGCCGCCGGAAGCATGGGCGCACGTCACGTTTCCCGGTTCACTTACGGAAGTGACGGAAGAGCGTGCGCCGGACGGATGTCGCGCGATCAAGATTTCCACAAAGCGCATGCTCCGCTATAACCTTGGGACGATGACGGTTTCTCCAAAGGCCATGGCGGGCAGCGGCGCGTTGGGCTTCCGCGCCAAGGCCGATCCGGCGCTGAAGGCGTTCCGCGTGGAGATAGCCGAACGTGACGGCACGCGCTGGAGAGCGGATGTCCCGGCGTCATCCGAATGGAAGGAGTACAACCTTGCGTGGAACGCGTTCTCGTTCCATGCTGACAGCCCAACCAAGAAGACACGCGGCAAAAAGAATGACCGAGTCCGCTTCCACGAGGCGGTGCGACTCAGCTTTGGCGTCACCCACGGCAGCGACAACCCGATCCGCGTGCCGCACGCGCTCTGGGTGGCGGACGTGAAGACGGGCGGCGATCCGCTGGCGTCCAGGCGCACGTACCCCGTGCATCAGGCCTGGATCAACACGCGCAACTATCCGCGAGGCTGGCACGACGAGCCGCGACCGGACCAGATCGGCGTGTTCTCCCCGGCCTATCGGCTCGAGGGCGTGGCGGGCATCCGAAACGATTCCGCGACGGCAGACCTGTTCGCGCCGTTCGCGCGCACGGGGGACTTCGGCGGCTGGGACGCCTCCGCGATGCTCACGCCAAAGATAAACGCCCATGCCAAGAACAGGGCGGCCTATCGCCCCGTACTCGCCTGCCGCGACGAAAGGGGGAACCTGCGCGGGCGAGCGGCAAGCCTCGTCTACCATTACGACGGGATCTTCAAAGGGTCTTCATGGGCCTTGTTCGGCATCGACAACCGCGACCTCTTCGCGTCGCCGGAGGCGGACGGGCTGCTGCGCGACATGGTGGACGCGCTCTTCCGCCGTGTCTACCTTGCCGTTACCGCCCCCGTGTGGGCCTGCTACAGGCCGGGGGAGACCGCTACCTTCGCCACGCACGTGAAGAACTTCTCGCAGTCGGCGGCGTCGGGCAAGGTGGTGTTCACGCTCTCCAACGAGCAGGGCGAGACGGTACGGCGCGACGCGCGTTCGTTCTCGGCGGCATCGCGCACGGATACGCGCCTCACGTTGAACTGGCCAGTGCCTGCGGACGCTGGGGACTTCTACAGGCTGAAGGCGGAGCTGGTGTTGGACGGGCGGATCGTGGATCGCGAGGAGACCGCCATCGCCGTCTGGAACCCTCAGACCATCGCGCGAGGGCCGAAGGTCGGCATTGACGGTACGTTCTTCACGGTTAACGGCAAGAAGCAGTTTCTCGTCGGTGCCCAGATGTTCCTCGCTCGCCAGTCCTCGCACACCGCCGGATCGGCGCTGCGGTTCTACGACGACTTCAAGGCGATGAGTCGGGCAGGCATGACCATCTCGCGCAATTTCTTCGGCATTGATGCGAGGACGAAGGATCCGGAACGCGCGCGCGTCGTCCGGCTCATGGACGCCTGCGTGCTACTCTCGCAGAAGTTCTCCATCGTCAACTACTTCACTCCGTGCTGCGGCAATGTAATCCCTCTGGACGAGGCTGGGCAAAAAGCGGAAGGAGACTTTGTGGCGTTCTTCGCCAACCGCTACCGTGACGTGCCCGGACTCATCATCGATGTGCGCAACGAGCCTCGCATCGAGCGCAAGGCAGGCGACAAGCGTAGCCTAAGGGAACTGGGCGATGTGTTCTTAGCATGGAGTCGCGCCACTGCAGAGGGCGCGCATCGCGGAAACGACGCGGTGATCGCGTCGACGGGCTGGAGTCAGGGCTGGGGTGGCGGCGGCACCATCAAAGATCCTCCCACAGCGTCAATGCCGTTCGATTTCACAGACTGCCACTACTACGGCGGCAACGAGAACCACATCGCGGAGATCAAGAAGATCGACCATCGTGTTCTCGGCAAGCCTGCCGTCATGGGTGAATTCGGCTGCGCGTTCAACCCGATGCGCATACCGTATTCCGACTCCTTCGCCACCATTGAGGAGGCGTCGCGACGCTACCGCTGTCAGGCCGTCCGTACGTTCGGCTGCGGCTACGCCTTCATGTGCCATTACGGGTGGACGGACCTCATTGAGGGCATTTGCACGTTCGCCCTGTGTCACTGGGACGGCAATCCGCGGCCGGTGGTGGACATATGCTCCAACATCAGCCGCACGTTCTCGCGTCTTACGCCCGTGGAGAATCCGCCAGACACCGTCTTGTTGATTTCCGAGACGCGCCTTGAATTCAGCCAGGACAAATGGGATGCGCTCGTCGTGTACCGTGCCGTCTGCAACGCGCTTGCCTGGCATGGCGTGAACTTCTCCGTTCTCCCGGAGTCCGCGCGCGCGCAAATTCCGTCGTCCATCAAGCTGACGATCTGCTCCGACGAGTTCAACCGGGAGCCGTTCGCCGATCCGGTGGACGGAGTAGACGCGCTACGCAAGGAAATCGGCCGCCGCATCCGCGCGGCGGGTGTGGCGTCTACGCGGCGGGCCGATGATCCCGACACGCTTGAGACATACCGCGTCCCCGGCAAGGGAGCGACTGCCTGGCTGTTCTGGAACGGCGACGAGAAACGGCCGGTGACCGTGGAACGGGAAGGACATCGCCTGACCATCGGACCGGAGCGCGGCGGCTATCTCCAGGTTGCCGACGACGGACGCGTGGAGGTCGCTTCCGAACTCTGAACCCCCTGCGGTCCGATGACAGAACTACATGACATCTTCAATCAAAGGACAAGGAGTGATCGTGAACAATATGAAAATATTCAGGTTTTGTTGTCTGCTGTTGGCGGCGGGGATTTGCCTTTCGGCAAACGTGGCGCGCGCGGAGCGCACGTGGAAAATCCCCGAGGATTTCCAGTGGGGCGTCACGTTCGGGTTCTACGCGACGAACGGCTATTTCTCGTCCTCCGTGGCGAAGGACGAGATCGAGGCGATCGCCCGCGCCGGCGCGACGTGGGTGACGGTCGTGCCGACGGTCTGGCAGGACGAGGGGGCGTCCGCGTTCCAGTACAAGGACTTCGCGCACACGCCGAACGACATCGAGCTCATGGACGCCATCGACCTCATCCACGCGAAGGGCATGAAGGTGCAGTTGCGTCCGATGCTGGAATGCAAGGACGGCTACGGGCGCCTCGGCGTGTGGATGAACAAGGACCGGGAGCGCATGCCAGGGCGCGTGAGCGACGGCCGCACGCGTTGGTTCGCCTCCATGCGCGAGCGGAGCGTCTACTACGCGCGAATCGCGGAGCGAACCAAGTGCGAGCTGTTCTGCCTCGACAGCGAGCTGGACAAGATGGTGGAGGAAAACGCGAAGTGGAAGTCGGTCGTGGCGGCCGTGCGCGGCGTCTACTCCGGTCCTGTGACGAGCTGCCACACGCTCCACACGGGCGAGGTGGACTTCCTCGCCTTCCTGGCGAAGAAAGACCACTGGTTCTACGACCTCGACTTCCTTTCCATCTCCTACTACTGCCCGGCGCGGCGCAAGGACGAAATGGGAAAGGCGCTGACCGTCGACGACATGGTGAAGAACCTCGCCGGGGCGCACGCGCGGATGAAGGCGATTGCGGACGCAATGGGAAGGCCGATCATCTTCGGCGAATGCGGGTGCTCATCCACGCAAGACGGCGCACGGTCTCCTTCCGGCGTCTTCACGGTCGTGGACGAGGACGAACAGGCCAACTACATGGAGGCGCTCTTCCGCGTGTTCGCACACGAATCCTGGTGCCGAGGCTTCCAGTGGTGGAAGTGGGACCAGAACTCGCCGGTGAAGCCGGACAGCACGCGCGAAGGTACGCTCGCCCGCGATTTCACGTTCCGCGGCAAGAAGGCCGAGGCCGTCTTCCGCCGTTGGGCACGGAAATAAAGACGGCGGCTGGATGATACTGTTGCATGCACAGGGTTGATGTGGTACAATTATCGCGTTTCACAAACATTGGAAAACCAAGAAAGAAGAAAAAGCATGATAAAACGCGACTGTTATCTTGAGAAAATCAAAGATAAGATGTGGAATGGGACGGTGAAAATCATCACCGGCATTCGGCGTTGCGGGAAAAGCTACATTCTGAATGAGATATTTCGCGGTTATTTGCTTGAGTCTGGCGTTACGCCAGATCATATCATTTCTGTATCTCTTGAACTTGAGGAATTTGAATCGCTTCAGAATCCTCGTGAATTGAGTAGGTTTGTTCGTGAGCGTGTGAGTGACGGTGGGCGCTATTATGTCTTCATCGATGAAATACAGGAGGCGCGAAAAGTATTGAAGGAGGGTGTCGATCCTGCAAAAACGGCCAAGGAGGACGAGCCGGGAATTTGGTTTACGTTCTATGATGTTCTGAATTCCCTGAACGCCAAGGCGAATCTTGACATCTACGTAACAGGCTCTAATTCAAAGATGCTATCCAAAGACGTTGCGACGAATTTCCGTGGCAGGAAAACGGAGATCGAGATGCACCCCTTGTCGTTCTCGGAGTTTCACGAATGGAAGGGCGGCGATCTTTTGCGGGATTGGGACGAATACCTGACGTTTGGCGGAATGCCTCAGACAGTGCTAGAGAGGAACGAGAGGGAGAAAGTAGCTGTTCTCAACGAACTTTTCGGCAATGTCTATATCAAGGACGTTGTTGAACGAAACGGGATTGCAGATGCGACGCTGCTGGAGGCGATCATAGACGTGGTGTCGAGTGCCGTCGGTTCGTTGACAAATCCCAAGCGGCTGTCGGACACGATCATCAGCCGGGAGGGAGG
>JAEEGL015790076.1_pt1 | contig 14888 bp, 14 predicted proteins | sample 9134231 | NCBI WGS metagenome assembly JAEEGL01 (sample SAMN16246548, study PRJNA631951) | gut metagenome | biome: gut microbiome; feature: rumen; material: fiber-attached | host: Bos | place: Iran: Karaj | collected 2018-10
AGGCACTTGGCGACAAGGTTAAGGAAGTAAAACTTTCTAAGACTTTGAGTGGCGAAAATCCATCTTGTATCGTAGTAGACGAAAATGACCCAAGCTATCAGATGATTCAGATGATGAAGGCAATGGGCCAGCCAGGACCTGATTTGAAGCCTATTCTCGAGGTAAACGGTGACCACCCGATCCTCGCAAAGATTAAAGAAAGCGACGACGAGGCCCTGATTGCAGATGTTTCAGAAGTTCTCTTTACCCAGGCCCTGATGATTGCCGGCATGGAAGTTAAGGAACCAGCTGAATTCGTTAAACACCTTAATAATTTGTTGAGTAAATAAATACAGACCCCGAAACTAGTTCGGGGTGACGACAAACCATAAAAAAGACCTGCACTTTACAGCTGCAGGTCTTTTTTGTTTTTCGATCTTAGGCTACTTAATCTTAAATCCAATGAACATGGCCGGGTAGATTGTGGTGTCGTCGTCGTCATCGGCTGACAGGCGGTGGCGGGTGTAGGCGAAGGCTGTGTCGTTCTGGCCGTGGTTGCGGATGTCGAAGCTTGCACCAAAGCTCAAATCAATGTGATTCAGGCTGATTGGATTAAAGGTGATGCGGAACGATGGAATGAACAGCTGATTATAATTAAACTCTTCTGCTTCTTCCTTTGTCTGAGGAATGAGATTCTTGTTGTAAACCATCTTGTAAAGGAATTCCAGGTCGAGGCTAGAGAAGCCGAAGCGGAATTCTGTACCAAAGCCGCCGTATAAGATTGAAGTTACATCAGAGCTGTCTACTTCGTCTGTGAATGCGTAACGGCTGTCTATTGCTGTACCAATTGTTATGAACAGATTCTTAGTACCGCTCTGGAAGAAGGTGTCGAACATTCCGTTTGTATCCCAGGTGAAGCCGATGTGGTGCATACCGTCTTTAATGATATTGATTACACCAAGGGCTATACCGTCGCTCTTGTCTGCAATGTTGATAACACCAAGCTGAACTCCGGAAACTTCCTTTGCATAGTTGAACAGTCCGGCAGCCTGAAGGCCGTTTACCTTCTGGCCTACGTTGAACAGACCGGAAATCTGCATACCGTTTACATTTTTAGCGGTATTGAACAGACCCGAAATCTGGGCACCGTTTACATTTCCAGCTGTGTTGAAAAGTCCTGTTACCTGTGCACCGCAAACCTGACCGGCTGTATTAAAGAGTCCTGAGAACTGAAGTCCGTTCATGTTGTTTGATGTGATATTCATGATTGAAGAATACTGAAGGGCATAAACGTTCTTGTCGAAGGCTCCAATAAGACCAACGGAGAATAATGAAGATTCCTTTCCGTAACCAACCAGATTTACTCCTGGCACTGCACAAAGGTGGAATATATTCATGCGTGAAGGATCAAACGGTTCTTCGAACGAGGTCTCTACATCAATAATTGCAGCCCCTGATTCTTCGTCGCGGTTTGGAAGTGCTTCGCCGTTATCGTCAATGTCGTAGCGGCGGCGGGAACCACGGCGCGCAGAAGTGTCTTCGAGGTCGTCAATTCCAAGAATGTCTTCGTCGTCGTAAATGGTAGCAGGTGTGGCTGTGCTTTCTGCTTCTGAGTCTCCACCACGGAGGCGGTTAGACTTACGCTTAATTGAAGAAAGCGAGTTCTGGTCGAGCACATAAATCTGATTTTTTTCGAGAATAAAGTAGCCCTGCTTTGTTGAGTACTCATCAATAATTACTGCAGAATACTGAGCTGCTGGCAAGGCCATGAAAATAGGCTGTCCTTCTACCTTGTTGATTTCGGAAATCAGCTTGCCGTTTGCATCGCGGATAATAAACTTGCCCTTTGCTTCCTTTGATAAAGAGAGCATTGCTTCTGCTGTAGAAATATCTGAAAGAACCAGGTCTCCCGAACCTACGAGTGTAATGTTGTAGTTCGGATGCTGAGGTCCTGCCTTACTTGATTCTGTTTTAGAAAGTGTATCGTTGAAGGCGTAAGAGTAGAGCTCGTTCAAAGTTACCTTGTTGTCGCCTGATGCATCAGCGGCACCGCGGAGGCCGGTAATCATTGCGTTTGTAAAGTAAGAGGATTCAATTTCATCTGATTCCTGTGAGTACTCGTTTGTTGAGCTCGAAGAAAGATAAGCGTGGCCGGTAACTACAGAAGAGTCATCAATTAAGAACGGCTTGCGCTTTTGGCCTCCCTTTGTACGGATAAAGTTTCCAGAATAGCATGAGTCCAGAATTACAACGTGGATATCACTTGGAACTTCTGTAATTGCTGCCTTGAGCGAAGAATAATCGTAAGGAATATCACCAAGCAAAAGTGAGTTTTCATCTGAGTGTCCCGAATAATAGAAAATAAACTCAGAACGCTTTGCGTGAGACTGGCTTGTTGTAATTTTGTTCGAAATCTTATTTAAGGTCTGGTCAATTGCTTCTTTTGACGGATCTATAAGAACGTAACTGTTTTCCTCTGTTACACCGCCGATTTCTGCCATTGCTTTCTTGAAATTCTGGGCATCGCTTCCGGCGTATAAAAGCTGTTCGCGTCCCTTGCCGCCTTTATTTGAACCTATATAAATTGCATATCTGTCTACACCGCTTGCATTGTCATCTGTTGCAGCGAATACCTGTCCCAGTGAAAGCAGTGCAATAGTTATCAATATCAGTTTTTTCATCTTCTCCATCCTTTCCTAACTATCTCTAAACCGCTTTACTTTTCGAGTGTAAAAGTAATACCTTCTGTTTTCTTTGGCAAATAAGAAAGCTTAGTAAGATAATCTATATCAGTTTTGTTTTTGATTTTGTCTTCTATATCTTCAAGGGTGAACTGTTTCTTTGAGGTCACCATAATAAAGCATTCAAAGTCTGGTGCGTTGTCGAGCTCGTAAGAAAAGTCGAGCGGGATTTCTTCATTGCGCTGCTCGAGATGTGCAGCCTGCCAGCTGTTTTCAGGGAAGTGGCGTGTAATGTTGCCGTTTCCATCAACACTGAAAATTACACCGTATTCGTCTGAACCGGCATTATAAGTAATCTGAATAACATCGCCTGAGCGTGCAAAGTCGCCGTCGTTCAAGGCCTGAATCTCGCGGCCCTTCTGGCGGTATAACTTAATCTGAGGATCTGTGTTTGCAGGGGCTGCGGCATTTCCTTTAATGCGTTCTGTAGGTGCGTTGCTGGCTGCGATTTTAGAATTCTTGAGACCTGCCGGAATTACGATTGCGGCAAGGAGTACTGCGGCAGCGGCGTAAGTAATGAATCTTGTTGCCGGGAATTTGAGGATGTTAGCTGAAGACTGGTCTTTGCCCAGTTTTCCGGCAACAGCAGCCTTCATAGCCTGTACAGAATAGGTATTTAAAATCTCCTCGTCAGATTTTTTGAGGTCGTTTAATGCGGCTTCGATGTTTTCTTTTCCATAAATTGAGTAGAAGCGTTCAGCATCAACTTCAGAGTTCTTGATTTCTTCTAAAATTCTAGTTGGAATTGCCATACCTTCCTCCTGCATATTCTTTGAGTTTTTCCAGACGCTTTCGGATTCCGGAAACAGACATTTTCATTTTCTGGGATGTTTCTTCAAGAGTGTAGCCGTCTACGTAATGTAAAATTGCAATCTGTCTGTCTTTGCTGTCCCGTTCTGAAAATATGCAGTCCAAAAGAATCGAAGTTTCAATTTTTTCTGTTCCTTCTGCACTTGCGCTATCTTCAATAATTTCTGCAATTACATCAAATTCTGGTCCGTTGCGGAGCTTGTCTGACCTGATTTTATTCAGGCAGATATTTGTAGCCATAGTGTAAAGAAGGCTTGAACACACGTTGCTGATTTTTTCTTTACGTTCTATAAGACGTACAAATACATCCTGCATGGCATCAAGCGCCTTTTCTTCATTCTTTAAAATGAAGCGGCAGCGTCTGAGAACCATAGGGCCATACTGGCGGTATAGATTATCAAAATCATCCATCGACAAAGTTTTCATTGTACAAATTATTCCTGTCATTTAGTATAACAGTTGAGAAGGAGAAAAGTGTTCCTTTTTTTAATAATTATTCAGAGTCTGTCCGGTATAAGTCTTTGCGTACTCGTCACCAGCGGCACGAATAACCTTTTCCATCTCTTCTGTAAGATGTTTTGCGGCAATTGTATCAGAAAGTTCTTTGAACTGCCCGATTGGAATTACCGGCAGCATTTTAATATCATAAACATATTTTTCAACATGATTATAAGACCAGAGTGGATCGTGCTTACCAAGGCCATATTTGTCGCTTCCGCCGATGAACATAGGCTGAACATCGCAGCCACAGTAAAGCGCAATGCGTGCGGCGCCTTTTTTGTAGTTATTGCGGCCAATGCGAGGTGAGCGGGTTCCTTCAGGGAATACGATTACATTACAGCCCTTGTCGGTGAGCTTTTTGCATTCAACAAGAACGTCATCAAAATCAGTTGTATTGGTGATATAAGCCTGCTTGATTACACCGCGGAGAGGGGTATGTGTAAGACCTCCGCGAACAATACAGGTTGAATTTGGAACAAGCGACATAATGTAAACAAAGTCCAGCAGAGAAGGGTGGTTTGCAATAATGATTTTGCTGTGAATGTCGCGGAAGGCCTGTTTATCTTCCACCTGAAGCATAGAGGTTCTGCAAAGATGCAGGTTTCTTAAAAATACACGGAAGGTGTGCGAAACGTAGGCGCGGGCAATAATTCCAAAATCTTTTTTGTGAAGGGTAAAAAGTCTGATGAATGGGAATACAAAAATTGCAAGAAAAATAGCGCCGAGACCAAACCAGAGAATTGCAAGTATTTTAGAAACACAGCAATAAATATAAAAGAAAATATTTTTGATTTTCGGCTGCTTGCTTTTATAACTCACTTCCTGTCTGCTCATAAATCAATCCTATAATTTATTTCAAAAGAAACCGCAGAAAATCCATCGGCGATTTCCCCACATCTGAAAAATCATTTAATATGATACCGTTATCCTTCTTTTGAGAACTAACCACACAGGCAAAGGCCAGAGGAATATTTTCAGAAGGACGTTTATCTCCATAGAACTCTGGAACGAGCTCGTCTGCATAAATCAGTATGATTTCCTTTTCTGTACCGGCAAGTACTGGCGCAACTGCCGCTTCAAAAGCCTGCTTAAAATCGTTTTTTGAAGGATATAAAACAGAATAACCGCCTTTTAAGCCAAATGCAAGAGTGGCAGAAGAAACCGGAGTATTGAAAACAGAAAGAGAAAAGCCTGCAGGAAGAATCATTCCGTCTTCTATAATACCTTTATTGATTGTAAACTCGCGTTCAATTTCACCACGGAGCGAAATAAAGACTATTTTTGTTTCCTTGGAAATATTTGTTTTTTCGAGCAGATTATGAACAACGTGCACCGTCATTTTTGTAATCTGCGAAAGACGGCGGCGGAATAACGGGTCGGTATATTCCAGCTTTGGAGATTCCTTTGTCTGTTCAATTTGAGTATCACCAGCGAGCCAGCTCTGCCAGAGACTTTCATCGTCTGCCAGGCCGGGTGCCCACTTACAGATACCCGAAATGTATATTTCCTTCATATTAAATCCGGTGTCTATTTCTTTTTAAAACACAAAAGTGAGTACGCATTGCTACCTAAATTGTGATGTGCGCAGTCAAGCTTAAAGCCGGCTTCTTCGATTGCGTCTACCAGCTCCTGGTAGCGGTACATCTTGCTGTTGCCGTTTGCAATGCAGGTAAAGTAAAGCGAGGTTCCCATCAGCGAATAAGAGCTTGCCTCGAACTTCTGTTTATCCCAGAGCGGTTCCAGAACCCATACGTTGGTTTCCGGGGTAGCAGCCTCGTGTACTTTACGAAGAATCTTTGTTACCTGATGCAGGCTGAAGCAGTCTAAGAACTGACTCATCCATACAGCATCCGGGCTAGCAGGAAGCTTAGTTGATTCTTCGAGTACGTTTCCCATTGAAAAATCAATGCGGTCTGCAAAGCCTGCTTCTGCCGCATTCTTTTTTGCAACGTTAGCCTGGCCCGGCAAATCACAGATTGTCATTTTAACATCAGGGTCATAACGGCAGCAGGTCAAAGACCACTTACCGGTGTTTCCGCCAATATCCAGAATATGCTTAGGCTTTTTTGCAAATACAATTGGAAGAGCCTCAGGGAATGCAATATCAGAATAAAAATGGTCAAACTCGAACCAGGATTTTTTAGGCTGATCCGGCAGAGTTGAGAGAGCCTCGTAAACAGTTACCCATTTATCACCAAAAACCTTAAGGCCTTCAGGCTTACCCTTGCGAACTGATTCTTCGAGATCCCACGCACCCTCGTAACAGATGTCGTTTGTGAACCAGAAGTTTACGCGGGTAAGATCATCTTCAAGAAGCATCCAGCCGATTTTGCCGAGTCTGCATTTTTCAGATTTAGGATCAGATTCAGAATCATCAGTGAGCTTTATGACATTCATACCAAGTGCCATTTCGCACAAAACGCCAACGCCATATTCAGAAATACCTGTTTTAGCGGCGAGTGCGGCGCGGCTTATTCCTTCGTCTCCGGCATCTTCAATAGCCTGCAGAATACCAAGATTAATCATAGATTTGATTGCCTGAAAAGCCAGTGGGGCAAAGGCAATTTTCTGAGCTTCAAACTTTGCATCTACTGCGCGAAGGTTATCATTCTTATACTTGTTAATGTCGAAAAAAGCTTTATCCATAGGGTAAAATTATACTATATTAGTGCTTTTTTCAAGAAGGTGTCATTTTAGTGTAGATTAACGTAATATATGTCAGAGTTTTCTAAGCATTTCCTTAAATTCATAACCTTCTATTGCTTTTATTAAAATTATTCAATAAAATAGTGTAAATTTTTTTAAGTTAAACTGTTGTATGTATTAGGAAATGAATATGGATCAGTTGAAAAACGAAATAAAAGAAGTAATTATTTCTTCACTCCAGCTTGAAGACATTAAGCCGGAGAATATCGTGGATTCAGAACCGCTTTTTGGAGATGGTCTCGGTCTTGATTCTATTGATGCACTTGAACTTGGCGTTGCATTAAAGAAGAAATTCGGAGTGAAGTTTTCTGCAGAAAGTGGAGAAAATAAGAAGCATTTTGCTTCAGTGAATGCTCTGGCTGAATATATCTCAGCTCAGAAAGCGTAATCTTTATATACGAGGTTTTGTTATGTCTAAAGACGAAATTTTCGAAAAACTTAAGGGAATCCTTGTTTCAGAATTTGAACTTGATGAAGGAGATGTAACTCCTGATGCTCTTCTTGGAGATGACTTGGATTTGGATTCAATCGACTCTATTGACCTTATCGTAAAGATGAAGGAATTTATGCCTGCTGATAAGGGAAACGTAGATCCATCAATCTTCAAGACAGTTAAGACTGTTCAGGATGTAGTTGATGCCCTTGTTCCTTACATGGCATAAGGCTGACTAAAGACTGATGAAAAAATTCCTTAAGGCGCTTTTTTATGTGATTGCAGCCCTTTATCCAATCCTTGTATTTACCCTGCTTGTGGTGTTCAAGGTGGAAACAAAGATTCTTTCTTTGTGCATTGTTGCATTAGCGGCGGCATTCTTTTTAAGTGCTACAGGAAGCAAAAAGACCAGTGATAAAAAAGGTGCGTTGGACTGGAAACCGCTTCTTAGTTCCGTGCTTTTTTTAGCGGCTGGTCTTTTTTGTTTTATTACCGGAAAAGAGTTCTTCCTCAAATTATATTCGGTTGTAATTAATCTGACTCTGCTGCTTGTTTTTGGCAGTACACTTTTTCTTAAACCAAATATTATTTTCAGATTCGCAACCCTGGCAGATAAATCTATTGCCGGCTCTTCCTATGAAAATCAAGTTAGGTTATACTGTAGAAATGTAACGATTGTCTGGTGCTGCTTTTTTATCCTTAATGGAACAGCGGCAGTTCTCACAACCTTTGCAGATAAATTATTCGGACTCAGCCCGGAAGGGGCCCGCAGAGTCTGGGCAGTGTATAACGGCGGCATTTCTTATGTGCTGATGGGAACACTGTTTATTGTTGAATTCATTATACGAAAGCTGGTGGACAGAAAAATGATAAAAGCATATCCGATTACAAAGTTCAATGCTGATTCCCGTAAAGATGATTATGTAATGTGTTATGAAGACACCTGGACCGGAGCTGCAAAAGACGGTGGGGCCGGCGCGGCTTATAAAACCTGGAAAGATTTTCTGATTGATACAGCAAAGATGCGCCGCTACATTGAAAGCACTGGTGCCGACGAGTTTATTCTTCACTGCGAAGACTACTGGTATTTTCTTTGTACATTTGTAGCTCTGCTTCAGTGTCAGAAGGCTGCTTATCTTACACAGAATATTACAGTCAGCTTTATGGCCGATGTCCGCAAGCCTGGCATGGTTTTCATTACAGACCAGAAATCAGAAATACAAGACGCAGTTTCAATTGGAAAGATTATAGAAAAGTCTGATGTTCCGGACGTGGCAGAGTACCGCACAACACCTGCAATCGACGGCGAGACAACCCGCATCTTCCTTTTTACTTCGGGCAGCACAGGAAAGCCAAAGGCAGTTCCCCAGCGCATGAAGGAGTTCGAAGAAGACAACGCCTTTATTATTTCAAAGTGGGGCGAAGAGTTTACAAACCGTAAGCTCATTACTACAGTGAGTCAGCATCATATTTACGGTTTCCTGTTTGGAATTTCCCTGCCATTTACTCTGGGCTGTCCTTTCCGCCGCAACCGCGTTGAGTTGCCGGAAGAGTTTGAAAAACTAACAGACGTTAGTTATATTCTGATTGCGACTCCGGCATTTTTGAAGCGCACTGTTGAGGTTGAAGATAAACTTGCCATGAAAGATGTCTGGATTTTTACAAGTGGCGGCGCCGTGTCGCCGGAGCTGGCTGTGCAGACGGAGAAGGTCTTCGGCTTCTGTCCGCTTGAGGTTTACGGTTCAACAGAAACTTCGGGAATTGCTTACCGTCAGCAGAAAAAAGATCAGCTGGTGTGGACACCTTTTGATAATGCAAAAATCTGGCTGGGTGATGATGGCTGCCTTAGAATTATTTCGCCTTATATTAAGAACCCGGAAGGCTTTGCTACCGCAGACCTGGCCGAGATCTTTGACGACGGCCGTTTCCTTCTGAAGGGCCGCTCAGATTCTATTGTAAAAATCGAGGAAAAACGAATCTCCATGACCGAGGTTGAAAACCGCCTTCTGGAGACCGGCCTCGTAGAAGACGTAAAGGTAGTTGCCCTGAGTAACGATGTGCGCCAGTATCTTGCGGCTGCAGTCGTGCTTAACGCAAAGGGACGCGAGCAGTTTAAGGATACAGAAAAGTTCCTTATCAACCGATACTTCCACGACTTCCTTATGAAATACTTTGAGAACGTTGTAATTCCAAAAAAGTGGCGTTTTATGGACAAGCTTCCAACCGACGTTCAGGGCAAGAAGCATAAATTAGAAATAGAAGCTCTTTTTATAGAAAAATAACCGGTGGTTGAGTGGTCGCGAAGCGACTGTATCGAAACCACATCTGGAGGATTATATGAATTTTAATGATCATGATATTAGAGATGAAGTTGTAGTAAGTCGCGACGAAACAAGTGTTGTTCTTGAATTTGTGATTCCAGCAAGCAGCGACTTTTTTGACGGACACTTCCCTCAGTACAAGCTGCTTCCTGCAGTTGCACAGTTTGAAGTAATCACAAGATTCTCAAGAAAATATTTCGGCACCCAGCGCTACGTTCCGAATATCAAGAGAATTAAATTCTCAGCACCAATCAAACCGGAAACTAAAATCCACCTTGAACTTACTTACAAAAAAGACAAGGGCTCGGTTACCTTCAATATGGCAGACGCAAATGTAGAAGGAAAGGTTTATTCTTCAGGCAGCTTTGCTGTTCTCGAGGAAGCTTCTGCGTAAGGTTAAGACAGAATGAAATACGGCTTTGTGATTCCAGTTTACAGACACGGTTCTACTCTTGAGGCAGTTGTAAAAAATCTGCTCTCCTACAATCTTCCAATCATTGTTGTTGATGATGGAAACGATGAGGCTAACCGCGCTTATATTTCTGAAGTTGCAGAAAAGTATAAGCTTGTGACAGTCGTTACCCGTGAAAAAAACGGTGGTAAAGGTCGTGCCATGATAGACGGAATCCGCAAGGCTCAGGAGATGGGGCTCACTCATATCCTTCAGCTGGATTCAGATGGACAGCACGACAGCAGCAAATCAGAAAGATTCTTCCAGCTTTCAAAAGAAAATCCGGATGCAATTATCTGCGCTTATCCGGAATATCAGGCAGACGCACCTCAAACCCGCGTTAAGGGCAGAAAGTTTGCAAACGGCTGGATACATATTGTAACTCTTTCAAAAGAAATTAAAGATGCAATGATAGGCTTTAGAATCTATCCGGTAGAAGGTTTTCTCAGCATGCTAAAGCATACACCTTTCATTGACGGCCGCATGGGTTTTGATATTGAAGTTCTGGTAAAAATGTTCTGGCGGGGAGTAAGAATTATTTCAGAGCCGGTTGCAGTTTATTATCCTGCAGATGGCATTTCAAATTACAATTATATTACAGATACCTTAAGAGTTTCTTCTGTTTATACAAGACTTTGCATCGGTTTGATTTTTTATGCTCCTGTTTTGATTTTCAGAAAAATAAAAGGACATAAAAAGGCAGCATAAGATGAATGATGAACACCGCCACTGGGCCGACAACAAAGAAGTTATAAAAACAAATGCTCCTCTGAAATTCCTGCTGGTGCTCATGAAGTATACACCGGGCTTTATGGTCCGCCTTCTGATTTATCCGGTAACTTTCTTTTATTTTGTTTTTGTACCAAGTGCCCGTAAGGCTGCCGTTCAGTATCAGAAGCAGCTTCGTGAATTTACCGGCCGCAAGATTCCACCTCACATCAGTTCTTACAGACAGATGCTTTCTTTTTCACTTTGTGTTATTGAAAAAATGGAAGGCTGGCTGGGAAAAATTAAGTTCGACAGAATCCAGTATCAGAATGATGATATAACTGATATTCTTGATCAGCTCAAAGCAGGGAAGGGTGCCCTTCTTATTACCTCTCACCTTGGAAATATGGAGCTGCTCAGAAGTCTTTCAGATTACAACGAGCAGCTGGTTGGCCGTGAGGTTCCGGTTTATGTTGTAATGGATATGAAGGTAAATAATAATTTTACGGAAACTCTTAAGTCTGTAAATCCAAAATTTTCTTTCAACGTAATTAACTCAATTGATTTTGGTCCTGATGCAATGGTTATCCTGATGGATGCCGTTGAGAATGGGGCGCTGGTTGTAATTGCAGGCGACAGAACTTCTGCAAATGAAAGAGAAAAAACAATTAAGGTGAACTTCCTTGGAAAAGAAGCAGAGTTCCCTTACGGCGTTTTCCTCATGCCATTTTTGATGAAGGTGCCGGTTTATTTTATGTTCGGTCTTCGCAGCAAGCTTTCTGTATTTAATCCTAAGCACAATGTTTACATTGAGAAGTGTCATATAAATTTTGAATGCCCTCGCAGTGAACGCGAAAATAATATAATTCTCTGCTGCGGCGAGTTTATTGCAAAGCTGGAAAAGTTCTGTATTCTATATCCATACCAGTGGTACAACTTTTTTGATTTCTGGGGATAAAAATGTCCCACACCCACACCGTCATTGCGAGCGAAGCGAAGCAATCCAAAATAGGAGGACCTATGAAAAAGACTTTCTTACTTTTAATTTTCTTACTCTTCACCCCACTTCTCTTTTCAGAATCCCTCGAAACTGTCTGCGCCAGCCTGGCCTCAAAGAAAAATACAACAGGCGATTTTGTTCAGACCAAAAACTTACAAACGAACGGTCGTAAGTTAAAGTCTACAGGAAAATATATTATCTGTCCGGAAGGAATTCTCTGGCAGACAGAAAAGCCGATTGCAACCTCACTCATTCTCACAAAAGACACACTGATTCAGATTGCCGCTAACGGTAAAAAGTCCGTGATGAACGGAAAAGACAATCAGGTTTTTGCAAATATTTCTGAGACTCTCAGTTCGGTTTTCTCCGGCGACGTAAATGCCCTTAAAAAGAATTTTACCTGCAGCTTTGAGATGAAAGAAAACGGCGACTGGCTTGTAACTCTTCTGCCTAAGGATTCAACAATCGCTTCGGTTATGACAGAACTCAAGCTTTCGGGAATCTGGTCTAAGAATTATGATGCAGAAATGACCGGGCTGTTAATGACAGAGAGCTCGGGAAATACAATCACTTACGATTTTATAAATCAAAAATATCCAAAGGAACTTTCTGCAGATGAAAGACAGAACTTTATCGCTCAATGATTCTTTCAAAAAACTTTCTCAAAAAAAACTTCTGGCCGGCTGGATTTTTTATCATGCCGCAATCTTAGTTTTTTTTCTTCTATCGCTTCTGATTTTTCGTGGCCGCATAGGTCTTGATTCCGATCTTTTTAATCTGGTCCCAAAAAGCATTTCAATGGCTTCTGTAAAAAAAGCAGACGAAAAGATGATGGCCGTTACTTCGCAGAATGTTTTTATTCTTGTTGCAAACGAAAATTTTGAGCAGGCAAAAAAGGTAGCAGAAGCAGTTTATGCCGACCTGAAAGACAGCCGAAATTTTGAGTCTATTTCTCTTTATAACGATATAAGTTCAATGGGGGAAATAACAGATTTTCTCTATAACTATCGTTCAAATCTTATTGATGAAAAAACTGCTGATGAGATTCTGAATACTCCGGACGGTGCAGAAAATTTTGCTCTGGAAGCTTTATCAAAAGCTTACGGCGGTTTTACAATTCTTCCCCTTGATAATATAGATTCAGATCCTTTCCTCCTTACAGAATATAACCTTCAGAATTATCTGGGCTCCCTTCAGAATGCGGGAACTGCAATGAGTGTAAAGGATGGAGTGCTGGCTTCACAATTTGAGGGAAAATGGTATGTGATGATAAGGGGCGTTTTGAGCCGTGAAGGAGCAAAACTGGCTTCCAAAAATAATGCAATCACAGAAATTTATGCTGCCTGTGATAGAGCAGAAAAGGCTGGGGAGGGTACAGACTTTGTTTTTTCCGGAACTCCTTTTCACAGTCACGAAAGTTCAAATGCAGCCAGCCGCGAAATCTCAATTATTGCTACAGTTTCCATGCTGGCGGTAATAATTCTTCTGATTTTCATTTTCCGTTCTGCAAAACCTCTGATTTTTTCAGTTGGCTCAATTTTGATTTCTCTGGGTCTTGCCGTTCTTGCAACCCTGGCTGTTTTCCACAAAATGCATGTAATCACTCTGGTTTTCGGAACTTCACTTATCGGTTCCTGCATAGATTACAGCCTGCACTTCTTTACTCACTGGGCAGCAAATAAAGAACTTAAGTCCAGCCTGGAAATCAGAAATCATATTTTCTCCGGCCTGCTCATGGCAATTATTTCTACCGGCATCTGTTTTGCCATTCTTCTTTTTGCGCCTTTTATGATTTTGAAGCAGATGTCATTTTTCTGTCTTACCGGTCTTATCAGTTCCTTCCTCACAACGGTTGCGGTTTATCCGTATATTAAGCTGCCGGAAGTCAGAGGTAATGTCAGATTTACGCAAGGCTTTTCAAAGGTCATTTCTAAAATGGAAAGAAAGAGTGTAGGGCGGGCTGTAATAATTACGCTTTTTGCCTTTGCAATTCTTTCAATTACGATTTGCCGCAAAAACGTAAAAATCAAAAATAATCTTCTCACCCTTTATGATATGAAGGGCCGCCTTTTGCAGGATGAAATTACAGCCTCTCAGGTTATTCAGTATACTCCGGGCGGCTGGTACATTGTGAGCGGCGCGACCGAAGACGAGGCTCTGGCAAATGAAGAAAAGCTTCGCCGTTCTTTTGAAAAGATGACCGGAGGCCAGATAGGCTATGTTTCAACTTCAAACTTTGTGCCGTCAAAAGAAGTTCAGAAAAAATCTCGTCTGGCTTATAAAAAATTGCTGGAGGGGGCTGCCGGTCAGCTTGAAGCTCTGGGCTTTGATGATGAAGAAATTTCCAATGCCTGCTCGGTTCTGACGAAAGATTATGAGCTTAGCGAAAAAAGTTATGTTTCTTTTGAAAGCGGAAACGTTCCGGACTTTATAAATTCCGCTATTTCTTCTGCCTGGCTTGGTCAGGTGGATGGTCTCTACTTTACAGTTCTGCTGCCAACTAAAGTAACAGATTATGCTAACTATCGTTCGTTAGCTGATGCGGATCCTAATGTTTATTTTATCAGCAAGTCCCAGGATATCAGTGCAGATCTTGATAAACTTACTCTTATGATTTTCAAGTTCTTTATTGTTGCCTATATCCTTATGTTCATAATGCTGCGCTTCTTCTATTCCTGGAAGCAGGCTTTTAAGATTATTTCAGTTCCATTTTTGATTATTCTTGTTGTAGTAGCCTTCTTCGCCCTCTTCAAAATCAACATGGAATTCTTCTCAGTAACGGGCCTCATTCTGGTCTTCGGCCTTGGCTTAGACTACATCATCTACATGATGGAAAATGAAAAGAAATCGGTGGTTGAGTGCCCGCGAAGCGGGTGTATCGAAACCACCAGCTCAACTTTGGAACCTTTCGCCACCCTGGTCTCATTCATCACCACCATCATCTCTTTCGGAGCTCTTGCCCTCAGTTCTTTCAAGCCGGTACACTTAATAGGCCTCTCAATTTTTATAGGCCTCGCCACCGCATATATAAGTTCTTTCTTTTACGGAAGACAGGAGTAAATTAATTCGATTCTAATACCAATGATTTTTGTAATTCCAGAACCTGCTCAAGAGGAAGACCAATACATTTAGAAATAGTTTCAACAGAGATATCGTTTTGCAGAAGATTAATTGCATCTTCCAGAGCCTTCTCTTGAATACCTTCCTCTCGTCCTTCTTCTTTAAAGGTGCGCTTTAC
>JAEEGL010819070.1_pt1 | contig 14887 bp, 16 predicted proteins | sample 9134231 | NCBI WGS metagenome assembly JAEEGL01 (sample SAMN16246548, study PRJNA631951) | gut metagenome | biome: gut microbiome; feature: rumen; material: fiber-attached | host: Bos | place: Iran: Karaj | collected 2018-10
CTCGGTAAGCTCGATGTAGTGGATGGACGACGGAGTTCCGGTGACATTTATGGAAGAACCAGGAAGCACCGAGAGCGCCATCATGATGCCCGAGACATACTGCGAGGATACCGAACCGTCTATCGTGAACACGCCTTCCGTAAGGTCTCCCTCAAGACTTATGGTCCTGCTTGCATCATCTCTTACAAGCGTGATGCCGTGCTCCTTAAGACAGTTCTCGAGATCATCAAGAGGTCTGTCGTAAAGCCTGCCCGCCGTCTTGAAAATGACTTTCTGATCTGAAGACTTTGCTTTACGGTATGCAGCTGCGACAGGGATCATGAACCTTAATGTCGAGCCGGATTCGTTGCAGTCCAATTCGGGGTCCAAGTCACGCAGAGAACGAAGACAGTTCTTCGTCGCAGCAATGTCCTTGCTGTCTTCAGGACTTACCGAGAGGTCGTCTTCATATCCTTTAAGGAACCTTACTATAAGCTCCCTGTGGTACACCGACTTACTCGGCGGCGCATCAATATTAAGATCGAACGTCCTGTCCTTGAACCTCAGGAGCATTTACTTCAACGCCCCTTTTAAGAATGTGAGGAACTCTTCGGGGCTCATCTTTCTGATCTCCGAAGTTCCTATCTTATTTACTACTATTATAGAGAGCGTATTGCCGCGCTTCTTCTTATCGTTCATGGCGCCTGACACAGCCTCTTCTGCTGTGATCTCATCCTCTACGGGAAGATCGTATGCCTTGATAAGATCTTTCATCTCACGAGCCTCTTCAGAAGACAATGCACCCGCGGCTACAGCGGCATCGGAAATGATGCACATGCCTTTCGCGACACATATGCCGTGAGGCTTAGTGAAGTCGCTGTTACGCTCGATGACGTGACCTACAGTGTGACCGAAGTTCAGCGTCTGTCTTCTGCCGTTATCGAACTCGTCGCTCATGATTACGTCTGCCTTATCTGCGACGCACATGCCGACGATCTTCTCCATGAGCCACGCATCGTTCTTGATGCCGATGCCGTTAGCAGCGTTCTCCTTAAGGATGCCGTAAAGAGGAACATCCATGATGTAAGCATACTTAAGAACCTCAGCCACGCCCTCAGCGAAAACCTCATCAGGAAGCGTAAGAAGGCAGTCCGTGTCCTCGATAACAGCGGAAGGCTGCCAGAAAGCACCCACCTGGTTCTTGCCCTCGGGAAGGTCGATGCCCGTCTTGCCTCCGACTGCTGCATCCACCATCGCAAGAAGCGAAGTCGGGATCTGAACTACATCGATCCCTCTTAAGAATGTCGCTGCAGCAAAGCCTGCCATGTCTGTCGTGACACCGCCGCCGAGACCTACTACGAGATCTGTTCTCGTGAAGCCTGCCTTGGCCATCACGGCCCACATACCTGCGATGCTGTCGATGTTCTTGGAAGCCTCGCCTGCCCTGAAGATGTAATCGTATACTTCGAAGCCTTCAGCTTCAGCTGATTCTTTAACTGCAGCGAGGTAACGCTTCGCGACGTTAGTCTCGCTTACGATGAGGATCTTAAGTGCCTTGGGACAGACTTCTTTGATGATCTTTCCTGAAGATGCGAGAAGTCCGCTTCCTGTGTGAACAGCGTATTCCTTGGATGCTTTAACGGGAGTGATTATCATACTCCGTCTACCTCTTCCTTGATCTTTCTTCCCTCATCGAGAAGCGCGATAAGGCCATCGTAATCGTCGTTTACGAGAGCTTCCTTGTACTTGCTTAACTCCATCTGGAGGTTATCAATCTCGAAGATGAGATTGTCCTTATTCTCGAGGAAGAGCTGTGTCCACATAGTGGGGTTAAGCCATGCGACTCTCGTCATGTCCTTGTAGGAACCTGCTGAGAAGCCGTCGTGATCACGGGAGTTAGGACTCTTGATGTAAGCATTGGATACGAGGTGCGGCATCTGTGACGTGAATGCGATCATGCGGTCATGCTCATCTGCATGAGAGACATGGAAGCTTCCGAAGCCGCAGGGTGCGAAGAGCGTCTTAACTCTCTCGAGAAGACTGATGTCATCGAACACGGGAGGAACGACTACCATCGGAGCGCCCTCGTACATGTCTGCTCTGGCGTGTGCCATACCTGAGAACTTTGTTCCCGCCATGGGATGGCAGCCTACGAAAGTAAAACCTTCTTCTTCCGCGATCTTGGATGCCTTCTCGCAGATGTATCTCTTCGTTCCGCAGGCATCAGTCACGATGCCGTTCTTGTTGAAAGATTTTCTGTGATCCTCTATCCACTTAGCAGAAGCTTCGGGATACAGGCTCAAGATTACAAGGTCGCAGGAACCCAAGTTGTCATCAGTGAGTTCATCATCGATAACGCCCTGCATCTTTGCCATCTGTACAGTGGATGTTGTTCTGTTCCAGCCGTAAACCACAGCCTCAGGCTCATTAGCCTTGTATGCTTTACAGAAAGATGCTCCTATAAGTCCTAATCCTACGACACCGACCGTGATCTTCATCAGAGTATGCTCCTTGCCTTCTCGATATCCTTCATTACGCCGACGAACTGGTCAGGTGTAAGCTGCTGAGCTGCATCGGACAGAGCCTTCTTGGGGCAGTTATGAACTTCGATCTCGAGTCCGTCTGCACCGGATACAACTGCTGCCATAGCCATAGGCTTGATGAGTGATACCTTACCTGTAGCGTGTGAAGGGTCACCGACAACAGGAAGATGTGTGAGCTCCTTCAAAGCTGATATAGCACTTACGTCGAAAGTATTTCTTGTGTATGTCTCGTATGTTCTGATACCACGCTCGCAGAGGATGACGTTGGGGTTACCCTCAGACATGATGTACTCTGCACTCATGAGCCATTCCTTGATAGTAGCGGAGAGACCTCTCTTAAGAAGTACAGGCTTGTTTGTCTTACCGATAGCCTTGAGAAGGTCGAAGTTCTGCATGTTTCTTGCACCTACCTGGAGGCAGTCAACATCCTCGAATACAGGAATCTGATCAACGCTCATGATCTCGGATACGATAGGAAGACCTGTGATCTCTCTTGCCTTGATGAGGAGCTTGATGCCTTCCTCGTGGAGACCCTGGAAGTCGTAAGGCGAAGTTCTGGGCTTGTATGCGCCGCCTCTCAAGAGTGTAGCACCTGCTGCCTTAACAGCCTTGGCTGTCTCGATGATCTGCTCTTCGTTCTCTACTGAGCAGGGACCAGCCATAACCGCGAAGTGGCCGCCGCCGATCTTAACGCCGCTGATGTCAACGATGGAATCCTCGGGGTGGAACTTTCTGTTGGCCTTCTTAAAGGGCTCGGAAATTCTCATAACATTGTCGATAATGTCGAGACCTCTAAGAAGATCAATGTCGATCTTTGTTGTGTCGCCAATGAGACCAAGGATCGTTACGAAGTCACCCTGCGAACGGTTAACCTTCAATCCCTGAGACTCGAACCAATTCACGAGGTTTGAGATCTGCTGCTCGGTTGCTGTTTCCTTAAGTACTGCTATCATGTGTTCATCCTCCCAGATGTTTGATTCGGCGCCTCTTGTTTTTGTCCGGCGGCGTAAAAAGCGCCGCCCGAGTGATTCGTGCGGCGCCTGATCAGCTTAATCAATTAGAACATTTCCTTCTTGCTTGCACAAACCACTCTTACTTCACGTTCGTAAAGTAGTAATAATAGTTGTATGCAAATGCGTAAAAGTTCTTGTTCATGGGGTTAATTAAATCATCATGGTTGGGAGATGTCAAGAAGGATCTATGGAGTTTTTTAATCGGCTTAAGAATTCATTTTCATTCTTAATCATTTCTTTATCGAACTCATATGGATCTGAATTATTAGATACTTTTATATATCCGATGGAAAATACGGTATTAACATTCTCATATTTCCTTTCTGAGATTACAAAACCCTCACATACCTTATGCGGCATGTGAGGGGCTTTATAAAGCGAAGATATCGTAATTGACGAGTGTTATTTGTCCTTCGGTCTCTCGTAGATTACAAGGCCACGGTCGAGCTGACGGCCGGCAGAATAGAAGTACGCCGGGAACACAAGATCATCCTTGTCTGCCGTGTGGATTCCAAGACCGTATTTGTCACAGTTCTCTGCAGACGCATCTGTCAGCCAGACCGCGATGTCGATACAATACTCACCGATACGAAGCACCGAGATACGGGTGATCTCAGGCTCATTCATCGCGTATTCGCAGACCTTGTTCAGAGACTCAAGGCAGGGCTTGAACAGGTAATCGATTACCTGCTCTTCATTGAATAATTTATTCTCGGAATTGATCATGGTTGGTACCTCCACCAAATGATGATAATGCTTACGCAGCCAGCAGTGCTTCGTCTGCGGGATTCAGGTCGAATTCCCGCGAGACTACACTGAAGATAAATGTTTTACCGGCGATCCCGGTCAATTCGTAGCAACCCATAAAGCGCAAACGCTTTCCGTGTGTTGCAGATTCAGGGGCTTCAACGAACACAACGTGTGTATAACCGGGATATACACGCGGAGTAGAAGTTTTACCCAGATAGGTCATTTCCATACGGTCGGGGAAGAATTCGGTTTTCCACTTTTTGACAGTGGTATCCCGGTTAACCTTACGGAACAGGACCAAAGGGTAATCCGATGATTCGAAAGCCGACTTCGTGTGTTCCCTGGTATGTCCCGGCATGATCTTACGAAGAGCGGCCAGACTCGGGGTCCAAACGAATCCATCAGGATCAGGACAATGTTCTCTCAGTACTGTGTTTACATTACGAATCTTCATTTTGCGTTTCTCCTTTCAAAATAAGAATCGAAAAAGTTCCGGAGTTAAACAACCTGGTTTATCCATATTGATCTATTCACATAAGCCCCATATATGGAGGTTGCTTATGCAGTTGTCGAAAAGCGTGGCCTAACCTTACTAAATATGAGATATCGGAGTAAATACTTTTTCTTGGCCCCCGATAAAACCATTCAGAACAGCCCCATTAATCGGATATTCTGCCATCGTTTTTTTCTGTTAAAGACTCTTAAGCGCTTCTTCGAATACGCAGCGAGTTCCGGCATCCTTTCTTCGTAAATAAACAAAAACCCTCACGGACTATATGCGGTCCGTGAGGGCTCAAGTAAAGCAATTATAAGAGACGTTCTTTAAGCGAACAATCCTTTGACGTCTTTACCGTTATTACGAGGCATAACGTATTCCTCAACTATCTTCTCCTCTTCAAGATCGATCAGAAGCATCGAGATGTGTCCGTTAACTTTGATCTCCTGAAGCTGTGATTTGAACGTATCGAACACTACCTTCCTGGTAAACACGATTATGTTCCAGTAGTCGCGGAGTATATCACTCTCCCATGTATCCATAAGGAAAAGCGATGTATAACGGGCTACACGATTCAGGCTGAGTTCTTCATCCTTACGCTCTGAGAAAGACGTTCTGTCGATACAGAAGTTAAAGAACCTTGGTTCAATGCCCTGTATCATGAACAGATAGTCACTTCTGACATCGAGATCGAATCTGCTAGGCACGATGCCATACATCTTCGAAGAATTCTGCATCTCCCAGTAACGGTATCCGTTATTCTTAAAACTTCCGGTAATGGCGCTCCTGATAGAAGAGTTAATCTCCCTCTCTAATCTGTCACGCTCTTCAAATCTTATATTGGCGATCTCGTCGCGGCTCTGATAACCGTTTGCCTTCATAAGAGCATCGAGGTCGATACCGGGCTTATCGGCTGCGTATAAGGCGATCTTTCTTATGAGCTCGGGATTGATCGGCTCTTTGATCGCATAATCCGGGTTTACGATCCTGGAGATAGTGGAAAGACTTGTATCGCACGCTTCCGCCATCTTGGACATAGTATCATCGCCTATGGCTATCTTAACCAGTCTGGACAGCTCGGGTTTATTGGGCAGTCCTACCTGCTCATAATCGTCATCGCGATATTTACCCCTGATAATCCTCGGCATACCGTCTACCTCGTAACTCATTACTTATTAATAACAGAATCAAAGTATCACACGCATTAAGGAGCGTCAAACGCGAGTCCTTCGTCATGAACGTCTGGATCCTATGATTCTGTCGGCAATACCGTACTCGACAGCCTGCTCGGCATTCATCCAGCAGTCGATCTGAATGTCCTTGGCAACGTCTTCAGTCGTGCGGCCGGTCCTGTCGCTTAAGATCTCGATGACATCCTGCTTACGCTGCTTAATGTGATCTGCAGCGATAATGATATCCGTGGCAGTACCCTCGGTACCGCCGGAAGGCTGGTGGATCATGACCTCGGCATGCGGCAGGATAGACCTCTCCCGTCCCCCTGCGAAAATAACAGCCGCCATACTCGCAGCCATTCCCATGCAGATGGTATCCACCGGCATCGGCAGGCTTCGCATGGTGTCATAGATCGCAAGACCTGCTGTCATGGAACCTCCGGGGCTGTTGATGTAAAGACGGATCGAATTGTTATCGTCGTCGAGGTTGCTCCTGTTCTCGACCGCATCGAACATCTGGGCGATGACGGTTGTAGCAAGATCATCATTGATCTCACCTACGAGATAGATGATTCCATTGTGAAGATTGTTGGAGAATACATCTCCATGTTCCTTGGACATTGATAATGGATTAATGATCATATTCTTTTCCTCCTGTTGATCATGTAGTTATAACGAGGAGGGCTTATAAGCCCATCCTCGCGTTCTTTCTTGCTGCGATGTGCGGCATGGAGATGTCATCTTCTGTGATCACAGTGAGAACATCCTTGTCGACAAGATCACCCTCGGAGCAGGATGCCATGATCCTTGCAGCCTGGTTGAGTCTTGCCTTATCCAGCACATTACGGACAAAACGTCCGTTACCGAAGTTCTTGTAATTTCTGGCTTCTTCGAAGATCTCCAGACACTTACGGCGTGCAGAATCATCCATGGTAAGCTTGTGCTCATCGAGCATGAGATCCATGATGCCTGCAAGCTCCTCGGCGCTGTAATCAGGGAAGTTCAGATGGAAGGCAATACGTGAGTTAAGACCTTCGTTCTCTGCGAGGAACTGCTTCATCTTGTCGTTGTAACCGGCGAAGATAACGATGACTTCATCCCTGTAGTTCTCCATGAGCTGAACGATCGTATTGATGGCTTCATAGCCGAATGTCTTATTGCCGTGATCGACAAGAGAATATGCCTCATCGATGAAGAGCACGCCGCCTCTTGCTGCGCGGAACTTCTGCTCGACTGTCTTAGCCGTCCAGCCGACATATCTTGCAACAAGATCCTGACGTCCGCACTCTACGAAATGGCCGTTCTTAAGAACGCCTTCTTCCTTGAGGATCTGGGCGATGAGTCTTGCTACTGTTGTCTTACAGGTTCCTGGGTTGCCGGAGAAGAGCATATGCTTGGCAATAGGAGTCGTCTCGATTCCCATAAGGCTCTTCATCTTCTCGATCTTGTATGAGTTGATAATCTCGTCACAGATGCGCTTGATGTCAGTAAGACCTATAAGCTTCTGCAGTTCCTCATAAGGACGGTCGACCTTCTCGGCTACCTTGATCTTAACTGTATCGACTTCGGCATATGCCTTGTACACATGAGTCTTAAGACCCTTGGAATACCAAGTGTTGTATGCCTCATATATATCGGATACCGAATAAGATAACTTCTCCGGCAGATACTTGGTAAGTTCCTTCTCATCACCATATGAGAAGTCGGTTCTGTCAGCTATCCGCTTAAGGTATCCGACTGCTCTGTCGTAATCGCCGTATCCTTCAGTAAGATGGATCATATCGGCAGATGCCTGTATAGCGGAAATGGCTGCTCCTGAAAGTTCGGACTCACCTGATACATCAACAAAGATGAAGAGTGTATCCTTGCCGTAACGCTCAACCATCTTGGCAAGTGACTGGGCCATATCGACAAACCCTGTCACCATGTTTCCGTATGATCCCTCGTTACTGAAATCTACGACAAGAACAGCTCCGGATTCCGACTCGAAGATACGCTCGTAGCCTTCATCCTTATAAGCATTGTGTGTGATCTTGCGCATCTGGGTTACACGTCCGGACAGAAGTCGCTTGTTCTTTCTCAATGCAGGCACGAGTATGTTGATCATATCCATGGCTGCATCATAATCGCCGGCACTGATGACATAGTGAACAGGGTGACCCTTATACTCCTTGAGGTTCTTCTTGGAATAGATCCTTCCGAGTTCCTCCTTGAAGTCATCTGAAGCCATGATGTCCTCTGCCCTGCGCTTAGCCTCGGCATACGTCATCTTGTCATTAGTATCGAGATCTTCCGTAATAACGAACGCAGGCTCATCGAAAATACTTCTTCTGAATGAATAGTATATAGAGATGAGGTCATAGATAGTCCTTCCTGATGAGGAAAGATAATCATCATTGTAAGCGCGCTCGATCAGGTTGATATAAGTCTCCCTGGATATCTCGGTGCATGACTCGAACTTACAGCCCGATATCGAGTTAGAAAGAACCTTCATTCCTTCTTCAACGGACGCCACTTCAGCTGATATGGCAGCAGTACAATAGATGTACTTCATATCACTGTCGACGATAAGAGGAAGAACCTTACGATCCTTCTTATAGTCAATGATCAAATGGTCATTGATATCCCTTATTCCGTCGGGTGCACCGGAAACAGTTCTGCGTCCCCACGGACCGTGGTTGTCATAGTGTTCCTTAATCTGCTTTTCTAACGAGGTTCCTTGAACGGGGAACTGAAACTTAAATAGAAGCATAATATGCCCTCCTTTATTAATATTAGTTTGTCTATTGGTGGAATTTTGCACCGCCTTGCAAGTCTTTGCCGCGGTTTATTACAAAAGTAAAGAGTCTTATGCGGCATTCGGATAGAAATTTTCGAGCAGTGTTTTGTCTTCCTTAAGACGCTTTATCGCCCTGTTACGGATCTGGCCTACGCGCTGTTTGGAGACATTCAGGCGCTTGCCTATATCCTCGAGTGTCATTTGTGCGTATCCGTCGAGGCCGTATGAACGCAGGATCACAAAGCGTTCCTTCTCAGGCAGCGTGTATACGGAATCCATGAGGATACTGTCGGTATTGGTCTCAAACTCGCAGGGCTCGGCAGGGATCTGCAGAGTATCCATAAGGCTCATCCCGGAATCATCCGTCGTTATCGGAGCATCAAGTGACAAAGGTCGTGCGAAGCTTAAATCCTCGCCTCGTTCCTTCATACGGGCTCTCGCTTTGTCCGGGATCCTAACGGCATACTGCTCAGCCACGATGGCATCCATCACGGCGCCCTTGATCCACGTGCGAGAATAGGTCGAGAACTTACACCCGGATTCCGGATCGTATCTAACGGCAGCTTTAAGAAGCCCCTCAAATCCGGCATCAAACATATCACCGACGTCGGCACCGCCTTCGATATTGAGACAGATATAGTCCCTGACAAGATATGCGTGACGCATAGCGAATTCATTGCGCGCTTCAGTATCGCCCAGTTTAATCCTGGAGCAATAAGCTGCGACTTCATCTTCACTCATGTGACGGTTGGAATAATCATTTATCCATGAATACTCAGCTGAATACAAGACTCTGTAATTTGTTTTTTTCATTTTGCATCCCTTTCAAATATCTATTCCCTATTAGCTTGTTGGTGTAATCTTGCATTATCTTGCAAGATTAATGGAAGTATATTCCTCTGGCACCCCCGTTGTAAATACTTTTCTTGTTACAGATTTTAAAACACCAACAAAAAGGCTGTCCCGATCACCGGAACAGCCTTACAAACTTATAAATGAAAATGATTCAGCAAACCTTAACGCGCTCGCACTCAATAAACTGAGGAATCTCGTTAGGCTCCATACCCAGAGCGACTGCGAACTCGGCATCCATACGGCGCTGAGCGTCAGTGAGGATCTTCTCGTCCTGCTGGTTCAGGCTCTTACCCTCATTCTCGAGCATCTTTCTTCTCTCAGTGATAGTGCTTATAAGACTAATGATATTTCTTCTGTCTCCACTGGAAAGCAATCCGTTGAAAGCTTCCTTACGCGCATTCCTGTCCTCGATCCACTCGACGGAATTCTCATCGATACTGTGGATGAGCTCCAATGCTTCCTTCTTGGAGATGACGGGCTTGATCTTGGCCGTAAGCTTCTCGTTATTGCAAGGAACATATACGACCTGAGCCTGGTTAACAAAGAGAGGCTTCAGGATATAGTACTTCTGGGGACGCTCATGGTAAAAACGAACGTCTTTGATATCATCGATCTCGCAGACACCGCTGCCGCCGTAAACTACAGTTTCTCCCTTCGAAAAGCTCATATTCCGCCTCTTTCTTAATGATCTGAATCTATTCTGAAAATGTTCGCGAGAATCATCTGCGTGACCGTGAAAAGCCACGTGTAAATTATAGCATCGTAAAGGTCACGGATTCACTTGGCAGAATTGCTAAAAAACAGCCCGCAAAGCCTTATTTTTTGCGCGTTTACTGCTGTTCTGACTTATAGATGTCAGCTACTTCCGAGATAGTCAAATATGCATGAGGATCTGCCCTGTGAACGAGCTGTCTCATGCGGGCAATCTGGAACCTGTTTACGACAAAATATACGACCGTTCTCTCCTTGGATGTGAAGCCGCCCTTGGCAGGTATGATCGTCGTACCGGAACCGAATTCACTCATAAGAACCTTGGCCACCTCATCACCCTTCTCGGTAATGATCATGACCGACTTGGAACGGTCCAGGCCTTCGGCAATGAAGTCGATGGTATTAAGAGCCACATAATAAGTAACTATTGAATAAAGAGGAACGATCCAGCTTTGGAAGATAAGTCCGCAGATAATATACAGACAGATGTTGTAGATCATCATGAACGTTCCAACGGTAAGGTTCAATGACTTCGCGAATATAACGGCCATTACTTCAACACCGTCGATAGCACCGCCGTTACGGACAGCAAGGCCTGATCCTGCGCCGCATATAAGGCCTCCGAATACAGCACACAGAAGTATATCCGTTCCCGCGATAGGAGACTCTGACTCCAGCACAGTCTCATATTCGATTATCAACGCCGTTATGGAGTAAACGACTACGGCAAATACGGAATAGACCGTAAATGCTACTCCCTGCTTCTTAAGGCCGTACAGCATGAGCGGGACATTAAGGATAATGAGGAACAGCGACAGGCTGCACCAGGAAGGCGTAATCTGCGACAGAAGAAGTGATGTTCCCGCGATACCGCTGTCATAAAGATGCATCGGTGACAGAAAGCACGTGATACCGAACGCAGACACGACGCCCGCCACTATCATCCATAAGAGCTTAACGGGCTCGATATTATACTTGGCAAGGATCTTCATAAGAATCAGTCCTTATTAAACGAATGCGCAACGAACGTAACGAAGAATGCACATCCGAGAAGAAGTACGATCATAGGACCCGAAGGCGCGCCCGTGTAATACGACACCAGGATACCTGCTATACCGGCTACGACCGAGAATACGACTGACCACAGATGGTAAGCACGGGTATTACGCGATATGTTGCGGCTCGTAGCAGCGGGCAGGATAATGAGCGAATTGATAAGGAGTATTCCTATCCATCTTATCGAGAACATGATGACCACCGCGATGAAAGCCGAGAAGATGTAATCGTACAGCTTGCCGTTAATTCCCTTACTTCTAGCAAGGTCGCGGTTAAGATTATCGGACGATAACGCGTTATAAGAGAACGCCCAGAAGACGATGACCAGCACAAGGCACACTGCCAGGAATATGATCTCCGTCTGAGTGATGCTCAGGATATCGCCGATAAGATACGAGGAATACTTATTGAACGTTCCGCCTCGGCTAAGAAGCACAAGTCCCAGCGACATGGCTACGGAAGCGAAGACGCTTATGATGGTATCCGCACCGTAAGTCGTGCGGTCTTTTACAAAGTTCAGAAGAACAGAGAACAGTATCGCGAAGATGACCATGGATACGGATCTGCTCGTGAAGCCGAATACCACGCCGACCGCGATGCCGCACAATGCAGAGTGGCCGATAGCATCGGAGAAGAACGCCATCTTCTTGTTGACTACCATAGTGCCGAGAAGCGCGAAGATAGGCGAAGATACGAGGATCGCGAGAAGAGCATTTCGCATGAAGGCATACGCCAGGAAATCCATCACGGCACGTTACCTCCGAATACTTTCTTGAAGTTGCTGTCTTCGAACACTTCTGCGGGCGTTCCCTGACACAGTATCGTGTTGTCGAGGAGCACGACTTTATCCGCATACTTGCGGACGAGCTCAAGGTCATGTGATACGAGAAGCACAGCAAGATCGTGCTTGTGCTTCATCTCGTCTACAAGTCTGTAGAAATCCCTTACGCCGTTCTCGTCTATGCCGGACACAGGCTCATCGAGGACGAGGAGGTCAGGCATGGGTGTTACCGCTATCGAGAGCATCACGCGCTGCAGCTGTCCTCCCGAGAGCTTGCCGACCTGCTTGTCGATACAGTCTTCCACGGAGAAAAGCTTAAGCTGCTCCTGTATCTTCGCATAAAGCTTCTTGTTCTTGGGAAGCCATACGGGATACTTCGAGATAAATGATGCGAACAGGTCATATACAGTCATCGGAAGTTCGCGCTCGATATTAAGAGTCTGAGGGACATATCCGATCTTCATCACGTTACTGATGTTTCCGGTCTTCGTCTCTTTGAACTCGATATTACCTTCATGAGGGATCTGTCCGAGTATCGCGCGCAGCAATGTGGATTTACCCGCACCATTCTGGCCGATGATGACCGTGAGCTCTCCGCAGTGCATGTGAAGGCTTACGTTATCGAGCACCTTCTCTTCACCGAAGCTTACGCTTAAGTCATTGATCTTAATGCAGTGACAATGCTCGTGGCAGGAATCCTTGAGTTTGTGCGCGTGTTCAGACATATCCGTTATCCCAGGCCCTGCAGCAATTCAAGGTTGCTTCCCATCTGGTCAAGATAAGCATCGGCATAGACCTCGCCGGTCATGCAGGTATTCAATTCGATAATAGAACTTCCGGTCTCAGATGCTATCGCTCCTGCGATATCTGCATCGGAATCGGCACTTACGAATATCACGGATACACCGTTAGCATTCATCCAGTCTATCGTGTCAGCGATGTCGCCTGCCGACAGAGCAGACTGCTCATGATCTGTCTCGACCACCTCGTAATCAAGGCCGAGCCATACGCAGAAAGACGGCAGCGTCTCGTCTATAACAAGCACGCTCGTTCCCTCAGAAGAAGCTATGGTATCCTCATATTCACTTCTCAGCTGCTCGATCTTCCCGATATACGCTTCAGCATTAGCTGCGTACAGATCCGCATGAGAAGGATCAGCCGCGCTTAATCCCTCACTTACAGTTCTGATCTCGAGGATATAATCATCGATACTCGTCCAGACATGTCCGTTGACCTCGCCTTCGTCTTCAGGCGCGTCCGTAACGGAAGACGCAGCTTCGATGATCTCAAGGTCAGGATAAGCACTAAGAAGCTGATCGTTAAAAGTCTCAAGATCCAGTCCGTTCTCTACATATATGTCTGCATTCTCGACGCTTCTGAGATCATCCGTCGTGAAGACATGATCGTGGATGCATCCGATATTAGGATCTGACATACACTCGACTGTGACCCCGTCGATCCCTCCTGCGACATTCATGACCAGGATCTGCATCGGATAGAAGGATGTAACAATGTTAAAAACTCCGTCATCTTCGTGCTCGGCAGGCTCATTTGCACACGATGCCATGGACATCATCATAGCCGCCGCAAGCAGGACGGAAGTTGTTTTTCTTATATTCTTCATAATAAAAATAATTCTAAAGATGCCTTCGGGCATTGTCAATTACGCCCCGCATCAGTATGATTAAGCGCGTGAACAGTAATAAGCACATCAAAGGGCTCGCTCTCGAAGGAGGAGCCATGCGCGGTCTTTTTACCGCCGGTATACTCGACGTACTCATGGAGAACGGCGTCACTTTCGACAAGGCCGCCGGAGTCTCCGCGGGCGCGGCTTTCGGCTGTAATTACAAGTCACATCAGCCGGGACGAGCCTTCCGATATAACGTAAAATACGCCTCCGACTGGCGCTTCAAGAGCTGGCGTTCCCTCGTGTTCACGGGCGACCTCTACGGCGCGGAGTTCTGCTACCACACGCTTCCCGACGAACTCGATGTTTTCGACAAGAAGACGTTCGCGGAGGACCCCATGGAATTCTATGCCGTCGCCACGGACTGCATCACAGGAGAGCCCGTCTATCACCTTCTTACTGACGGCTGCGACGAGGACCTCGAGTGGATAAGGGCATCCGCGTCCATGCCGATCGCTTCGAAGGTCGTCAACATCAACGGACAGCTTCTTCTTGACGGCGGCATCACGGACTCCATCCCGCTCGAGTTTCTCGAGAAGAAGGGCTGCACCAGGACCCTCGTAATCCTCACGCGCCCTGCCGACTACACGAAGCACCAGTATAAGTTTTTCGCAGGGATCAGCGCCGCGCTGCACAAGTATCCGGCACTTGTCGAGGGCATCCGCAACCGCCCTGCCATGTACAACGCACAGATCGCATACACGAAGGTACGCGAGGAAGAGGGCACAGCTATGGTACTGAGACCGCCATATGCACTCGACATCGGAGCTCTCGAAAAGAACCCCGCAGAGCTCGGCAGAGTCTACAATGTAGGCCGCGAACTTGCGCTTTCGAATCTGGATAGGATACGAGATTTTCTCGGCTTATAGAAAGTGGCTGTCTCAAAAATAACGAGACAGCTCCTTTAATTCTGCAACAAAAAACGGACCCCAAAAGGCCCGTTTATTGTTAGAATAATGATGTGATAAAATGTATCTGCTATGGGGGCGTAGCTCAGCTGGGAGAGCGTTGCATTCGCATTGCAGAGGTCAGGAGTTCGATCCTCCCCGTCTCCACCAGTTTATA
>JAEEGL012483136.1_pt1 | contig 14887 bp, 6 predicted proteins | sample 9134231 | NCBI WGS metagenome assembly JAEEGL01 (sample SAMN16246548, study PRJNA631951) | gut metagenome | biome: gut microbiome; feature: rumen; material: fiber-attached | host: Bos | place: Iran: Karaj | collected 2018-10
AGGAGACCTCCTTGCCGGCGGTTGTGAAGTAGCGGTAGCCTACGTAGATGCCTTCCTCATAGTTGGAGTAGTCGGCATCCTTCTGGAGCTGGCGCTGCTGCTGGCCGCCGAAGCCCTGAGGCTGGGCGTTGCGGGTATAGTTGTACGGGAAGTTCGCGGAGGACGGGTGATCCATGAAGTTGATAGGGAAGGTCATGGGGAGCTTGCCGGAAGGATTGACCTTGCCGGTCAGGACATCTGCGACGGCATTGGCACCCTCCTGGCCGGGGGACCAGGGAAGGAGGATGGCGTCGACGCTGTTCTTCCAGGAGTTGGTCTCGATGACACCGCCGATGTTGAGGACGACGATGACCTTCTTGCCCTGCTCGTGGAATGCCACACTGACGTCACGGATGAGCTCGCGCTCGACGGTGGTCAGGTCGAAGTCGTCGATCATCTTGCGGTCAGCACCCTCACCGGCGTTGCGGCCGATGACGATGACGGCGACGTCATTGTTACGGGCCTGCTGGGCGATGGCGGCCTGGGGGATGGCGACCTCGGCGAGTTTGGGCTGGCCGAAGAACCAGTTGCGGCCTCCGGTGGCGGTCAGGGCGCGGGTGGCAGCGTCAAGGTCGATGGTCTTCTGGTAGAAATCCATGAGGGCCTTGTCGGTGGTGAAGCCTGCATTCTCGAGGCCTTCCTTCATGTTGACGACATAAGCCTTGTTGACATCGCCGGAGCCGGTACCGCCGGCCACGAAGTTGATGGAGGTGATGCCGTAGAGGGCTACCTTGCCGGGAGCGATGGGCAGGGTGTTGTTCTCGTTGCGGAGGAGGACCATCGACTCGCCTGCAGCCCTGCGGGCGACCTGTGCGTGACCAGCGAGGTCAGGCTTGTTGGAATACTTGTACTTGTTGAAGGAAGGGGTCTTGACGATGTAGTTCAGCATGTTGCGGACGTTGCGGTCGACATCCTCGATGGCGAGGCTGCCGTCCTGGACGCCGGCGACGATGCGGTCGATCTCGTTCTGGTTGCCGGGCTCCATGAGGTCGTTCCCCGACCACGCGGACTTGACGGTGCCGGCCTTGTTGCCCCAGTCGGTCATGACGATGCCCTTGAAGCCCCACTCGTCACGAAGGATGGTGGTGAGGAGGTCCTTCTTCTGCTGGGTGTACTCGCCGTTCATCTGGTTGTAGGAGGACATTACGGTCCAGGGATCGGCCTTCTTGACGGCGATCTCGAAGTTCTTGAGATAGATCTCGCGGAGGGCCCTCTCGCTGACACGGGCGTTGTCCTCGTTGCGGTTGGTCTCTTGGTTGTTGACGGCGTAGTGCTTGATGGAGACGCCGACGTTGTTGCTCTGGATACCCTTCACATAGGCGGCTGCCATATTTCCGGAGAGGACGGGATCCTCGGAGAAATACTCGAAGTTACGGCCGCAGAGAGGGTTGCGGTGGATGTTCATGCCGGGGGCGAGGAGGACGTCGACGCCGTACTCATGAACCTCCTGGCCCATGGCGGTGGTGACGGCCTGGACGAGGTCGAGGTCCCAGGAGCTGGCGAGCAGCGTACCTACAGGGAAACCGGTGCAGTAGAAAGTGTCACTGGTACCCTGACGGGTCGGAGAGATGCGGAGGCCGGCAGGGCCGTCGGCGAGGACGGTACCGGGGATGCCGAGACGCTCGATAGGGCGAGTGTTGCCTGCGGCGCCGGGCACCTGGGCGGCGACGCCGGAGGTGACTCCGTTGACGATCTGGGCACGGGCGCCTCCGACGAGGAGGGTAGCCTTCTCCTGGAGGGTCATGGCCTTGATGACCTCATCGATGTTGTCCTTGGTGAGCTGGGGCTGGGCGGCGGCGGAAAGCGCCATCATGCCGGCAGCAAAGATCAAAAAGATTTTCTTCATAACTTATCGGTTGGATTTTATGGTTATTCAGTACTGCAAATATACTCTTTTGTCAGCCATTTCACTTGTCATTATCTTCAATTGTTTATCCCAATCATCATTTGAAAGGGAAGAGCCGCCGGCAGAACGGCCGGCGGCTCTCCATATTCCATGGCTCCAGTACTAGCGGTAGTAGAGTTTCTTGGTCTCCTGCTCCCGGTAGAAATGGGAGAAGAACTCCCACATCTCGCGGGCCGCGCCCTTGTAGTTCCAATGGCCGTAAGGCTCGAGGGCGATCATCTTGATGAGGGGCTTGTCTCCCTTGTACAGGGTACCTTCGTGCATGGTCAGGTCGTCCATCGTGGAAACGGAACGCCGGTCGCTCACCTTCATTCCGAACATCGGGTCGAGGGAAGGGTTGCAGGTCTCGCCTATCTCCATTCCATTCAGCTTTGCAAGGGTCTCGACCGCGTTCACCAGCCAGCCCTTGGTCACGGTACCGTCCTCAGCCTTGGAAGTGTCGGTGAAACGTCCGTCGTTTGTGCCCGAGCAGATCAGGTATCCTATCTCCATGTTGCCGTTGTAACGCTTGATCTGCTCCTCGACCTGGCTCTCGCTCCCCATGTTGAAGCGGGCGTCGTAGATGAGGCCTCCGGCCATCGACGCGCCGGCGGCGAAGAGGTTGGTCTTGAAGATGCAGAGATTGGTGGTGTTCATGCCGCCTGCGGAAAGACCGGTGACATATACGCGCGCAGGATCGACGAAGGGGTACTTCTCGAAGATGGTGCGGATGACGGCCTCGATGCCGTCGGTGCCCATCGAAGCATACTTGCCGCTGCCCTGCCACTCGAGCTCGGCCGTCATGAAATGCCTCTCGGAGGCAAGCTCCACGAAACCGGAGGTCTCGGCCTGCGTACGCGGGTCGTTGGTGTTGCCGTGCAGCATCACGACCAGCGGCACGGAGTGCGCGGGAGCGTTCAGGAGGTTCTCCGGAATATACTCGTACCAAAGGAAATCACCCCAGCCGCAGAGATTCTTCTCGACGACGTTGCGCTGAATGTGGAGACGGTCGAACATTACGTAGCTCACAAGCTCGAAAGGCTTGGTATGGCGCAGGTCGGTGCCGTTGTACCAGGTGGTGTAATTGTTATAGCGGTAATTCTGGGAGAAGATCTTCTGCCATGCGTCCATGAAAAGCTCGGGATCCGAGAACGGGGAACCGTTCACGTAGATGCGCTCCACCTGGTGGAGAGGATTCTTCCATATGCCTCCGCCGGCCTCCAGGGCATGGTTGGCACGGATGTAATGGTCGACGACCGCCCTGTTCCTTCCGGCCACATATGCCGGGACGACCACGGGGTTGAGCTTCGCGTTGACCGAGCCTCCTATCGTCAGGATGCCCGAAACGGCTTCGGCATGGAGCGACAGGACGTTGTTGATGAACGTGGCGCCGGTGCCCTTGCCTATGAGCTTGAGGTTGTTGATGATGCGGAGCTTCTCCAGCAGCTTGTAATAAACCTCGAGGTCGGTGACGTAGGAGTACGACTTGCCGTTGGCGGGATTGACCACATAAACGGTCGCGAGATACGAGTCGATGTGGTGCTCCATGCCGTAATTGCGGATGACCGACATCGGGTCGGAAACGGCTCCGTTGGAATAGATGAAGTAAGTGGGGTTGAGGGCACGGTCGGCGACGGTCGCCTGGCGGTCGGCGGTGATGCGCCAGACCCTGGCGCCGACGCCGTCCACGGTCTCTGTCTTCAGCGCCTGGGCGCCCGCCGGTATGATTGACAGGGCGGAAAGCAGCGCAAGCGCAAGCGTAAAGCGTTTCATTTCAAATATGGGGAATTATTATGATTCTATCTTGTCGGCCAGTTCCCTGATGCGCTGCATGTGCTGGGGGATGCTGATGTGCTGGGGGCACTTGGGCAGACAGGCGTTGCACGAGACGCAGGCGCTCGCCCTGATGCCCGCATCCTGCTCCTTGTAGAGCTTGAGGAAGGCCTTGCGCTTGTCGGCGATGTCCTTCCTGCCGGTATCCTCGGAAAGGAGGGCGTCGCTCGCGCTGTTGAAAATCTTGAAGTTGCCCGGGATGTCCACTCCGGCAGGGCAGGGCATGCAGTACTTGCAGGCCGTGCAGGGGATCTGGCCCTTGGACTTGTAAAGGTCGGCGACCGTCAGCATGAAGGCCATCTCCTTCTCGTCGAAAGGCTTGAAGTCCGTGAACAGGGAGACATTCTCCTTGAGCTGCTCCATGTTGGACATGCCGCTGAGCGTGACCATCACGCCGGGCAGCGAGCCGACATAGGTCAGGGCGTTGGCGGCGGGGGTGAGGTCGGGATGACGCTCGCGCATCACGGCCGCGACTCCGTCGCTGACGCTCGCCAGGGCGCCGCCCTTGACGGGCTCCATCACGAGGACAGGGATGCCCTTGCCCACGAGGTAGTTATACAGGAACTCAGAGCTGGTCGTCTTGGAGTTGCCTCCCCAGCCGGCTGACATGTCCTTCCAGTCGGCGTAGTTGAGCTGTATCTGCACGAAATCCCAGTCGTAGAGGTCCACGAGGCCTGGCAGGTCCTCGTTGCTTCCGTGGAAGGAGAAACCCAGATGCTTGATGCGTCCGGCCTTCTTCTGCTGTAGCAGCCAGTTGAAAAGGCCGTTGTCCTTGAAACGGGTATTGTATCCGTTCATGTCCTGGAGGTTGTGCAGGAGCAGGAAATCGACGTAGTCCACCTGGAGGTTCTTCAGGGAAGTCTCGAACATCTGCTTGCCCGCCTCGAGCGTGGGCCTGCCGCCTCCCATGTTGGAGATCTTGGTCGCGATCTTGTAGGAAGAGCGGGGATGACGGCTCAGGGCCTTGCCCGTCACCACTTCGGACTCCCCGTAGGCGGGGGCGGTATCGAAATAGTTGACACCGTGGGCGATGGCGTAGTCGATCATGGCGTTGACGGCCTCCTGATCGAGTGCCTGGCGGCGGCCGAAGCCACCGCCGCCGCCACCGACGGAGGGCAGGCGCATGCATCCGAGGCCGAGCATGCCGAGGGTCTCGCCCATCTTGTCCCAGGTGCGGGTGTCGATCTTTGTTCCTTCGGGGGCCTCCTTCCAGGGGAAGGCGGCAGGGAGGCTGGCGGCAGCGGCGGGCGTGCCGGCCGACTTCAGGACGGGGACGCCTGCGGCGAGCCCCATACCGGCGAAGAACAGGCCCTTCAGGGCCTCACGGCGAGTCATCTTGTCATCCATGGCTGTGATATTTGTCTGTATATTAAACAATTACTTCTTAAGGGAAGCAAGTCCCCTGTTTATGTTCTCGATAATGGCCTTGGACGAATAGGTCGCCCCGGTCACCGCATCGAGCTTCACTTTGGAGGCCTCTTCCACGGTCTTTCCGTTCAGGGCCTTGAGCAGTCCGGAGTCGATGACGGTCTGCAGGAAACTTGGAGTCTCCTGGTTGGGGAGAAGCTTGATGCCCATGACCTTTCCCTTGACCACGGATATCTCCACGGGAGTGGGGCCGTTGAAACCCTCGACATCTCCGGCGAGGGCGGTGGTATTGACCTTAAGAGTGTCGGCCGCTGCGCCGGCATCGCCGGGGCGGCCGGCGAACGCTGCGCCCGGAAGGCCGGACGCAATCAGGATTGCCGCGACGGCGATAAAAATCAATTTCTTCATGACAGTTAGCGAAAAATAGTTATCATCCCGGCAAAGATACATCTTTTATTGTTTCCTGCCGCTCCCATTTTCAGTAAAAAAATGCATATATTTGGGAAAACCTTTTTCCCGACATGAAATCATATATCAAAGCAGCCGTAATACTCCTCGCTGCGGGAGTGGCGGCAGTGTCCTGCGGACAGAAATGGCAGGAAGAATCCAAGGACGGTTACAACCTCGTCACACAGAAGAACGGAAGTACCCTCGGCTACAGCCCTGCCTCCGGCGTGCAGATCCTCACCAAGGGAGGCTACGCCTTCAAGGACCTCAACCGCAACGGCAAGGTCGACGTCTATGAGGACTGGCGCAAGGACCCCCTGACCCGTGCGAAGGACCTTGCATCACAGCTTTCAATAGATGAGATAGCCGGCATGATGCTCTACAGCGGCCACCAGGCCATCAACGGCCCCGACATCACTGCCGCCCAGAAGAAATTCCTGGAGGAGGACAACCTCCGCGCGGTCCTGATGACCAGCGTCTCCTCCCCTGCCGACGCGGCCAGGTGGAACAACAACGTCCAGGCCTTCGTCGAAGGAGTCGGGCACGGCGTTCCGGCCAACAACTCCTCGGACCCGCGCCACGGCGCCAGGGCCACCGCGGAGTTTGACGCCGGCAACGGCGGCACCATCTCCATGTGGCCCTCCAGCCTGGGAATGGCGGCGACCTTCGACCCCTCGCTCGTGGAGGAGTTCGGCCGCATCGCCTCTAAGGAATACCGCGCACTGGGCATAGCCACGGCTCTCTCCCCGCAGATCGACCTTGCGACAGAGCCCCGCTGGAGCCGCTTCAACGGCACTTTCGGCGAAGACCCGGCGCTTGACACCGACATGGCACGCGCCTATGTCGACGGCTTCCAGACATCGGAAGGTGCGGCGGAAGTGAAGGACGGCTGGGGCTTCGAGTCCGTCAACGCCATGATCAAGCACTGGCCCTCCGGCGGCCCTGAAGAGGCCGGCCGCGACGCCCACTACGGCTACGGAAAATACGCCGTCTATCCTGGAAACAACCTTGCCACCCAGATCCGTCCCTTCACCGAAGGCGCGCTCAAACTCAACGGCAAGACCAAGATGGCCACGGCCGTAATGCCCTACTATACAATATCATACGGACAAGACCCCTCCGGTGCCAACAACGGCAACAGTTACAGCAGGTACATCATCACTGACCTGCTGCGCGACACCTACGGGTTCGACGGGGTGGTCTGTACCGACTGGGCCATAACCCACGACTATTCCAGCGTTTACGCTTTCGAAGGCAAGCCCTGGGGCAATGAAGGCCTGAGCGTCGCCGAGCGCCACTTCAAGGTCATCGAGTCCGGAGTGGACCAGTTCGGAGGCAACAACGACAAGGGCCCCGTCCTCGAGGCCTATCAGATGTGGGTGGAGAAAAACGGTGAGAAGAGTGCCCGCGAGCGCTTCGAGACCTCCGCTGTCCGTCTGCTGATGAACAGTTTCCGCACCGGCCTCTTCGAGAATCCCTACTGCGACCCGGCCGGGGCTTCGCAGATTGTAGGAAACCCCGAGTTCATGGAAGCCGGCTACAAGGCCCAGCTGAAATCCATCGTGATGCTCAAGAACCACGGTGGAGTCCTTCCCAGGAAAGACCGCCCCAAAGTCTATGTTCCCAAGTACTTCGAGCCGGCCCGCCAGGCCATGTTCGGAGGACAAGCCGCCGCTGGCCGCTGGGTCGACCCTGTTTCACCCGACATGGTGAACAAATATTTCGAAAGGGTTGAGAATCCGAAGGATGCAGACTTCGCCCTCGTATTCATCAATGCACCGGCATCCGGCAGCGGTTACGACCGCAACGACGTCGCCCGGGGAGGAAACGGATACGTGCCCATCAGCCTTCAGTACGAGGACTATACCGCCACCTACGCACGCGAGACGAGCATTGCGGGAGGCGACCCGTACGAGGATTTCACCAACCGTACATACAAGGGCAAGACGGTTTCGACATCCAACAGGTCGCACATGCAGCTCGTGCGCGACACCCGCAAGGCCATGGGAGCAAAGCCTGTGGTCACGGTCATCAATATCTCCCGGCCCATGGTCATGAGTGAGGTCGAGCCTTACTGCGATGCCATCCTGCTTTCCTTCGGCGTACAGAACCAGGCCATACTCGAGACCGTCAGCGGAGCGAATGAGCCTTCCGGACTCCTGCCGATGCAGCTGCCCGCCAACATGCAGACGGTCGAGGAGCAGTTCGAGGACGTGCCGCGCGACATGGTCTGCCACACCGACACCGACGGCAACAAGTATGACTTCGCCTTCGGAATGAACTGGTCCGGCGTCATCGACGACGCCCGCGTCAAGAAATACAGATAGGATATGAAAAGGACACTCTCCGCCTTTGCCCTGCTCCTGGCAGGCACGATGGCTTTTGCCGCCACCGGGATCAAAGCTTTCCGCGTGCAGCACGCGGATGCCCCCCTCTCCGTCGAAGACCGCCATCCGGTCTTCAGCTGGATGATGGATTCCGACGTCAGAGGGCAGAGACAGACCGCGTACCGGATCTCCGTCATCCGGGAGACCGACGGCAGCGAACTCTGGGACACTGGCAAGGTGGAGAGCTCCCGTTCCGTGGACATAGTCTACCAGGGCGTCGCACTCCAGGCCGAGAAAGGCTATACGGTCAATCTCTCCGTCTGGGACAAGGACGGCATCCGCTACGATGCTCGGACCCGTTTTGAAACGGGCATCATGAACCCGCGCATATCGGCCTGGGACGGCGCCGGCTGGATCGGGCTGAAGCAGCTCAAGCTGGATGCAGCCTCGCAGGTCCTGTTCCAGATCGAGACCGATTTCAGGCTCCTCAAGGGTGAAGTCGCCTCCCTGATCCTGGGCGCGGACGATTTCCGCCTGGAAAACGGCTTCCTCAACGATTTCGGCACCCAGTTCGAAGAGAACTACATCAAGGTCGACGCCGACTTCGCCAGGCAGGAGATACGCATCTGGAGGGTCGGATACTACAAGGATGACAAGGCCACGGCGCCGTTTATAGTCATAAATGCCGCCAAGTATCCCGAGTCCAACCTGGCCGAAGTTTTCTCTGCCCGTGCGAAGGACGCAGTCCACACCCTCAACATACAGGTTGAAGCGAGCAACATCAGCTTCGTCCTGGACGGGAAGGATGTCGTCACTTCGCCTCCACGCGGCAGGGGGTTCCAGGGAAACGGCGACTTTTCAGTCGGGATGACGGGCGGCAGCCGCCGCAGGGCTTCCAGCTTCACGCTGTGCAAGCTCGGCAGCGGCGGCGACTACCCTTCTTTCCCCAACCTCAATTCCGTCGGCTTTGCCGCATCCCCGGGCACGGAAGTCGCCTATACCGATTACCGCATCCTCAATGTCGGGCGAAGCGTGGACAATGTCGTTTTTTCTGCTGACCGCGGCCCCGGATACGCTATCTTCGCTGGCAAGCCGGGCGTCACCGTGGACGGAGAACGGATCGTCGTGACCGGCACCGGAACGAAGGAGACCATCGCCTACGCCGACCCCAGCTATGGCGCGGAGACGATGCTCCGCACCGAATTCACCATTGGTGAGAAGAAGGTCAGGAGCGCACGCCTTTACGCCTCGGCGATGGGCGTCTTCAACCTCTACCTCAACGGGACGAAGGTCGGCGAGGACTGGTTCGCGCCCGGCGACAGCCAGTATCGCGAGACCATCTGCTACATGACCTACGACGTGACAGGCCTGCTCAAAGCCGGCCGCAACGCCCTCGGCGCCGAGCTTGCCCCGGGATGGTACACCGGGTACATGACCTTCACCGTCAGCAACTACAACTTCTTCGGCGACTACGAAGCGCTCCTTTCCCGGCTGGTCGTGACCTACGAGGACGGCAGCAAGGAGACCTTCGTCTCCAATCCCGGGGAATGGAAAGCCTTCAAGGACGGTCCTGTCCGCAGCGGCAGTTTCTTCCAGGGAGAGCGCTATGACGCTTCCAGGGAAGCCGTCGTAAAGGGCTGGAAGGAAGTCGGTTACGATGATTCAGCATGGCTTCCGGCGGAGCGCGTAGAGAAGCGGAGCTGGATCGACTTCGACATAGTCGCCCGCTACGACGAGGCCGTGCGCCTGCGCGAGACACTCACCGCAACGCAGGTGATGCCCACCCATAGCGCCGACGGGCACACATACATCTACGACATGGGCGTGAACATGGTCGGGGTGCCATCCATCACCATCCCCGAAGGATGGCTGCAGAAAGGAGACGAGATCGTCCTTGCATACGGCGAGCAGCTCTTTCCCGGCCTGAAGGGGGACAGGAAAGAATACGTGAACCGCTTCGGGAAGAAAGGCCGCGGCGTTGCCGGACAGATCCTCTTCGAGACCAACCGCGCCGCGATGGACAAGGACATCTATTTAGCCGACGGCTCCGGGGAAGTTACCATCCAGCCTTCCGCCACCTACCGCGGCTATCAGTACGTCCAGGTGACCCTGCCATCGCACGCCGGTCCCCTCCCTCTCGGGAATATCAAGGGGCTCGTGCTCTCTTCCTCTGAGATTCCCACCGGCCGCTATCACGCCACGACATCCGACGTCAGGACGGGCGAACTGGTTAACCGATTGTTCAGGAACATCCAGCGCAGCCAGCTGGGCAACTTCTTCACCATCCCTACGGACTGTCCGCAGCGCAACGAGCGCATGGGATGGACGGGCGACGCCCAGGCTTATACCCGTACCGGCATCTACAACGCCGATACACAGAACTTCTACCGCCAGTGGATGGTGGCGCTGCGCGCGGACCAGGGTGTCGGAAGCGACACCGAGGTCCCGGGCGGCATCGGTTCCACGGTTCCGACATACAACATGACGGACGACCCTTCATTCGCGACCGGAACGACCTGGGCCGCAGCAGTCTGCCAGGTCCCATGGCAGATGTACGTCCAGTACGGCGACAGGCAGGTCATCGAGGAGAACATCGAAACGATGATGGACTGGCTGAACGGCATGGCCTTCTACAAGGCAAGCGAAGACCATCCATACCTTTCTTCCAAGGCCGCCGGCCTGGCAGACTGGCTCGCCCTCGACAACCGCACTCCCTCGGACCTGGTCAACAACGCCATCTACATCCATATGATGGAAGTGACGGCCATAATGGCCGAGGCCATAGGCCGCGACGATTATGCCGCGACCCTGCGCGACCGCCACGACAAGGCAAAGGCCGACTGGAACGACGCTTATGTCGATCCCTCCACCGGCAAGACCAGGGACCTTAAGGGGCAAATCGTCCATTCCCAGGCCTCTTATGCCACGCCATTGAATTTCAATTGTTTCGACGAATCGAACAAGGCGAAGGCCGAGGCCTGGCTCGCCGAACTGGCGGCAAACCCCGGAAGCAGCGGCGAAGGAGGCGGCAGTTTCAAGCCCTGGACCATCACCACCGGTTTCTCCGGGACTCCCAACATCCTTCCTGCCCTAACCCGCGGAGGATACGTCGAGGAAGCCTTCAGGATGATTTCCTGCACCGACTTCGCTTCCTGGCTTTATCCCGTCACGGAAGGCGCAACCTCCGTCTGGGAGCGCTGGAACTCCTATGACAATGCCTTCTCCGACCCTTCGTCCAACAACATGAACTCCTTCAACCACTTCGCCCTCGGCGCCGTCGGCCAGTGGATGTACGAGTTCCAGCTGGGCATCACGACCGACCACGGCAACGGGGCAGCCGGCTACCAGTACTTCGTGCTCCAGCCCAATGCCGCTGGCATCTACACATCACTGGAAGGCAGTTACGACTCCAACTACGGAACCATCAGGAGCGCCTGGAAGGCAGAGAAAGGCCGCATGACCTGGTACAAGGCCACGGTCCCCGCCAACACCTGCGCCACGGTCTATCTCCCCGTACCCGACGGCGTCACTGCCGCGACAGGCTGCGAAGGAGCTGTCTTCAAGGGCTTCACGACCCGCAACTCGCGCCGTACAGCCTGCTTCGAGGTAGTCGCCGGCACCTGGGAGTTCACCATAGACGGAACCGTAAGCGTAACGCCTTGAGCATCAACCTTACCGGTCATATTGGATACTCCCACGGCCAACCCTCCGCCGTCACCTTGCCCTTGATCGTCCTGCACCGGCCCCTGCTCCTGCACCGGCCCCTGCGTAGGACCCACCATACCCCTCGCCGCCCGTACGAGAAAACGCCCGAAACCCGTACGAATCCGCCACTTCTCTCCCTCCCGTACGAGAAAACGCCCGAGACCCGTACGTATTCCGCATCTCGCCCCCTCCCGTACTAGGAAACGCCCGAAGGTTGCGGCGATTTCGGGCGCATCGTTCGGGAAATGCCCGAAGGTTGCGGCGGTTTCGGGCACATCCTTCGGGAAACGCCCGAAGGTTGCGGCAGTTTCGGGCGCTTCGTTCGGGAAAAGCCCGAAGGTTGCGGCGATTTCGGGCGCATCGTTCGGGAAAAGCCCGAAGGTTGCGGCGGTTTCGGGCACATCGTTCGGGAAATGCCCGAAGGTTGCGGCGGTTTCGGGCGCATCGTTCGGGAAAAGCCCGAAGGTTGCGGCGATTTCGGGCGCATCGTTCGGGAAAAGCCCGAAGGTTGCGGCAGTTTCGGGCGCATCGTTCGGGAAAAATCGTATATTAGCGGTATGAAACGGTGGCTGACGATACTGCTGATAATGGTGCCGGTGTTTACCTGGTGCCGGGGGCAGAGTGTCCGGAGCCAGGAGGAAGGACGCTTTTGGGTGACGACGCAGGAGGACTCTCTCCTGGCGGAGCGTATCTTGACGGACCTAAGGGCAACCATCGAAAAAAGCGGGAATGCCGGACCGTCGGAAGAAGCCTTAAGTGAAGGAATAATATCCGTGGCCGGCCTGATGGTACAGGCAGGAAAGGAACTGCTGGGGCAGCCGTACGTGGCCGGTACCCTCGACGAAAAGACGGATGGGAATGAATGGAAGGAAGAATTGCGCATATATCTGACGCGCACTGACTGCATTATCTTCGTGGAGACTTGCCTGGCGCTTGCTCGGACTGCTGCAAAAGGCGGTGATTTCCAGATGTTTGCGGATGAACTAAGGCAAAGCCGGTACCGCAGCGGGAATGTCGGCGCCTATGCCGACCGCCTGCATTATACGACGGAGTGGGCGCGGCAGGGCGAATCGCGCGGCGTCCTGAAGGACGTGACGCGCGACCTCGGCGGCGCGCCCCTCGACCACCCGATAAACTACATGTCCGCCCATCCCGGTTCGTACCCCCTGATGGACGACCCTGCCGCCATCAGGGCAGCCGAGGACAGGCTCAATGCCCAACCCAGGTACTACATCCCCAAAAACCGCCTCGGAGAGGCCCTGAAAGACATCCGTACCGGTGACATCATCTGTCTCGTAACCTCCGTGGAAGGCCTGGACATCTCCCACGTCATGATGGCAGTGGTGGAAAACGGAGCAGTCCGGTTGCTCCACGCATCCACCGGGCCGATGAAGGTCGTTATGGACGGCCGGACGCTCCCGGAGTACCTTGCCGGCCGCGGTTCCGTCATCGGCATCCAGGTCCTCCGGCCCCTTGAAGTAACTGAATAGCATCATCATATGAAAAGGACAGTTCTCATCTTCCTGTGCCTTGCAGCATGCGTCTCGTGCGCGAAGAAGACCTACATCATCGAAGCCGTTTATACCGCCCCGGACGGGACGGAGGTCTTGCTGATAGACACTGAGAGCAATGACACCCTGGCGGTAACGACCGTGAAGGACAACCGATTCTCCTTCTCCGGAACGGTCCGGGAACCGTTTTACGCCTATGTCGGCCACGGGAACGAACGTATCCACCTCATCCTCGAACCCGGCACAGTACACGTGGACATCGATGAAAGGACAGCCTCCGGCACTCCGATGGTTGACGCCTACAACGCTTTCCACAAACGTTTCTACGGCTATGACGCCATCCGCAATGAGGAAAGGAAGGCCCTGGAGGCACGCCGGCAGGAGATGAGCCCGAAGGAATTCAGCGACGAGTGGGAGCGCCTTAACGCGAAATACGCCGCCCTCCAGGTCGCGCTCGCCGACTCGGTCGTCCGGGCATGGCCCGACAACCTCGTGGGTGCCCTGGCGCTCGACGACATGGCCTACAAGGACACCGCCCTGTTCATGCGTCTCTACAATGGATCCTCGGACATGGTCAAGGCGTTCCGCTACGTCAGCAACGACTACAGGACCATCTCCATCCTGAGCAACACCGCTCCCGGCAAGATGTTCCTCGACTATACAGTGAAAGGGGGCAATCCCGACGGCAGCGACGTCAGCCTGTCGGACTATGTCGGCAAAGGGAAATACATCCTGCTCGACCACTGGGCATCCTGGTGCGGCCCCTGCAAGGCCGAGATACCGGCCATCCGCAAGGCCTACGATGCCTTCAGGGGCGAAAGGTTCGACATAGTCAGCGTAGCTGTCAGCGACAAGAGGGAGGACACCGAAAAGGCGCTTTCCGAACTGGACATGCCCTGGAACCAGATACTTGACGCACAGAAGATTCCCCTGGACCTTTATGGTGTCGCGACCATCCCGCACCTGATACTGTTCGCGCCGGACGGCACGATACTCAAGCGCGGTCTGCGGGGCGAACAGATCTATTCCACCCTCCAGGAATACCTCAATCAGTAAACGCCGTCTCGCGGATGATCTCAGAGACGGTAGGATGCGGGAACACCGCCTCCTTCAACTGTCCGACGGTCATGCCCTGCTCTATGGCAATACAGGCGCTGTGGACAATCTCGGAAGAAGGGTTGCCGAGCATGTGGACTCCAAGGACCCTTCCGACCGCGGGGTCTACGATTATCTTACAAAGGCCCTCTCCCCTCTCGTTCTCGGCCACGAAACGGCCCGAATAGGCCATGGGAAGCTTCAAAACCTTTACATCCAGACCCTTACGCGCAGCTTCTTCCTCCGTAATACCGACACCGGCGACTTCGGGGTTGGTATAAACCACTCCGGGGATGGCATCGTAGCGCATGCTGTCGATGATGCTCAGGATGTCGTTCACGGCCACTTCGGCCTCACGGGAAGCCGAATGCGCCAGCATGGAGAAACCGGTCACGTCACCGGCGGCATAGACACCGGGGAAGCTGGTACGCATATGGTCGTCCACCTTGATGCCGCAGGGACGGCCGGCGGGGTTCAGGGCGAGCTCGAGACCGAGGGTCTCGAGGCCGTAGCCCTGAAGTACGGCCCGTCGCCCGACGGAGACGAGTATCTTGTCCCCGCCCACCCGGCAGGCCTGTCCGGAAGGATCCTCATAGACGACCTCATTCCCTTCGATGCCCGTGACCTTGCAGCCCAGGCAGAACTCCACGCCGCGCTTGGCATAGATCCTCTGCAGC
>JAEEGL012561355.1_pt1 | contig 14887 bp, 10 predicted proteins | sample 9134231 | NCBI WGS metagenome assembly JAEEGL01 (sample SAMN16246548, study PRJNA631951) | gut metagenome | biome: gut microbiome; feature: rumen; material: fiber-attached | host: Bos | place: Iran: Karaj | collected 2018-10
ATGACTCCCGAGCGTCAGAAAAGTTTAAAACCTACTCCCACTTTTTTGTTATTTTAAAATTTTAGTATGTAGAGGGCACAAAAAAGGGATGGCATAGAACCATCCCTCTTGCTTATTTCGCCACACTGCGGGTTGTGACCACAAGTGTGTTCGCAATGGAAAAACATAGTCCCAACTGTGCCCCACCTGGCTCACTGTTTCTTGCGTATGAGGTAGTAGCCGCGCTGGCCGCTGATTTTGACTTTTGGCCATTTCAGTTTCTTGATGGCCTTGCCGAGGTTGGTGAGATTGGGTACGTCTTTGGATTTCAGGTGTTTATCCAGTTCCTGCTGGATGGCAGTGGTACTCCAGAGGTTCTCGCGGCTATGGACGGGTGAGGGCTTGAAGATTTCGGTGAGTATGATTTCGGGTGCCGACTCTTGCTGGTATTCGCTGTTATGGCGCTGGATTTCCTGCTCGTCCTCTGATGTAAACCAGTAGATGCAGTCTTTGGCACGCAGCTCTCTGACGGCCTGTGCGTACATCTGGCGATAGGGTATGTGGCCGCTCATGTTGGCCTTGCCCGTTACCTCAACGCATAGGTATCGTCGCGTACCGTCGCCGGAGGGCAGCGGTGATGTGTCGTTGGTGGTGGCGATGAACGAGCAGAGGCGTGGTGTCAGCGTGTACTGGTCGCTGCGCATCTTGCGCGTCTGCACCTCATTCTCTGTGAGCAGGCGTTTGATCTTGGCTTGTTCGCGCTGTGTCTTTGAATCGTACTCGTCGATGTTGACGAGCCACATGCGCCCCAGCACCCGCTCCACCTGTTCAGCGTTGTCGAGCTTGATGTCCTTCATGTAGTATTCGCGCATCGATTCGGGCAGGATGTGGTTGCAGAACTGAGTCTTCATGTATCCCTGTTCGCCAATGAGCAACGGCACCATCGAGTTTCCGTAATCCTTGCTGAGATTCAGGGCCTGGGCCACCATCGCCAGGAACCAGCGGTGGAAATACGCGGGCCACTTGTCGTAATTGGTGGGCAGCCGCCGGGCGAAGTCCTCGATGTAGTTGCGCTTTCGATCCCATTCGCCGCATCCGGCCAGAAATTCGTGAATGGGGTTGTAGTCCTCGACGTGTGCCGATTCGATATAGGTGCGGATGTCGTTCATCCAACTCTCTCCGCCTTCCTTCATCTCTTCCACCACGATACTTTTCAGGTCGCGGTCGGTCAGTGGCTGCCAGGGTTGGAAACGGAGGTCGTTGGGCCGGAACTCCGTGATGCCTTTCACCATATTGTATCTCAGCTGGTAGCGGCGCGCCAGGAAGTTCTCAATGCTTCGCATGATGCGCTCCTTCTCGTTCATCTGTGAAACGGGTGTGCCGTTGTACGGTTTCTTGAAGGAGTTACGGAATGTCTTGCGAATCAGGTCGATGCCTAAAGGCTTAAAGCGTGAGTTCCATGAAGTCCTGATGATGCATCCTTCTTCCGACAGGTGTGCTTTGTTGCAGTAGTCGGCCAGCACCTGCAGACACTGCTCCATATTCTCTGCGCAATCGTCGAGCGCCTTCGAGAGACAGGTCTGGAATTCCAGTTCTATCCGTTCGCGCTGTTCGTCGTCCGGATGCCATACTACGGTGCCGTCATCGTCCGTCTTCGTACCCTCATAGGCCGATAGCGGCTCTCCCTGTTTGCTGACAACGGGCATGTCTAGAGCCTGCGGATTGTAGTAGAGCTGTGGGTCGTAGCTCATGCGGCAACCTCTGATGATGCTGGTCTCGCCCACCAGCAAGTCGCACTGGGCCAGCGTGGAGTAGAGTCGCATGGCGTTGTTCTCCGCCTCCTTGAGGTATGCTGTATATGATTGAATATCATGGTTTTTGTTGTTGCACTCACATTTCACCACCACTTTCAGCGTCACACCGCTTGTGCCTGCGAAGGCCAATAGCGTGTAGGGTATTTGGCGCACACGGTTGCGCATGATGCTGACTTGTTGTATGCCTTGCGGACACGGAACGTCAAGCAGTATCAGTCCTGTGAACGACAAGGGCTTGTCGAATCCGCCCTTCCCGAAAGTTGCTGAGAAGATGAGATACGGCAGCAGGTCGGTTTCTTGGATGAAATATTTGGGAAATCCCTCCTTCATCATCAGTCTCGACTGCATGGCCACGCGTGCTATGCAGTCGACGGCTTCCTTGGTCTTTGGCGACTGCATGCGCTTGACGACACTATCCAAATCTGTGGTGACGGGTTTTTTAAACAGCCCCATTGTGGTTTTTACTTTGGCTATCTTCATCTGTCTGTGTTTTGTTTTTATATTGCAAAGGTACAAAAAATATTTGATATTCCCATACCTTTTTATGCTTAGTTCGGCAAAAAAGTACTTCATGGCGTAGAATCAGGGAAATTCCTACTATACAACAGGAATTTCAAGCCTTCTTTCTTCCGTTCGCGTTAGCTCAAACAACCGTTCGCGGTGGCTCAAACGGTTGTTCGCGGATACGCAAAAGCTACAAGCTGATTTCCTGGTGAGGGGCATAGTTGGGGCGCGGTTAGGGCGTGGTTTTTGATAACATCGCCCCAGCTTAAACGCCTTGCTGTAAAAGGTTTTGTGTGTTAAGGGGCACAGGGGGCTATGTTTTTCTAAATTTCCGTGTATACATGCTGTTGTCCTATCCGGCTTTTCATCAGTTTCGGATTCTCGCCTTTGGTCCATGCATTCAACTGTTTTCTGGCAGAATACTCAGTTAGGTTGGCATGAAATGCAAATTGGCTCACGGTGACGTAGCCCCGCTTCAGACACTCTGCGAGAGCCCTTTCAAGTCCAGGCTTGTCGGCCATGATTTTCTGGACATCAGGCGTGTCGACCTTTCGAAACCCGTCGTCAAGCCACTTGTCAATCGCCACACTCCATTTCTTTCCCGGATTATAGTCTACCCCGTCAATCATCACGTCGCTGTTTCTGACCTCGTCGGCATTCGTAATCTCACGCTTCAAGGCCAGTTTGGGAGCGAACGAGCCTATGGTGGTGTCAATCCGATAGCCCATCGACATCATCTCAGCCGCTGCACTCATAAACACGCTGAAGGCTCTCGACAGCTCGCCTTCACGCATGCCATAGCCTCCACGGCTGCAAAACCGGTCTATCTCTTCCATCGTCATTTTTCTTCCACCGGCTACTTTCGCATACATGATGTTCTTTCCGTTCTTGTCTTTTGCTGGCGTGGGAAACACTTCGAATGGCAGTCCACCTTTCTTTATCGGCATAATCTTTAATGTTTTAATTCTTTTGCAAAGATAGTGATAAATGCGTGAAAATCATAATAAATTTGCAGAAAATTTGGCATTTTGCTCGCTTATTAGTACCTTTGTCCCCCAGTTATGGATAATAATAATATGCAAGAGGAGCGGCTGGTGCTGCGCACGGAAGGACTCATCAAGCGATACGGTAAGCGTACGGTGGTGAACGATGTGAGCTTCGACGTGAAGCAGGGCGAGATAGTTGGTCTGCTGGGCCCTAACGGTGCGGGCAAGACGACCTCGTTCTATATGACGACGGGACTGATTGTGCCTAATGGTGGACATATCTACCTGGGCGACGAGGAGGTAACGACCTATCCTGTTTACAAGCGTGCCCGTGCGGGTATCGGCTATCTGGCTCAGGAGGCCAGTGTATTCCGTAAGATGTCGGTAGAGGACAATATCCTCTCTGTGCTGGAGATGACGGGCAAGCCCCGCGAATACCAGTTGGAGAAGTTGGAGAGTCTGATTAGCGAGTTCCGTCTGCAGAAAGTGCGTAAGAACAAGGGTGACCAGCTGTCGGGTGGTGAGCGTCGTCGTACGGAGATAGCGCGCTGTCTGGCCATCGAGCCGAAATTTATCATGCTCGACGAGCCGTTTGCTGGTGTGGACCCCATTGCGGTGGAGGATATCCAGTATATTGTGTGGAAGCTGAAAGACAAGAATATAGGCATTCTGATTACCGACCATAATGTGGAGGATACGCTCTGTATCACCGACCGTGCCTATCTGCTGTTCGAGGGCCGCATTCTGTTCCATGGTACCCCAGAAGAGTTGGCAGCCAACTCGGTGGTGCGTAAGAACTACCTGACGGAGTCGTTCGTGCTGCGACAGAAGGACTTCTCGACCATCGAGGAACAACGTAAGGCAGAAGAGGCTGGAGAAAGGTGATTTAGTTAAAAAATGATAACTTTCAACTCTCAACTTTCAACTCTCAACTATTATTTGTACCTTTGCAGCCAATTTGCGAATGACGTATATAATTAATAAGGTATAATAGAAGATGAATATTTCATTTGAAGCTCCCGACAAAATCAATGGTCTGATGACCATTACGCTGGAGACGGCTGACTATCAGCCTGAGGTTGACAAGACCTTGAAAGACTATCGTAAACGTGCTAATATCCCTGGTTTCCGTCCTGGTCAGGCTCCTATGGCTATGATTAAGCGTCAGTTTGGTCCCTCTGTGAAAGTAGAGGCTGTGAACAAGCTGCGGGGCGAGAAGTTGTATGAGTATGTTGGTGAGAACAAGATCCAGATGCTGGGTGAGCCTCTGCCAAGCGAGCAGCAGGAGCAGCTCGATTTCGAGAGCGACCAGCCCCTGACCTTTAAGTTCGACATCGCTGTGGCTCCCGCCTTTGAGGCTAAGCTGAGCGCTAAGGACAAGGTGCCTTTCTATAACATCAAGGTTGACGACAAGCTGATTGACCAGCAGGTAGAGATGTATCAGAGTCGTGGTGGTCAGTATGAGAAGGTAGAGCAGTACGATGACGAGCAGCGTGACATGCTGAAGGGTGACCTGCGCGAGATCGACGGTACTATCGAGGTGGCTGACGCTGTGCTGATGCCTCAGTATATCAAGGTTGACGACCAGAAGAAGCTTTTCAAGGACTGCAAGCTGGGCGACATCATCACCTGGAACCCCCGCAAGGCTTATCCTGAGAGCGACGTAGAGGTTAGCTCGCTGATGAAGATCCAGAAGGACGAGGTGAAAGACCACGAGGGTGACTTCACGTTCCAGATCACTGAAATCAGCCGTTTCGTGAAAGCTGAGGTGAACCAGACGCTCTTCGACCAGGTGTTCGGCGAGGGTAATGTGAAGGACGAGAAGGAGTTCCGTCAGAAGATTGCCGACCAGATCAGCGAGCAGTTCAAGGCCGATTCAGACTATAAGTTCCTGCTTGACATCCGTGAGCACATGGAGAAGAAGGTAGGCAAGCTGGAGTTCCCTGAGGCTATTCTGAAGCGCGTCATGATGAACAACAACAAGGACAAGGGTGCTGACTTCGTGGAGAAGAACTTCGACGCAAGCATCAAGGAGCTGGGTTGGCACCTCATCAAGGAGCAGCTGGTAGCCGCTCAGGATATCAAGGTTGACGACGCTGACCTGAAGAACGTTGCCAAGGAGGCCGCTCGTGCTCAGTTCGCCCAGTATGGCATGTCGAACATTCCTGATGAGTATCTGGAGAACTACGCTTCAGAGATGCTGAAGAAGCGCGAGAATGTTGACGGGCTCGTTGACCGTGCTGTTGACGTGAAGCTGACGGCCGCTCTGAAGAGCGTGGTAAAGCTCGACGAGAAGGACATTACGCTGGAAGATTTCCAGAAAATGCTGCAAGGAAAATAAGGCGTAAAGCAACGAATTAGAATTCTTTAACCAAAAAATAAGTCGGAATGTATGGCGTTCCGACTTTTTTTGTGTAATTTTGTATTTACTTTGAAAATGAATATGAACAACGATTTCAGAAAATATGCTACTAAGCATTTAGGTATTAATGGTCTGGTGCTCGACGAAGTGATGAGTGCACAGGCTCAGTATTTGAACCCTTACATCCTGGAGGAGCGCCAGTTGAACGTGACGCAGATGGATGTCTTTTCACGTGTGATGATGGATCGCATCATCTTCCTCGGTACACAGATTGACGACTATACTGCCAATACGCTGCAGGCACAGTTGCTGTACCTGGATTCAGTAGACTCAGGCAAGGACATCTCGATCTACCTGAACTCGCCCGGCGGCAGTGTGACGGCAGGTCTGGGCATCTACGACACGATGCAGTTTATCTCCAGTGATGTAGCTACCATCTGTACGGGTATGGCCGCCTCGATGGCTGCCGTGTTGCTGGTTGCAGGCACAGAGGGCAAACGTTCAGCACTGCCCCACAGCCGCGTGATGATACACCAGCCGCTGGGTGGCGTACAGGGACAGGCCTCGGACATCGAGATTGAGGCTAAGGAGATTATGAAATTCAAGAAAGAACTCTATACGATTATTTCTGAGCATTCTCATACGCCATACGATAAGGTTTGGAACGATTCGGACCGCAACTACTGGATGACGGCTGAGGAGGCTAAGGAGTATGGTATGATAGACCAGGTATTGACAAGGAAGGCATGAAGAAACAGTGTAACTTCTGTGGACGGTCGGAGCGCGAGGTGAAGCTCTTGATAACGGGTGTGAACGGTTGCATCTGTGAGGATTGTGCCGTGCAGGCCTATCAGGTGGCTACCGCAAATGGCTACGGTCCTGACGCCAAGAAGAAAACGACGGGATGGAGCCTGAAGCGCATCCCTAAGCCCAAGGAAATCAAGGAACACCTGGATCAGTATGTGATCGGACAGGACGAGGCCAAGCGCTATCTCTCCGTTGCCGTATATAACCACTACAAACGCTTGCAGCAGCCTGCTGACGAGAGTGGGGTGGAGATCGAGAAGTCGAACATCATCATGGTGGGTTCGACGGGTACAGGAAAGACACTGCTGGCGCGTACCATCGCCAAGATGCTGGATGTACCGTTCACGATTGTTGACGCTACGGTATTCACCGAGGCTGGCTATGTGGGCGAAGATGTGGAGAGTATCCTGTCGCGTCTGCTCCAAGTGGCCGACTATAACGTGGAGGCTGCCCAGCGCGGTATCGTGTTCATTGATGAGATCGACAAGATAGCTCGTAAGTCGGATAACCCCAGCATCACGCGCGACGTGAGTGGTGAGGGCGTACAGCAAGGTTTGCTCAAACTGCTGGAGGGTACCATCGTCAACGTGCCGCCACAGGGTGGACGCAAGCACCCCGATCAGGAGTATATCCACGTCGACACACATAATATATTATTTATATGTGGTGGTGCCTTCGACGGGATAGAGCGCAAGATAGCTCAGCGACTGAACACCCACGTGGTGGGCTACAATTCTGTGCAGAACGTCCGTAAGATAGACAAGGCTGACCTGATGCAGTATATCCTGCCACAGGACCTGAAGTCGTTTGGTCTGATACCTGAGATTATCGGTCGTCTGCCCGTGCTGACGTACCTGAACCCACTGGATCGCGATGCGTTGACAAAAATATTGACAGAACCGAAAAACTCTATTGTCAAACAGTATGAAAAGCTGTTTGAGATGGATGGCATTACGCTGAAATTTTCGCCTGAAGCATTGAAAGTCATTGTGGATAAGGCGATGGAATATAAACTGGGTGCTCGCGGGCTGCGCTCTATCGTGGAAAATATCATGATGGATGCCATGTTCGAGATACCCTCAAAACGAACAAAATCCTTCGAAGTGACTGCCGAGTATGCTCAGAAGCAACTTGACAAGTCACACATTCAGTAATTGTCAATTATCAATTGTCAATTATCAATTATTTAAAGTCTATGGCAAAAAAGAAACAGAATCTAACAGAAGCGCTGAAAAAGTATTTCGGCTTTGACAAGTTCAAAGGCGACCAGGAAGCAATCGTGCAGAATGTGCTTGACGGAAAGGATACCTTTGTGCTGATGCCCACAGGCGGCGGTAAGTCCTTGTGTTATCAGCTGCCCTCGCTATTGATGGAGGGAACGGCCATCGTCATCTCGCCACTGATAGCCCTGATGAAGAACCAGGTGGATGTCATCAGTTCGATGAGTGATGAGGGAACGGCACACTATCTGAACTCGTCGCTCAACAAGGCTGCCATTGATCAGGTGAAGGCCGACATCCTGGCAGGAAAGACGAAACTGCTGTATGTGGCTCCTGAGTCGCTGACGAAGGAGGATAATGTGGAATTCCTGAAGCAGGCTAAGATCTCATTCTATGCCGTAGACGAGGCTCACTGTATCTCGGAATGGGGTCATGACTTCCGTCCGGAGTATCGCCGTATCCGTCCGATCATCAATGAGATTGGCAATGCACCCGTCATTGCCCTGACGGCAACAGCTACCGACAAGGTGCGTACGGATATCAAGAAGAACTTGGGCATTATGGATGCTGACGAGTTCAAGAGTTCGTTCAACCGTCCGAACCTCTATTATGAGGTGCGCGCCAAGACCAATGAGGTCGACAAGGATATCATCCGTTTCATCAAACAGCACCCAGGAAAGAGCGGCATCATCTACTGTCTGTCGCGAAAGAAGGTGGAGGAACTGGCTGAGATACTGAAAGCCAACGACATCAGGGCGGCTGCTTATCATGCCGGACTGGACTCGACGTTGCGCTCGCAGACACAGGACGACTTCCTGATGGAACGCATCGAGGTCATCGTGGCTACGATAGCCTTCGGTATGGGTATCGATAAGCCCGACGTGCGCTTCGTGATACATTATGACATCCCCAAGTCGTTGGAGGGATACTATCAGGAGACCGGACGTGCCGGACGTGATGGTGGCGAGGGCCTCTGTATTACGTTCTATGCCCAGAAGGACCTGCAGAAACTGGATAAGTTTATGGAAGGCAAACCGGTGGCTGAGCAGGATATTGGCCGACAGTTGCTGTCTGAGACGGCAGCTTATGCGGAGACGTCAGTCTGCCGTAGGAAGATGCTGCTCCACTATTTCGGTGAGGAATATCATGAGGAGAACTGTCATAACTGTGACAACTGTCTGCACCCCAAGACGAAGATAGAGGCGGAGAAGCAGCTTGTTATCGTGCTGAACACGATATCGGCATTGAAGGAAAACTTCCGCACCGACTATATCATCGACTTCGTCAGTGGTCGTGAGACGGAGGAGATACTGGCTCATAAGCACCAGAATCACGATTTGTTCGGAGCTGGCGAGGATTATGAGGGGAAACTATGGAACCCAGTGATCCGTCAGGCCTTGATAGCAGGATTCCTTAAGAAGGATGTTGAAAATTATGGTCTACTGAAGTTGACGTCTGCTGGTAAGAAGTTCCTGAAGAACCCCACGTCGTTTATGATTGTAGAGGACAACGAGTTCTCTGGCGACTACGATATCGTTGCCGAGCATGAAGGTGGTACGAGCGCACTTGACCCAACGCTGAGTGCTATGCTGAAAGACCTGCGTAAGCGTGTGAGCAAGAAGATGGAGCGTCCTCCTTATGTCATCTTCCAGGATGTGTCTATCGAACAGATGGCAACCGACTATCCGGTGACGCTGGAGGAACTGAAGAATATTCAGGGCGTAGGTGAGGGCAAGGTCCGTCAGCCGTATGCCAAGGAGTTCGTAGACCTCATCAAGCGCTACTGCGAGGAGAACGAGATCGTGCGACAGGCCGACCTGCGCGTCCGTACGGTGGCTAAGAAGTCTATCCTGAAAGTGAAGATCATACAGGCCATAGACCGACAGATCGCCCTCGACGATATTGCGACGGCTCAAGGACTGGAGTTTGAGGAACTGCTGGACGAGGTTGAGGCTATCGTCTATAGCGGAACGAAGCTGAATATCGACTATTTCCTGGAAGAGGTGATGGATGAAGACCATGTGGACGACATCTACGACTATTTTGCCGACAGCGACACCGATTCTCTGGAAGCTGCAATCGACGAGCTGGGTGCAGAATGCTCGGAGGATGAGATTCGACTGGTGCGTATTAAGTTTATATCGGAAATGGCCAACTAAGATTTCTCATTAAATCGTGTTAATATTGCGTGCAAATGACTGCTATCTCGGAAAAAAGTAGTAAATTTGCACGCAATAAAATTTAAAGGAGTATTTTTATGTCATCATTTATTGCAGACAAGATTGTTATGGATGGACTGACTTTCGACGATGTCCTGTTGATTCCCGCTTATTCTGAGGTGTTGCCTAAGACGGTAGAGTTGAAAACCCGTTTCTCTCGTCATATCGAGCTGAACGTTCCTTTTGTGACAGCCGCAATGGATACCGTAACGGAGAGTCAGATGGCTATAGCCATTGCCCGTGAGGGAGGTATTGGTGTGATACACAAGAATATGTCGATAGAGAACCAAGCCCGCGAGGTGGCTATCGTGAAACGTGCTGAGAACGGTATGATTTACGACCCGGTAACTATCCGTCGTGGTTCTACGGTGAAGGATGCACTTGACATCATGTCGGAATATCATATCGGAGGTATCCCCGTTGTCGACGAGGAGAATCGCTTGGTGGGCATCGTGACTAACCGTGACTTACGCTTCGAGCGTCGTCTGGACCGTAAGATTGACGACGTGATGTCGAAAGATAATCTGGTGACTACTCATCAGCAGACTGACTTGTCGGCTGCCGCCCAGATTCTACAGGAGAACAAAATTGAAAAACTGCCTGTTGTCGACAAGGATAACCATTTGGTAGGTTTGATTACTTATAAGGATATCACTAAGGCTAAGGATAAGCCAATGGCTTGCAAGGATGAGAAGGGTCGTCTGCGCGTAGCTGCTGGTGTGGGTGTCACCTTCGACACACTGGACCGCATGCAGGCTTTGGTGAATGCTGGAGTGGATGCTATCGTCATTGATACGGCTCACGGCCATTCCAAGAGTGTCATTGAGAAACTGCGTGAAGCCAAGGCTTCGTTCCCCAATATCGATATCGTGGTGGGTAACATCGCTACAGGTGCTGCCGCTAAGATGCTGGTAGACAATGGTGCTGATGCCGTTAAGGTGGGTATCGGACCAGGTTCTATCTGTACCACTCGTGTGGTAGCTGGTGTGGGCGTTCCCCAGCTGAGTGCCGTCTACGACGTTTACAGTGCCTTGAAGGGTACCGACGTTCCTCTGATTGCCGATGGTGGTCTGCGCTATTCTGGTGATATCGTGAAAGCTTTGGCTGCTGGTGGCTCTTGCGTGATGATCGGCTCGCTGGTTGCCGGTACTGAGGAGAGTCCTGGTGATACTATCATCTACAATGGTCGTAAGTTCAAGAGCTATCGTGGCATGGGCTCACTGGAGGCGATGGAGCATGGCTCTAAAGACCGCTACTTCCAGGCAGATACGAAGGACGTGAAGAAACTGGTTCCAGAGGGTATTGCTGGACGTGTGCCTTATAAGGGAACAGTACAGGAGGTGATCTATCAGATGGTGGGCGGTCTGCGCTCAGGTATGGGCTATTGTGGCGCTCCAACCATCGAGAAACTGCATGATGCCAAGTTCACCCGTATCACCAATGCCGGCGTGAACGAGAGTCATCCACACGACATTACCATCACCAGTGAGGCTCCTAACTATTCTCGCCCCAACGATTAAGAAATGAAAAAAATCATCATAACCCTTCTCCTTGCCGTTGTCCCGTACGCTGCGATATTATCGCAGCCCAAGGATGATCCTGTCGTAATGACGATAGCAGGCACTCCCGTTACCCGTTCGGAGTTCGAGTATTCCTATAACAAGAATAATACGGACGGTGTGATTGACAAGAAAACGGTAGAGGAATATGTCGAGCTGTTTGTCAATTACAAGCTCAAGGTGCAGGCAGCTCTCGATGCTCACCTGGATACGACACAGGCGTTCAGGACAGAGTTTACACAGTATCGCGACCAGCAGATTCGTCCTTCTTTTGTGACGGATGATGACATGTTGGCTGAGGCTCATAAGGTGTATGACCAGACGAAGACGAATATCGGTCCTGACGGACTGTTGATGGCTGGCCATATCCTCATGCGCATTCCACAGAAAGCCACTGAGGCACAACAGCAGGAGGCTAAGCGGCGCATTGACTCGGTATATACGGCATTGAAGGCTGGCGCAGACTTTGAAGCGCTGGCAAAACAGGTGTCGCAAGACCCAGGGTCTGCTCCGCGTGGGGGTATGCTGGGCTGGTTCTCTCGTCACCAGATGGTGAAGGAGTTTGAGGATGCCGCATTTGCCCTGCAGCCAGGTGAGTTGAGCAACCCGGTGCTTTCGCCTTTTGGTTGGCATATCATTCTGATGAAGGAACGTAAACAGCTGGAACCTTTTGAATTCCATAAGGATAATATCCTCAAGTTCTTGGAGCAGCGTGATGTCCGTAACCATATCACCGATCGCAAATTGGACGAAATGGTCAAGGCTTCTAATGGCTTGCAGACTAAGGAGAACCTATTACAGGAGCGCGCCGACTCACTGTCGGCTGTCGATTCAGATATGCGCTACCTGATCAAGGAATATCACGACGGCTTGCTGCTTTACGAGATCAGCAATCAGCTGATATGGGACAAGGCGGCTAAAGATGAAGAGGCGCTGGCCCGCTATTTCAATAAGAACAAGAAGAAATACAAGTGGGATGAACCTCGCTTCAAGGGGATGGCCTATCACGTGAAGGATGAGGCTGATGTGAAGGCTGTTGCCAAATGTGTGAAGAAGTTGAAGTTTGAAGACTGGAATGAGGCGCTTCGGACCACTTTCAATAACGACTCCGTGCTCCGTATCCGTGTGGAGAAGGGACTTTTCAAGAAAGGAGATAATCCGCTCGTCGACCGCGAGGTGTTTAAAGTACGCGATGCCAAAGTGGATAGCGTGAAGGGTTTCCCCATTGACGCGACCTATGGCAAGTTGCTCAAGAAACCGAAAGAATATAATGATGTACGCGTGCTCGTGGTAGCTGACTTACAGGACGAGATGGAACGCCTGTGGGTAAGCGATCTCCGCAAGAAGTATGCTGTGGTCATCAATCAGGACATATTAAAGACAATCAATAAACATGAATAAGAGAAATCTAGTTATTCTAGTTATTCTAGTCTCACTGGTTCAACTAGTCTCAGCTCAGACAGCCCAGACGGACAGCACGAAGGTGCAGGCTCCTACAGGTACGGTAGTCGACGAGGTCATCTGGGTGGTAGGCGATGAAGCCATCCTGAAGTCGGACGTAGAGGCTATGCGTATTCAGGGACAACAGGAGGGCATGCGCTGGTCGGGTGACCCGGACTGCTCAATTCCCGAACAGATTGCTGTTCAGAAACTGTATCTGAACCAAGCCATCATTGACAGTATTCAGGTGACGGACTCGGAAATCGCCCAAGGCGTAGAGCAGTATCTGGAGAACATGGTATCGATGATAGGCTCGCGTGAGAAACTGGAGGAGTATCACAAGAAGAACATCAGTCAGATACGTGCCGACTTACGCGAGTCGTATCGTGAGCGTCAGATGGTGCAAGGCATGCAGCAGAAGTTGACCAAGGATATAGCCGTATCGCCTGCTGAGGTACGTCGCTATTTCAAGGACATGCCTCAGGACAGTCTGCCGTTTGTTCCTACAGAGGTGGAGGTACAGATCATCACCCAGCAGCCAAGGATAGAACAAGAGGAAATCAACCGAGTGAAAGAGGAGTTGCGTGACTATACCGAGCGCATTAATAAGGGAACGTCTACTTTCCAGACGCTGGCCCGTCTCTATTCTGAGGACCCGGGAACGGCACGCCGAGGTGGTGAACTCGACTATACGGGACGCGGTATGCTTGATCCTGCTTTTGCCAATGTGGCTTTTGGACTGACCGATCCAAAGCGTGTGTCGAAGATCGTGGAGTCTGAGTTCGGATTCCATATCATCCAGCTGATAGACAAGCGAGGTGAGAAAATCAAGGTGCGCCATATCCTGCGTAAGCCTATCGTCAGCGAAGATGCTATCAATAAGGCGTTGGCGCGTCTCGACTCTATCCGTACGGATATTATCGATGAGAAGTTCCCCTTTGAGGCTGGCGCTTCTGTAATCTCTGACGATAAGGATACCCGTAACAATCATGGTCTGATGGCTAATATCACTCAGGAGGGCCGTACGTCACGTTTCAAGATGGCAGAACTGCCTTCTGAAGTGGCACGCGCCGTAGATACGCTGACGGTTGGTCAGATTTCCAAGCCGTTCACCATGATCAATGAGCGCGGAAAGACGATATGTGCTATCGCTAAGCTGAAAAGTCGTATTGAAGGTCATAAGGCTACCATTACTGAGGATTTCCAGGTGCTGAAGAACCTGGTGCTGAATAAGCGCCGTAATCAGGTGTTGCACGACTGGGTAGTCAAACGCATCAAGTCGACTTATGTGCGTGTCAACGACCGCTATCGCGACTGTAAATACGAATACGAAGGTTGGGTAAGGTAAAGAATTAGGAGTTAAGAATTGAAGAGATTCCTGTCTATCATAGTAGGTCTGATTGTGTTGGGTATGGTATTTGCTATGACCCCAGCCAGGAAGCGTCCTCCCCGTAAGAAGACGGAGGACAAGAGGGTTTATCTTGTCCATTCTGACAATCTGCACTATGACCAGTATCGTAATGGTGATGCTCAGGTGTTGCACGGCCATGTACATTTCCGACATAATGGTGCTGATCTCTATTGTGATAGTGCCCATTTCTACGAGACTTCCAACTCGTTCGAGGCTTTCGGACATGTGAAGATGATACAGGGCGACACACTCCGTCTGACGAGTGACTATGCCTACTATGACGGTAACGACCAGTTGGCACAGGCCCGCTATAACGTGATACTGAAGCATCGTAAGTCGACGCTGTATACCGATTCACTGGACTATGACCGAATGTACAATTTCGGAAATTTCTTCGAAGGTGGTAAACTGGTTGACGGCACGTCGGTGCTGACTTCTGACTGGGGTGAGTATCATACAGATACTAAGATGGCTGTCTTCTATTACGATGTGCAATTGAAAGACAAAAAAATGTTCCTGACTACCGACTCGCTGTATTATGACACACAGTCCTCGAGGGCGCATATCGTGGGACCTTCTACGATTA
>JAEEGL012837393.1_pt1 | contig 14887 bp, 6 predicted proteins | sample 9134231 | NCBI WGS metagenome assembly JAEEGL01 (sample SAMN16246548, study PRJNA631951) | gut metagenome | biome: gut microbiome; feature: rumen; material: fiber-attached | host: Bos | place: Iran: Karaj | collected 2018-10
CAGGTCTCGTGATCGTTCCTCTGGTATCATTCTTTACTGCTAAGCCCGACAAGGCTCTCGTAGACGGCGCATTTGCCTGCTACGACAAAGAAGTCATGGTACACCAGAGCACATCCCTTTCCGACGAGGAGAATTGATGACATCCGCCTTCGGCGGGTGACGTTATATATGTGATCATTTGAAAAATTGACTAAGCACGATCATTCAGGTGTCTTAGTCAATTTTTTTGCGTTTTTGCATTCCATTCTTCCTCTTTTAAATGTATTCAGTTTTTAGTATAATTTTTAATGGTAACATGTGCTTTTTATAAGCGGAGGATGAATGGGTGGAGATTAAGTATATCTATACTGATCTGGAGTTGTTTGGGGCAGTGTTCTGCTGGATAGCGGCTTTCTATCTCATAATCACAAGGTCTCTGATAAAGAAGCAGTACAAGTCGCTGGGATGGCTGGAGATAGCCGTCGGAGTGATGCTTGTTTTTGACGCCTTTGCCTGGTTCTACAGAGGTGTTCCGGGAAAGGCCTCCTTTTACGTGCTGACAGGGGCCAACTTTATGACATTCCTTGCCAATGCCGTCATTCCTTTGTGCTACGCCCATTATGTTTCGCTTTCCGTAAATCACGATGCCGTTGATAAGAAGATGCTTTACATAGCTTGTTCCCTTTCGGGCATTGCAGTTATACTTCTCATTATTTCCCAATTCACCGGATATGTTTATACCATAGACCCCATGACCAATCTCTATCACAGAGGTGATGGCTTTGGCATCCTGACCAGTCTCTATGTCATGGAGATGCTGGTGGGTATCTTCTTTGTATTGATCTACAGAAACAATATAACAAGAGAGCGCTTTTTCGCACTCCTTAGCTTTATTGTACTTCCCCTTCTGGCATCTCTTATCCAGGTATTTGTCTATGGTTTCTCCCTTTCGAATATCGCCATCATGATCAGTGCCCTTGTGATGTTCGCCCAGGCCCTGGATGACAACGCCAAGTACATGATGGAGAGGGAAATCTTCATAACCAAGCAGAACGAGGAACTGAATGAGATGAGGACCAGAATAGCCCTGTCCCAGGTAAGACCCGAGTTTGTTTACGATTCGCTGAATTCCATCTATGATCTTTGTGACCGCGATGTGGAAAGAGCAAAAGAAGTTATCATTCATCTGACCAATTACCTTCGTCAGAACATTGAGTCCATAAGAAGCGAGAGTCTCATTTCCTTTGAAAAAGAACTTAATCACACCATGGTGTATCTCGAGTTGGAAAAGACTCTTTACCCCGGGAAATTTGAGGTTGAGTACCACACCGATGTCACTGATTTTAACCTGCCGGGACTCACAGTTCAGCCCCTTGTGGAGAATGCCATAACCCATGGAATATCAAAACTTGATCCGGAGAAAAAAGGAAAGATAATAATCTCCACAACCCGGGGAAACGGCTATGTTAAGGTGGAAGTAAAGGACAACGGAGTCGGCTTTGACGTGGCCAAAAAGCGCATGGAGGGTGATCTCGACAGCGAGGTCGTTGGCCTTGGTATTGTCAGGAACAGGCTTAAGATCATGAAGGATGCAGAGCTCCACATTAAATCCCAGGAAGGTCAGGGCACAACAGTAGATATCATCATCCCTTGCGGCAAGGAACAGAAAGTATAAACTAAAAATAAAATTTATAAAATAAAGTTAAAAAATTTACTAAGCAGAGAGAATGATAGCCGTTTTCTCTGCTTGTTTTTCGAATAAATCGTATAATTACTATGAGTGCGCAAATGTGGGATTGACACATATTACATAAGGAGGAAATGACGTGGAACTACGGGAAATTTCTATTTATGAAGCTGAACAATACGATATGCCCTCCAGGAATCAGGGCCTTGATGAGGAATGTACCTGGTACGTGCTTGATGATGACGGCGAGTACAAGGGCTTTATGGAGATAACACAGCATGAGGATATCGATGAGATCACATATTTCATGGTGCCCGGTATGTACACGGGAAACGGATACGGAAAAATGATGCTGGAGCTGTTCCTTGATAAGTATATTGAGAGGTCTCTTCCGGACTCAATGCTGACAACAGTGTTTGAATATAACGGAGCATACGGAGATGCGTTGTCCGACATATTCCGTGATTGCGGCTTTGACATAAGCCTTCGCAGATTCGATGAATGTGCAATGCCCTTTGAAGCTTTTTATGAGAGGCTTGCTATCCATAAGCCCCTGGGCTTCAAAGGAACGATGGATAACCTGGCGTACTGTATAAATGATGTGCTGGACAACTTAAGGACTATTAAGGATTCGGATATAACCCTGAAAGATGTAAGGGAATCGGACATCGAGCTGAGTGTGGCGGCCATTGACAGTGACGGAAAGCTAGAGGCACTGCTTCTTGCATCAGATGATGATGGAAGGAGAGATGTGGTTGTGACACATCTTTACACGGCAACAGAAGACCCGGTAATACTGAGGAAATTCTTTGCTTTTGCCGTAGAAAATGCCAAACAATGTGTTGAAGTTCCCCGATACATTTCCTTCGTGGCGGCAAATAAAAAGCTTGAATCCGTAATGAAGATGCTTTTTGATGCTGAGCCGTCTTCGGAAATTGTTATGGCCGATGCGGAGTTTAACTTAGGCAGGTATGTAAAGCAACTCAATATTTTAGAGTCACTTAGGAGATAAACGATGATTGGAAAGAACTTAAATAAGAATCTTAAGGCAAACAGCAAAGGAAATTTCGAAAACATCCTGGAAGTAAATCAGAATAAAAGTGTGATATCGCCACAGATCATAAGTGGAGATAAGACCATTGATGATAAGAACCTGCTCAATAAACAGTCAGTTAAACTCGGCCTCAAAGAAGAGGAAATTGACAATCTTGGGGAAGTTAAGGACATGGATCTTTATAAGGAGGATCTGTACAACTTTGAAACTCTTCCCTATAAGAGACTGCAATATGAGCAGCGGATGCTTACGCAGATGCCCGGTCATCTGAAAGGCTGTAAGAAGACCTTCTCAAGGATGAGCTGGACCAATAAGCAGAATTCAAGGATTGAAAAAGCCCGGAAAACCTATGGAAAACACAAGGAACTCCTGAAAGCGTACAAGGAAGCCAGGAAAGCTAATGAAGAAAAGATTAGCGAGATTATTAATGACATCACGAGTAGGGTTGAACAGGACAAGATGGCCAGGAAAGCCAGGGACGAGGGGAAGGAATTTGAAAAGAGCGATATCATTGATTCCGTCAATGCGCCTACTATTATAGAAACTCTTAAAGCTCAGAACAGCGCTTTTGTTACGGATGTTATGAACAATCTTTTTGCTGAAGCTATATCATCGGAAACAGAAAAAGAGCTTGGCAGGATCATCAAAAACTTTACTGTTGATGGTGAGAGCTATGATCCGGAAAAGAGAAAAAAGGATAAAAAGAAAAAAGCTCAGAACGTTGACATAAGCGTCGACACTATGCTGTTGAACAATGAAAAAATGTATTCTGATATTGAGCTCAAGGATATGTCAGCTCTTTTCAGAGATGTGCTTAAAATGTCTTCTGAACCTATCAATGATGTAGTGAATGTGAATGGGAAACTTGTTGAAAAGAACAACAGAGAGTCCAGATATACAAAGATAATCGATAGCGCCAGGAAGATATTAGAGTTTGCAGAAAAAGGCAATATTGCTGTGCCTGAAGAGCTTTACTGTATAGTGGAGATCCAGGATAAATTTCTGCTTAAAGAAAACAGCCAGAAGTTCAATGCAAAGGACAACATGGAAGAAGCTTATGTCCTTCTGATGGCAGCTACATCAAAGGTCTTTTACGAGGCCTTAAACAGGTATGCCGGTTATTATGCTACAAGACGCTTTGATAAACTGAATTTCACCGATGATAAAGACAGATATGCCAGAAACTTTGACATTATTAACATGGACCTGATGGATAAGGTCGTCAAGATCAAGGACAATTCTTCTGCTTATGCAAAATACATCATGAAGAACAGGCTTGAGATCAACAGGGTCACCGAAGAAGAAACAAAAAAGAAAGCTGAAGAAGAAGCAAGAAAGAAGGCTGAAGAAGAGCAAAGAAAAAGGGAGCAGGAAGAAGCTAAGAAAAAGGCTGAAACAGAGCGCAGAAATAAACTTCGTGAGGAGTGGAGAAACCTCATACGCAATGATATCAGAGGCGTGGTGGAAGTTGAGGACAAGGATCTCAAGCAGAAAGAGTGGGTTCTTAAGGACTATGAAGAAGATATCATAAAGATCATGGAAAAAACCGATGAATTCAAGGACCTCACCGGTGAACCTTTAAAGAGAAAGCTTATCGAGTTTAATGACAATCTTTTGAATAATCTGAAGCTGCTCAGGGACGAGCTTCCAAAGACCTCTGTTGGTCAGAAGTTCAATTATGTGCCAAGGCTGGTGAATGACTTTGTTCATAAACTTACCAGTACAAAGCTTTCTGACCTGCTTACGTCCGTATACAATTTCAGGGATGAGCTTAGGGGTAATATGGCCCTTGATGAGTTCCTGGATATGCCGAAGTATGTTGTAGCCAAGAACAGACAGAACGCGATCATGAAAGCCATCAACGAGGAGCTTGGGATCAACTTCTTTACCGATGCACGCATTCTTTCGAGGCTCTGGGCCAATGAAGATGTGCAGGATGTGTTGCTCAGGGAACCCCACGACAAGGATGATTATGTCAAGAAGGCCAGAGCAAAGGTACTGAAATATCAAGAGGATGAGAAGGACGGGCAGAAAGACGATAATATCCTTAAGCGCGCTGTAGACAGGATCCTGTGCAAGTCAAAGGATTACGGCACTACAGACAAGGAATTCAAGAACGCCATTGCCAAGATAAAGGCCAATGTTCACGACAACATCGCTGTCATTGACAGAAAGATCTCTCTTATGGGCGTATGTGATACCGCCAAGGAAGAACTCAGACGCACGGTTGTCAAGAGCCTGGGTGGAGAATATCTTCTTGGATATAGTGTTGTATCTCAGGATATCGTTGAGTATGTCGTTACCAATATGATGTCCTATGACGGAACTGCTGCAGAAACCCAGAGGATCTGGGACAAGAAATTTGCAGAGACGGGTCTTCCCAAAAAACTCAGCAGCAAGGTTGAGAGGATAGTCTCAAAGAAAGTAAACGGCAAGGTTAAAAATGGCTACTATCTGAAGCCTCAGGGCTTTAAGACCGGTGAAGCCAAGCAGAAAAAGTGGAAAGATACCGACGCCAAAACTGATAAGTTCATAGCCGGCGTTGCAAAACTATATAATGCAGAGCTCAAGAATTATATAAATAATCTGGTTATATCCGAGGATGTCATCAAGACTTTTTCGAATGAACAGCTGATCTACAGCGATAAGACGGTCAGACTCACCAGGGATCAGTGGAACAAACTTGATGAGCTCTTTGATGATACCTGGATTTCAACATTTGAGAAGTTTATAGAAGAGGGCAAATACAAAAAAGAGTCAGTCGATAAAGCGATGCCCACGGTTAACAGTAAGATGGTCCAGGCCATCAAGGATTATCTTGAAAGAAACCAGAAGAACTTATGGGCTGCCTTAAAGAATAATGAGGATACCAAGGAAATAAACGATACCTTCATCTCAAGAACGGAGTACGTGAACGGGCTTAAGGCAAATCCTGTAATACAGGAAATCAATAAGCCTATCGTGGCTGATGATATCGAAAAGCATGTATTTGGTGATCCTGCACTTAAGAACATATTCCTGGACAAGGCCGACAAGGACATCTTTGCACTGGCGCTGAATGAAACTCTCAGTGATGAAAAGAGCTCTCTGCATGCCAAGTATCCTTACCTTGATAATGTCAGAAGCATCGAACAGATCGCAGACCTGGATCTTATTGATTATACCCAGTTCTTTGCAGACATCAAAGCTAACCTTATGGTTACTGCAACCAAAAAAGAGGATAAAAAGGGTAAAGATAAGGATAAGACCCCTCATCTTCTTCTTGAGGAGTGGAGACTTTCAGGCATCGGCGGTGATACCTTTGGAGTAAAAAAGAGGCTTCTTAAGGAGTTCATCACAGGTGACATGACATCGGAGCTGTTTGCTGAAACTGCAGCAAAACTTCGCGAAGAAGCACTTAAGCAGGAATCTTTTGACAAAATGCGTATCGACGCCATGCTGGCTACAGAGAGCGATCCTAACGACAGCTACCTCAAGTTCAATTACCTGAACATAAAGGGTAAAGATGTCAATCAGCTCCAGAGGATCAAGAAAATCAATATCGCCAATCAGTTATGGCAGAGTATACAGCAGCAGGATCAGACATTACGCGGCAAAGACGAGTACTTCGATCGTGAGGTCAGGTTCTCGGAGCTTATCCAGAAGTTTCTTGATACTTTAGAGGGCCAGGAGCCTTCTGAAATAAAAAGCCGTATCGCTGCTTTTGGAAATTTCCTTGATACTATAGAAATCGGCGGAATGGGTCAAAACAGGGATGCATCTGCCAGGTTTAGTATAGATGAAGCTACCGCCAAGAAGTCCAAGACTTTCTTTGGGAACTACAATCTGACCGCAAAAGATCTTGAGGCAATAAGAGCCATTAAGCTCTTCTTTGGGGGTATCGTCGGCTATGCTGATAAGAAGCATAAGCCCCTGACGATGAAAGAATGCATGGGCGAGATACTTCTGTTTGGCTGTGGTAAGGAGTATTTTGGCGCTGGCGGTGCAGGTGAAGACATTTTCCTGAAGAGTGATGACAATATTTATTATAGTAATATAGCCAAAACCAGTAAGGATTTCCTTGACAAGAGGCGCAACATTCAGTCTACGCTAAAGAGTTTCGGAGGGCTTAACGGCGCCGAAGCCAATAAGATACTTGCCAGACTTAAGCCTGTGATTGCAGGTCTTAAGGACAGCTATGACCAGAAGGTCATGAATCAGAATATTAAGAAATTCGGAATTGCCAATGTCAACGAGCTCCAGCTAAAGCTCATGGAAATGTATGGCGAGGGCGATGAGTGTAAGAATAGGCTAAAGGCCAGCAAGGACATCGGAGCGCTTTATATAAAGAGAAGGGAGTATATTGATAATTACGGAGATACGCAGGGCAGTGAAAAGAGAAATAAGTTCAGGATCGTAAGAGACGCTATGTTAAAAGACCCTGCGACCTGGCAGAAGATCATGTCATGCTCTGATGAAGAACTGGCTAAGTTTATGAAAGAGCAGGACGAGATATACGGCCTGGGTCTGGATGTGCTTGCAAGTGAGGCCTACAGGGCATCAAAGCCCATAAATGAGCAGTATGTAATGTCCCAGTGGAAGGACTTTAAGAACAGGGGCAAATGGACAAAAGAGGACTGGAACACCAGTGTTGGCAATTTCCACCACGCTTTCCTGTACACGGAAGTCGGAAGTCACAGTATATTTGATAATCTCACTACACTTCAGGAAATGCTGATATCTGCAAATATAGATAAGAACATGGAAAGTGGAACTGCTCTTATGAGAATGAGTTATGTACTCACGGCTGATCCGGCATCATTTGGCCTCTTGTACGATGCTAATGCCATGTTTGAAGCATGTAAGAAATTAGATGACAATTACAAGGCAAACATGAATTTCCTCTACGATACCATGTCCATAGTTACCCGTAAGACTGACAAGGGCGAGGAGTATTCTATAAATCCGGAGACTGATGCTCTTTATAAAGAGATAGCCCAGATCTATATCAACGGTGACATGATAAGGCAGAAGAAAGAAGCTATCGCCGGAATTAAGATATTAAGGGATCTCGACGCAAAGAAAGAGCCGACGGCTGAGGATAAGATGTATGCCGACTACAGTCTTCTTATGCAGATACTTCAGCCTCTTGCATTTACACTGGACCCCACCCAGTTCAGTATCACCTTCCTTAAGCATCTCAAGGATTTTAAAGCTGCTCAGCAGCTTGAGAGGAATTCAAAGATCTATTCCGACAGGAATGTTCTTGAGACCAAGGATCAGGTAAGACTTGATATTGAGATCAGAAAGAACCAGGGCAAAAACCTTGAGAGAAAGTTCCTCAAGGGCATGGATGAATACAGAGATACAAGAGCCACTCTCGGAAGCATCGGCCTTGTGGCATATAATGCCGATCCGAAGATCACGAAGAAGACCATCGACAAAGCGAGGGATTTTATTGAAATACACCTGAGCGATAACTATGGTCAGGCCGATCCCGAGTTCATGAAGGGCCTGCTTACAGAGAGAGCTGTCTGCTATGGCAAGATGGAAGAAAAAATGCTTTCCGACTGCCTTGTTGCTGATAAGAAGAGGCTTGTTACACTGGACGGCGCTATCCGTAAGAAGTATAAGAACATTTCGGAAGATGAGATCAGGAAGGCTGTAGTATTTGCATTTGCTCAGAATGCCAACAGGAAGAAAGCGCATCTGGATGGTACACATCCTAAGGATGTGGAGGAAATCTTTGAAGAGCTTAAGATAAGAGCTGATGCAATAAACATAGACAGACCTTTCTCCCAGATCGGCCGTCGTGACTATGACGAGTTCATGGAAGAGATGGATGTTGCTCGCTATACAATGTCCAAGGAGCAGTTCACAGAACTGTGCGCCAAGAAAAAGAAGTACTTTGAGCTTGTCGATATCTGCATGGAGAATGTCGTTAAATACAGTGACAAGATCGGTGTTCAGCTGGGACTCTTTGAATATCTGAAGAAAGATATCTTTGAGAACCTGGAGGCAGAAGGCAGTAAAGAGGAGTTTACAGCTAAGATAAGCGATGAGTTAAGTAAGCTTGTCGGTGATAAGGCAGAGGGAAGAAATAATATCTCGGCTGAAGATGTCAAGAATTACGCCCTTATGTATCTGCCTGAGTCGACAGCTCTTATGCAGCAGATAGCAAGTGATTCCGTAACTGCAAAAGAGAAGATGGAATCCTCCTTCAATTACACCAGAGCGGATCTCTGCAGGGAGATCGCTTTGTCCGGAAGAAAAGATCTTATCGAGCAGTACAATCAGCTGAATGTAGAAGAGCAGAAGGTATTTGCCCTGGCTCTTACCTTCCCGGATATCGGATATACGGATGCAGAAAGGCTCTCCTCCAACGAGGTCCTCAGGGATAAGGAGAAGGATTACCAGAAAGAGCTTCAGGCACAGGAGTCACTGGCTGCGTTTATCTACAGCAAGGACTTTGCGCCTAAGATCGATTACAACGTAGTCATGAGAAGACTTATGAAGACCGACAAAAAGACGGGCTTTAAGAGAGTCTCCAAGACCATGTTTGACAAGGCAATGCAGTATACACAGTTCTGCATGGCCAAGAGAGTCGAAATGACTCCTAAGGACTACACCAAGCTTTCGAACGGACAGTTTACGGGAAATCTTGGAAGACAGTTTGCCGGCAAGAACGAGGAGGCCGGTGAAGTGCAGGCAGCCATTGACGGAAAGAAATACATGGGGGCTAAGCGCTTCAAGAATTTCGTTATAGAACAGGGACAAAAGGAAAAAGAGAAAGACAGTGCTGCCGCCAAGTTAGCTGATAAGCTGGAGAAGTATACCGCAACCCAGATCTATATGCTGCTTCATGTGCTTCAGGACAGAACTGCAGTGGACTATACAACCAACGATGGAAAGTGGGCCGCCTTCTCACTTCTGGGAGTGGGCTATGTAAATCAGGAGAGAAGAGAGCAGATAAAGAACTCCTTTACGCGGCCTGACGGAATGGACGCCCAGTTCATTACACGGCTGAACAGGTCCATGTCCAACAAGATGTATGAGAATGCGGCACAGACCCTCTTTAGCTACCAGCTCAGGGATGATGTGGATCTGACGGATAAAGCTGTCACCTCCGGTGACTTTGCAAAGGGCGTTCTTAAGCGTAAGACTGCTGTTGACTGGCAGCTCCTTAAGAGAGCTATGGAACTTGTGGATGAGATCGAATCTGAAAACATTAAGATTCAGCTCTGCAGGCAGGCCCCCAAGCATAACACCGATGAAACCACAGGCAATAAACTTGCCGCAGAACTTACCACCGAGATTGAGAACGACTTCAAGCAGGAGGGACTCAATCACTTTGATTACTTCCAGGATATGCTTGCAAGAGAGGCAAAGAAGAATAAGGAAGTGGCTATGCCTCTGCTGATGGCTTATCAGGGCCTTTCCGAGAACGAGAAGATGCTCCTGGTTCATGCCCTTAAGAACAGGGATATACTTGATGTCTCCACCGACAATACCTTCACGACAGCAATCGGAATGAATGAGAACAAGTATGTCAATGAGGCAGGAAGAGAAAGGCTGGCTGATTACTACATCGATCATCACGCCGTTCCCGGGGCAAAGAACAAGCTTGCCACAAACCAGTACGACGTCCTGGATGCCCTCAGGTCTTTGTGTTCCACTCAGGTAAAAGACAATAAAGACCCGAGAAATGCCGGAACCTTTGCAGATCTTATGGAAGGAAAAAAGATCTTCCAGTGGACATATGTGGGAAGCAGAAATACCGCCATTGACTGGAAGCTCTTTGCAAATGCCATGAAGTTCGTAAAGAGGACAGAGAACGAGAGGAAGCTTCTTGTAGGAAATGCCGAGGCATATCGCGCTGCCGGAGACATCGACAAGTATGGACGCTTCATGTATAACTACCAGTTCATGAGAAAGAATCTGTACCGCTCCGGATACAGACTCACCAGATTCCTCGGAAGAAGGGCAAGGGCAGAACTTGAGGCATCAATACCCGGATTTGGTTTCGGAAAGAAGATCATGATGATGTGCCTCAGCCCTGCATGGAGAAACAAGATGCTTAAGACCGGCATCGTAAAGCCTGGAGAAGAGGTGGATACAGCTACTGAATACCTTGGCTATTCTGCTATCGGCGGTACAGTGGTCAATGCATCTTCCGCTGTTCTTGCAGTAGTAAGTGAAGCTGCAAAGACAGGATCAGCAATTCTGGGTGAAGGTGTACTTCAGGTTTCAAGTGCTCTTTCAGGTCTGTATAATGTGGGCAATAATGTGCACAATATCAAGCATCTCGGTAAGCCCATGGAGAACGAAGAGCAGCTCAAGGCTGAAGGCGAGGAAAAGATGAGGGAAGGCGAGAAATTCCAGAATGAAGAGCAGAAGCTTGTCACAAAGGACAACAAGCTCAACACCGACTGGATTCTCGAGAACGTGGCGATCGCTGCAGCAAAGGATGCCAACAGGCAGCAGCTTGTTCAAACAGTGACTGACTGTGTCGGCGTCCTGTCAGCAAGCAGCTTTGGAGTCCAAACTATCGTTGCCTTCTTTGCAAGGGGCGTACAGATTGCAATCAATGAAGCCCTCCACACAGCACGCTTTATCATGAGCGTATGCTCTGATAAGAAGATGATGAACAGCTATTTCTCAAGTGAAGGACCTCTTGGAAAAGAGATCGATGCCCTCAGAAAAGGTAATATCGAAAAGCTCAGGACCAATCAGAACGAGAGACTTACCAGCGGTTCAAGAGATATCCTTCCCGGCTGTCAGGTTGGAAAAGAAGAGGTGGAGTTCATGGATAATATGGACAATAGCGAGCTCTTCAGAAAAGCTTATGGCTTTAAGGATTTCTCCGAACAGGCATCTTATGTGGGATGGAACATCGTTCAGACGCTGCTGATGAGCGCAAGTCCCTATGCTGTGGATCCTGCTCAGTTCATGAGAGCTTCACTGGTACTTACAGCCCTTGGATGCAGAGACTGCATAGGAAAGCAGGACAACGACACTGCTCAGAAAGTATTCAACAAACTTATGGGTCAGGATATCAGATGAGATCAAAGATATCTGCATAATAAAACTCCTATCCGGTTTATACCGGATGGGAGTTTTTATATACTACATTTTTCAGATATTGGATATCTCTTCCTGAGTCAGTATCTTTGCGCCTTTTCCGACAAGACGGGATTCAGCGGCCTTGGTGTCTGCTACGCGGAATATCATAACGGCCTTGTCAGTATCTTTTCCGCCGGGGAAAGCATACATATATTCAATGTTGACCTCGGCTGCTGCGAAGATCTCAAGAAGCTTGTCGAGACCGCCCGCTTCATCGGGTATCTCTATGGCAAGAACGGGAGTGAGACTTGCAACGAAGTCGTTCTCCTTTAAGGTGTTTACTGCACTTATTGCATCGTCAACGATGAGTCTTGCTATTCCAAAGTCCTTGGTCTCTGCAACGGACGTGGCTCTGAGAGAAATTTTGTTTGCTGCGAGAACGCCGGTCATTTTTTTGAGTGTTCCGGGCCTGTTCTCCAGAAAGACGGATATCTGCTGTACGCTCATGGTTATCCTCCTTATTGTGTGATCACCTGTGTGAAACGCGGATTACTTAGCTATCTTTATTATATCAAATCTTGCGCTTGTCGATAACTCTGACAGCCTTGCCTTCACTTCTTGTGATGGACTTAGGCGCAAGCAGTGAAACCTTTGCCTTGATGCCAAGCATGGACTTGAGGTCCGCTGCCAGTTTTTTCTGTTTCTCTTCGACTTCACCGAGGTTATCGTTGAACATCTCAGGAGTCATCTCAACCTGAACGTCAAGAGTATCAGTGTTGTTTACGCGGTCAACAACGATCTGGTAGTTAGCTGCATAGCCGTTGTTGAGAAGAACGGTCTCGATCTCGCTGGGGAATACGTTTACGCCGCGGATGATGAGCATATCGTCGGATCTTCCCATGGGCTTGTCCATTCTGATAAAGGTTCTTCCGCAGGAACATTTTTCTCTTGATACTCTGCAGATATCTCTTGTGCGGTATCTGATCATCGGGAAAGCTTCTTTGTCAACGGCTGTGAATACCAGCTCGCCCTGGGAACCTTCGGGAAGTACTTCCTCTGTCTCGGGATCGATGATCTCTACGATGAAGTGATCCTCGTTTACGTGCATACCTTTCTGCTCTGAGCATTCGAAGGCAACGCCGGGGCCTGAGAGCTCTGTGAGTCCGTAGATATCAAAGGCCTTGATGCCCATGGTCTGCTCGATCGAGTGGCGCATTTCCTCACTCCATGCCTCAGCGCCAAAGATTCCGGACTTGAGCGGAATGTCATCGGGGCCGTAGCCGAGCTCCTGCATGCGCTCACCGAGGTAAGCTGCATAGCTGGGGGTACAGCAGAGAATGCTGGCCTGAAGATCCTGAATGAACATGATCTGACGGTCTGTATTACCTGAACTGATGGGAACTGTCATACATCCGACCTTGTGGGATCCGCCGTTTAATCCTGCGCCTCCCGTGAAGAGTCCGAAGCCGTAGGATACCTGGCATACATCCTCATTGGTTCCGCCTGCGGCCACGATAGCTCTGGCGCAGCAGTCGTCCCAAAGGTCGATGTCATGCTGTGTGTAGTAGGCGATGACTCTTTTTCCTGTGGTTCCGGAAGTGGAATGGATTCTTACTACCTGGTCCTTCGGAACTGCAAGAAGTCCTGCAGGATAGGTCTCCCTGAGGTCTGCCTTGGAGAGAAACGGAAGTTTGTGAAGATCATCAACTGACTTGATGTCATCGGGGGTTACTCCCTTTGCCTCCATTTTTTTGCGGTAGTGGGGCACATTCTCCCATACGTGCCGAACCTGTTTTACGAGTTTCTCTGACTGCATCTCCCTGATCTTCTCATAGGGGGCGCACTCAATTTCCGGTTGAAAATATCTCTCCATCTTGTTTCTCCTCCAACACTAAAACAACGGTATCAGGCAAAGTTCTTGCCAAGCTCGAAGGCCTTCTTGTTCATGTCAAGGAACTTGGCGGGAACATTGGCTTCAAGTGATTTCATCCATGCTTCTTCAGGAAGATCGAAGTAGTGTGAGAGTCTTCCCAAAAGCACGATGTTTACAGCTTTGGAGGAACCAGCCTCCTCAGCCAGTGACAGGCAGTCGAGGGCGTCAACTTTGGCGCCTGATGCCTTCATCTTTTCCACGAGGTTCTCAGGGTACTCAGCAGCGCCGGTGATAACGGGCATGGGATCTATCTGCTGGGTATTGGTCACGATCTGTCCGTCCTTCTTGAGGAAGGAGAGCCATCTTGCGGCCTCTAAGAGCTCGAAGGAAACGATGTAGTCAGCCTCGCCCTTGTCGATGACAGGGGAAAAGACCTTGTCGCCGTATCTTACATAAGTCACAACGGAACCGCCTCTCTGGCTCATTCCGTGTACTTCCGATACCTTTACGTCATAGCCCTGGGACATCAGAAGGTGTCCGAGGAGTTTACTTGCAAGAAGTGAGCCCTGTCCGCCAACGCCCACGATCATAATATTCTTTGTTTCCATCTGTTTAGGCCTCCTTTCCTGCTGCGGAGCCTTCGAAGGCGCCTACAGGGCACAGCTGGCTGCAAACGTTGCAGCCCACGCAGAGTGTGTTGTCGATGGTGGCCTTGCCGTCCTTCATGGAAATGGCAGGGCATCCGATCCTCATGCAGGACTTGCATCCAACGCACTTGTCGCGGTTTACGCTTAAAGGAGGATTGTGCTTAACGTACTTAAGAAGAGCGCAAGGACGTCTTGAAATGATAACTGAAGGAGCCTCTACTGCAAGTTCTTCCTTTAATACCTTGTCGCACTCATCGAGGTTGTAGGGATCAACAACTCTTACTCTTTCAAAGCCCATTGCTTTGCAGAGGGCTTCAAGGTCTATCTTGCCTGCAGGATCGCCCTTGATATTATAGCCGGTTGTGGGATTCTGCTGGTGACCTGTCATTCCGGTGATGGAGTTATCAACGATGATGATGGTTGAGTTTGACTGGTTGTAAGCTACGTTTGCAAGACCTGTCATTCCGGAGTGCATGAAGGTTGAATCTCCGATCACAGCTACGGTCTTGCCCTCAGACTCTTTTCCTCTCACCTTGTTGAAACCATGTACAGCGCCGATGGAAGCGCCCATGCAGAGAGTCATCTCGATTGCTCCAAGGGGCGGA
>JAEEGL010780406.1_pt1 | contig 14886 bp, 21 predicted proteins | sample 9134231 | NCBI WGS metagenome assembly JAEEGL01 (sample SAMN16246548, study PRJNA631951) | gut metagenome | biome: gut microbiome; feature: rumen; material: fiber-attached | host: Bos | place: Iran: Karaj | collected 2018-10
TTCTATGTTGCTCGTACAGCTGGTGCACAACAGATTGAAATTACTCCTGATAAGTTCGGTGGTAACTTCTATCTTGAAGCTTCAACACTCTTCCGTAATGAAGCTGGTGTTGATATGCCTGCAGAGTTTATTATTCCTAACTGCAAGATTCAGTCTAACTTTACATTTACTATGGCTTCTTCGGGTGATCCATCAAGCTTCACATTTACAATGGATGCTTTCCCAGATTATACTCGTTTCGATCATAGTAAGAAAGTTCTTGCCGCTATTCAGATCATTGAAGAAGAGAGTGCTCTTGATCTCCACCGTGGTGCAACTCCAAATGGAGATTATCGTGTTGATGGTACTGTTGCAGGTGTCGATCCTCACGAACTTAGTTCACTTTGGAATCCTGAAGGCTAATTTAACTAATTTAAGGGAAAGAGATTTAATCTCTTTCCCTTATTTTTTTTAAGGTGGTGAAGGAGATTTATGGGTGAAGTTAGTGCTGCAGTTATTGATGAATTAAGTCAAGGAATTCAATCTGTTATTAGTGATGAATATGTCGAAGGAAAAACTTATTTAAGTGTAGCAGAATAGATTTTAGAATCAGCAAGAAACATATAGAGTAGAATTGCTGAAGCAGGTTCTTTAGGGAATGGAACATATAAAACAACTAGAGATGTAGTAAATGCTGCAGCAAAATAGGCATAGGATTAGTTTTAGGCTAATCATTTGAAATTTAAAATTAAAGAAATGTTTAAAAATATTAGACGAGATCATAGCTCTCTTGAAGATGATGAATTAAGAGCTTTACTACAAGAAGGATTTCAAGATTTTTCAAGTGAAATTATTGAAATGTTCACTTAGTATTATAAAAGTTACTTAGAAGTCTATAATGCAAATACTAAAATATACAGCACAGTGATGGCTTAGACTAATATAGCAGACGCTACACAAATTATGTCGAAAGGATATTAGATTTTAACAAAAATTGGAGAATCTATTAGAGGTACTTAGATTTTATATGAAGTTCAATTAAGTATTGGAACTAAAGGAAGTCAACGTACTGGTTATTTTACTTTAGAAGAACTTATGCGATATACAACTGTTAATTATTATAATGGAGCAATGACTCTTCGTGTTGATACAGCAGCTTTAAATAAGGCTGCCACAAATGGCGAAATTAATTTATTTAAATGGGATCAAAGCTATATAGATCGTTATTAGAATTATACAAAAAAAGTTATAGAAAATTAGTTAGTTCCTGGATTATAGAACTGGGATAAAAATATTGGTTTAACAGCTGGATAGGAAAGTTAGATTTATATTAATAAAGGAAATGTTACCGAATCTTTTAGGGTTGCAGCCACTTCTATTTATAATAAAGCAACAGAAGCAACTTTAGGAAAAAGTTTAGATGAGGTTTTAAGTGCCGATGATCATGCTTTACACTATATGATTCATACAACTTTAAAAAATACCACTTCATATTGGCAAGGCCCAGACTTTGAAGCAGATATTGAATCATTATTTTCTGGTTTAATTGGTGATGATAGTGCTTTTTAGGCTATTAAAGATAAAATGGGAGTAGGAGATTCAGGTACAGTTGAAGTGCAAGAAAAAGTAAATAGTGCAACTTTTACTAATTTAAGTTCATTAATTACATAGTTATAGAATACAATTAATAGTTTACGTCGTTTAGATGCTCTTGGAGATAAAGTTAAATCTCGTTTATCTACTACAACAGATGGTTTAGATGCAGAAGTTGATGAAGCAATATGGGATTTAGTAAAACAGTTTTTACCAGGAGCTTCTTGATAAAAATAAAAAAATATTATATAATAAAATTAATTAGAGAAAAAGGAGATGCTTTAAATGGCAAATAATAAAGTTGGTTTAACAAAACTTGGTTTAAAGAAAAATACTAATTTGGTTACAATTCAATGGAATAATCAAATTATTGAAATAAAAGAATATCTTCCAATTCAAGAAAAATTAGATTTAATTGGAAGAATTGTTAATTAGTCATTTGATGATAATAATTTTGTTAATCCTGCACGTTTAAAAATTTTTACAACTCTTGAATTATTATATACCTATACTAATATTAATTTTACAGATAAACAAAAAGAAAATTTTCTTGAATTATATGATTTATTTATTAGTAGTGGATTATGGGATGAGATTTGTAAAAAACTTTATGAATTTGGAGAATTTTAGATTATTTCTGATACTGCATAGGCAGTGATTAATGAATTATATAAATATAAAGATTCAGCATTAGGTATTCTTTAGGCAGTATCTTAGGATTATTCTGATCTTGATTTAGATGCAGATAAAATAAAAGAAAAAATTGCAAATAAAGAAAATGTTGAATTTCTAAAAGAAGTCATTGATAAGATGGGTTAATATAGATTAATCAAACTATTTAATTTTTTAAAATTAAATAGGAATAATTATGATTTGTATTAGGGCAATGGTATTATTCCATTGCCCTATTTTCTGTTATATATAATAGATTATAAAAAGAGAGAAAGGAGTTTTTAAGTATGGCAAAACAATTAAATGTAAATGTTGCAGTAACTGCTGATACTGGAGCAGCAAAAGCTTAGTTATAGCAATTGCAAGCAACCTTATCTCAATTAAGTACCAGTTCTACAAACTTACATTTAGGTTTAAATACCTCTGAATTAAATAAAGCAATTTCAGATGTAGATAAATTATCTGCTCATTTAAAAAATGCTACTAATTCAAGTGGTTTATTAGATTTTGGTAAATTAAATACTTCAATTAAATAGAGTGGTAGCTCTTTAGCAGAATATGGCAATCAATTATTAAAATTAGGACCACAAGGACAATAGGCTTTTAATTAGTTAACATAGTCTATTGCAAAATCTGAAATTCCTATGAGTCGAATGAAGGGTTTATTAGGCGAGTTTGGTACTGTTTTAGGAAATACAATAAAATGGCAAGCTGCTTCAAGTGCAATCCATGGGATGATGGGAAGTATTTAGCATGCTTTTTCATATGCTCAACAATTAAATAAATCTTTAAATAATATTTAGATTGTTACTGGATTAAGCGATGATAAAATGGCTTAGTTTGCAGAAAGTGCAAATAAAGCAGCTAAATAGTTAAGCACTACAACTACAAGTTATACTGATGCAGCATTAATTTATTATCAATAGGGTATTAGAGATTAGAATGAAATTGCTAAGCGTGTTGAAACGACAATTAAATTAGCAAATGTATCAGGTTAGAGTGCAGAAAAAGTTTCTAATCAAATGACTGCTATATGGAATAACTTTGCGGATGGCGCAACAAATCTTGAATATTATGCTGATGTTATTACTGCTCTTGGTGCAGCAACTGCTTCTAGTTCAGAAGAAATCGCAACTGGTTTAAGTAAATTTGCTTCTGTTGCAGGAACAGTTGGTTTAAGTTATGAGAATGCTACAGCTGCATTAGCAACTATTACTGCTACTACTCGTCAAAGTGCAGATAGTGTTGGTACTGGTTTAAGAACTCTCTTTGCTCGTTTACAAAGTTTAAAATTAGGTGAAACACTTGAAGATGGTCTTGATTTAACAAAATATACTAAAGCTTTAAAAACTATTGGTGTTGATGTATTAGATGCGGTTGGGAATATGCGCTCTATGGATGATATTCTTGCAGATATGGGCGCAAAATGGCAAAATTTAACTGATGCTTAGAAAACAGCTACTGCATAGACTGTTGGTGGTGTTCGTCAATATACCACATTAATGGCATTAATGGAAAATTTTGATTTTTATAAAGATAATGTAAAAATTGCTACTAATGCTCAAGGTACGGTTTAGGCTTAGGCAGATATTTATGCTAAATCTTGGGAAGCTGCTCAAAAAAGAGTAAGAGCTTCTGCAGAAAGTATTTATAGTGATTTAATTAATGATGATTTCTTTATTAGTTTAAATAACGGTTTTGCTGGTTTTTTAGATATATTAGATTAGATTATTGATGGTTTTGGTGGATTAAAAACATTAATTCCTTTAGTAGGAGCTGCTTTAACTAATTTATTTAGTTCATAGATTTCAACTGGTATGGTAAATTTTGTTAATAATTTAGCAATGTTTAAACCAGGATATGCGAAATAGCAAGCTGCAGAAAGAAATGCGTTTTTACAAAATGCTAGTTAGTAGATGATTGGAGTTGCTCCAGGTACAGCTATGACAGCAAATTAGAAATAGCAAGCATCATGGGCAAGAGCAGATTTATCTATTTAGCAAAATTATGCTAAAAATGCAAGTATGATGTCAGCTTTTGATCGTCAATTAGCTCAAACATCAATGGATAAATTTACTAATCTTCGTTTATAGCACATTGAAGCTTAGCAAAAAGCTGCAGCAAGTCGTTTTAAAGTAACAGAAGCACGAGGCACTTTAGCTGGTGTTAATGCCACTAAAATGAATGCTTATGTAAATCTTCGAGATATAGATAGTCAAACTAGAAGAGGATATGCTGCTGCTCAAGAATATGAATTATAGAGATAGCTCGGTAATGCAAGATATTTTGGTGCATAGGGAAATGGTTCTGACAATTGGTATGCTACTAATGGAACTTTTTTACGTACAAATTATTCTAGCGCATTACAATCAAGTGGAGATATTGATGAATTAGCACGACTTCTTGATAGAGAAAGTAGTTTACGACAAATTTTTGATAATTTAAAATAGACTGGAGCTTAGGGATTGACTTCAGCTGGTCGAAATTTAGCTCATGCTGGTTTTAGTAAAAATGAAATTTCTAATTTTATGAGCCAAATTTATGATCGAAGTACAAAATAGTTAAATACTGGAGCAATAGATTCAATTATTAGTAGTTCTTCAACTGAACAATCTGCAATGATCAATGAATTTGCAACTAAATGGAATATGACTACTGAAGCTGTCCGTGGATATGCAGATGCTATAGTTGCCGCTAATGGTGATGCCGAAAAAGAAAAAGAATTAGTTGAATAGATTAAATAGGCTCGTCAAGAAGCAGAATAGAATACAAAAGCAAACAAATAGATACAAACTGCTCAACAAGTTACAAAATATGCTATGGCTATGCAAAGCGCTATAGCAGTAGGAAATTCATTTGCGGCAGTTACTTAGAATATTGCTACTAATCTTGAAAATGGTGGTTCAATATTTGATAATTTTGGTTAGACATTATCTGGTGTTACAAGTGGTTTTATGTCATTTTCTATGATAATGACTGCAATTCCAGGGCCAATTGGTATTGCTATTGGAGCAATAAGTGCATTAATTGGTATTTTATCATAGATTCCAGAAGTAAAAGATTGGTTTGGTAATTTATTTAAAACAGACACAGAAGTTGAAGTTAATAAATTATAGAAAGTTTCTGATTCTTTACATGAATCTTTTGATACTGCAAAAGAAAAAGCTGATAATTTTTTAGCAGCTACTGGAACTCATAATCAACTACTTGAAGAAATTAATAAATTAACTAAAGGTACTACAGAATTTAAAACTGCAGTTATAGAAGCTAATAGTTATATTCGTTCAATGTTAGGTGATTATAATTTAACATTAGAAGATTTAAATTAGGATGAAAATGGAATTTTAACCTTTAAACCAGGAGTTGTTGAAGAGAAATAGATGGAGTTAGATGCTTAGAGAGATAATCTTGAAGCAATGACTACATTTATGGATTCATATTATATTCCTTAGCTTAAAGCTCAATAGTCTTTTGCAAATTTAAATAAACCTGATGGATATAGATTTCTTGATGTATATGATACTGCAATTGCACCAGGCACTAAACGTAGTCGTGGACAAAAAAGTAAATCAAATAAATTTATATCTGAATTAATTGAAGAATATCAATAGCAAACTGAATATTCTCAATTTGAAGATTATTTAAATGCTCGAGGCGTAGAAACAGAAGGGAAAAATGCTGCATTTAGTTGGCAAGGATTTAAAAATGGATTAGAACAATTTGGATATGAATCTGTTGATGATTATATTGAAGCACTTTAGTTATATGGTAAAGAAGGACTTGCACAACATTCATTTAGTGAAATAGCATCTGATTATTTTACTAATTTAGCAACCACTGCAGTTATTGGAGAAGGTAAAGATTTAAGTATCTCGCGTAATTTAGCTTAGTTTTTAGGAAATGCAGATAATGGTTATGTTGATTATGATGCAATTAGTGCGGCTGGCGATGAAATTATTGCTCAAATGCAAGAAAAAGGCACATTAAAATCATTTTTAGAAGAAAAATTAGGTGCAGATACAATCGCTGGTTTTAATGATGATCAATTATTAACTGCTGCAAAAGCTTATTTTGCACAAGCTGAAGCGGCCAAAGTTTTTAATAATGCTTATTAGAAATATGAACAAATAGAAAAAAATATTGAAAAAAGTGTTTTAGAATATTCTCAAACAAAAGGTAAAAATACCAAAAAATTATCAGAATTAACACAATCTGAACAATTAGGTTTTGTTGATATTTTAAAAAAGCAAATTGCAAAAGAAGAAGCATTAGGTGATAAAGCTGATTTATTAAAAATTCAAGCTTTATAGAATTATTTAAAAGAATATGAACAGTATCAAGAAGATATTAGCAATAGATTAGTAGATATTTTAGGAGCAGAAGATTTAACTGACGTATAGCGAGCTGCTGAATAGAATAATCTAAAAAATTTTATTAGTGGATTAAATATTGATAATACTACATTAAATGAAATAATTGATTTATAGTCATCTTTAAAAACTGTTTTTGGAGATGCTTTTTCACCAAAGTTTTTTTATGATTTATTTGATAATAATGGTAATTTAAATTAGAATTTAATAGCTGCATGGCGAAAAGTAAATTTAAGTAGTAAAATTTCTGCTTTATTTAGTTTCAAAGAACTTACTGAAAATATGGCAAAGGATAACCCATTAAAAGGATATTTTAATGATTTATTCGATGATTTGTATGAAAATTTAGGTGGTAAAACAGGTATTTTTTCTGAAATTTTTGAGACAGAAGATTTTCAAAAAGAACTTAAAAAAGTTCAAAAAGAATTTAAGAAAACTGGTAAAATTTCTACAGACAATATTGATGATATTGCTAAATCTTGTGATAATTTAAGTGAAGCTCTTGATTCAAATATGTTTTCAGCAGGCGCCATTGCAGATGCTTTAGAGCTTTATTCAATGGGCGCCATAGCATCTATTGATGAAATTTCTAATAAATTATGGGAAGCTTTAGAGGCAGCTAATGTTTTTTCAACTACTCTCAAAGAAGCTTTTGATTATATTGATAGTTGGAATCCAGATCGTAGTATAACTGATATTGGAAAACATTATAGTACAGTAAGTAAAGATTATTTTGAAGAATTAGCTAATGGTACTACTGGTAGTGATAGACTTTACTAGGATGCCGCTGAATTATGGGGATCAACATATTCTCAAAATTTAAGAGATTGGTTCTATGACGAAGAATATAAATATGCTGATGATCCTGATAAACGTGCAAAAGATTACGAAAAAGCTTATAAAAAATTTGACGATGTTTGGGAAAAAGTCCAAAAAGATGGCAATATGAATGCCTATTGGAAATTTTTAACAGACAAAGATAATGCTAGTGATATTGCAACTATGATGGGCGTAAAAAATATGCCCAAAGCTTTATCTAAAATTGGTATTACTGCTGGAGAAAAAGGTGATATCGAAGTAGATACTTAGGGACGTACAACTGATGAATTCATTGATGATATAATGAATACATTGGGTGTCTCTAAAGAGCAAGCAACTACATTAGCTCATGAATTAGCAGGACATGGTTCAACAATAGCCACTGATTTAAAAACTCAAGATTTCATGAAAGGCTTATCTGGACTTGAAGCAGGTACTAAAGAGTATGATGATTTTATAAAAAGCCAATAGCAAGGCGATATGCCTTCTATGGAAACAATGCAGAAAAGTTTAAATAGAGATCTTAAAGAGTATAATAAACAAATTGACAAATTAGAAAAAAAGAAGAAGAAAAATGGTGGCGAAGGTCTTTCTGATGATGAGAAAGAAGAATTAGATAAATTAAAAGCAAAAAGAGATAAAACAGAACAATAGCAAGAAGAATTAGAAAAAGCACAAGCTAGAAGTAAAGATTTAGAAAAAGATCAAAAACTTTTAGATAAAACATCAGAAAAAACTTTTGAAACAGATAAAGAAGCTGCTGATTTTTATGATAAGTTAACAGATAGCACAAAAGATTATATTAATAAAGTTAATGAAGCAAATACATCAACTCAAGAATTAAGTGATGGTACAAAATAGACTGTTACTGATATAAAAGGGATTCAAGAAGTTGGCGAATCTATGGGTATGACCAATGAGCAACTTGAAGCGACAGTTTCTGCATTAGAACAAGAAGGAACTCAATTTGGTACTACCTTTACTGATAGTATGGGAAATGCTCATACTATTTTAAAAGATACTGAAGAATCTTTAGATGATTTTACAGAAAGAGTAAAACAAGAATCTAGTCAAATTGAACAAAATATTTAGAATTTAGAATAGAAACAATTAGGAAAAAATATCTTTGAAGGCATGCTTGAAGGTCTTCAAGAACTTGGTACAGAAGGTTCAGATTTAGCTAATAAATTTGGAGATTTAAAAGTTAAATTACCAGTTACTTTAGAATTAGCTGAAGATTTTGATCCAACAACAATTGCTGGCGAAGAACCTATTCCTATTAATATAACAACTAAGCCAGATTAGGGTTTTACAGATTTATAGACAACTATTGCTAATTTATAGAGTAACCCAGATATACCAATTACTATTACTACTACTATTCCTGGATTAACAGATATTGGTACTGTTAAAACAGATCTTGCTGAAATAAAATCTAATGGTACAATTGGAATTTCAATAACATTAGGTGAAGATTCAGATACAGAAAAATTAGCATCGGCAAATTCTGATCTTGCAGCGATAGCTAGTTCAGCAGAAAAATTAAATACACCAGTAAATGTAGAAATCCATTTACCGGAAGATTTAAGTACTGAAGGTATTTCAAATTTATCTACTACTATAGATTCTTTGAATCAAAATGGTGATGTTCATATTACAGTTGACATACCATCAGAAATAGATAACTATTAGGTTATAACTAATTTAGCTGCAGAATTAGAAAAATGTGATGACGTAGAAGTAATTGTTAAATGTCCAGAAAATATTTCAAATGAAGAAGTAATTGATAATTTTATTAGTACTAAAATAGATCCATTAAGAAATGTCCCTGTTACAATTACATTACCAGCAACTATAGCAGATTCTGAAGCAGTTACAAAATTAGATGCTCAATTAGCAGGTTTCAGAAATGTTTAGGTGCAAATTACTCCTCCAGAAACAATTAATACAGAAACTATTGATCAATTTGCTAAAACAGTAGAAGGTTTTAAAGAGGTCCCTGTAGTAGTTAGTGTTCAACCTGGCACAGCTGTATCTGATATGCAAGCTATATTAGATTCTTTACCAGATACGAAAAATGTTACTATTGAATATACTTTACCTGATGGGACTACTATAACTACTGGGTCTCAAAAAGGAATAGATAAAATAATTAATCCTAATGATCAAACTACAGCATAGAGCTAGTATACAGCAGAAAGAATAAGTCGTGCCCCTTGGGTTGGTGGAGGAATATTAGGTGGTCGTGCAGATACTAGTAAATTGACTCCAGAGCAAGAATTTGAGGCTTATAATGCTCCATATGGAGAAACAGGTTTGGCTGTTGGTTCCGTAGCTGGTGGAGTACCAACAGTTACTATTACACCAGAAATGTTAGCAAAAGAAGGTCTTTCTTCTCTTTCTGATGTGTATTAGATTGATAAAAATGGTGACATTAGTTTAAAAGAAGCTGGACAAAAACTAGTAGAAGCAGCTTAGAAATAGGAACAAGCAGCTGAAAAACAAGAAGAATCTGCAGAAGGCCAGGCTGAAGAAGCTGGAGGTACAGTTCGTCGTGAAGGCAGTGGCGATGAAGGTAAAATCAGCATTGGTGGAGAAAAATATGATTTAAAAGGAACCGGACATACTCAACAAGAGATGTCTGATTTAATCTCTAACTATAATACTATGTAGTAGCGTGCCGAAGAATATAAAGGCACTCAATATGAAGGATTCGCTTAGGAACAATTGGCTGAAGCTGCTAGTAAATTAAGTTCTGCTGTTACAGATATTCAAGAAAAAGGCACAAAAGAAGAATCAACAGAAAAAACTTCTGAAACGAAAGATAAAACTGGGAAAACATCAGTTGAAGTTAATGGATAGACTGCTGAAATTGAAGCTACTGCAACAATTACAGAGTCAAATACTGATGAAATGGCTCCAGAAGATACCCCAGTTCCTAGTTAGGCAGAAGTTGTTGAATCTGATTCGACTGAATTAACAGAAGATAAACCAAAAGTTGAAGTAGAACTTGAAACAGAAGGAGCTAAATCTGATTTAGAAACTCTTGTTTCAGATATTATAAATGCAAATCCAATATTAACTATTGAAGGGGATCCGGAACCAGCTAAAGGAGCAGTTAGAGAAGTATTAGCTTATGCATTAGCTCATCCAGCGACTGTTACTATTAATGGCAATGCTGATCCTGCAAGAAAAGAAATTAAATCTTTAGAAAATGAGCCAATTACTATTACTGTTTAGGTTAATGCAGCTGCTTTAGGTGCTGCAGTAAGAGCAGCCGCAGAAGGATCTTCAGTTGTTGCAGCAAAAATTGCAACATTAAAAGGTGATAGTGAAGAAGATGCTGAAGCTGGATTAGCTTCAGGTGGTTTAATTCGCTCTTATGTAAATGGTTCCCCAAATAATTATGTTTCTCCTGGTCCTGCTTTAACAGGTGAAGAAGGAGCAGAAATTATTTGGAATAAACAAGAAGGATATGCTTATATTGTTGGAGCGCAACATCCTTAGTTTGTTAATTTAAGACCTGGTGATCGAGTATTTAATGCTAATGATACTAGAAAAATCTTAAATTATGATAGACCAGATAGTAATTGGGTTTCATCTATTATCGATCCTGCTTTGGCTAATGGAGGATTTCTTGGTTCATATGCTACTGGTTCTGCTTATGGATCTTATGGCCCATCAAGCAAATATGGTACTAGCCGTGGTGGTGGAGCTGGTACAAAATAGTCAAATAAACGTGAAAAAGATTATACCCCAGAGCGTTATCACTTAATTACTCGTCAAATTCAAGATTTAACTTTTTGGTATGAAGAATTATAGAAAGCTCGTGAAAATGCTTATGGTGTTAATGTTCTTGATGCAATAGAAAAAGAAATTAAAGCTACTGATGAATTAGTTAAAGCTAATTAGGCATTATTAGCAGAAGCTGAAGATTATTTAGCTAAAGATAAAGAACGTCTAAGAGTTTTAGGCGTTGGGGCTGAATTTGATGAAGCAGGTAATCTTGCAAACTTTGAAGCTTTATAGGAAAGATATCGTAAAGCAGCTGAATCTGGTGATGATGAAGGTGCTGCGAATATCTGGAAAGCAATAGAATAGTATGAAGAGACTTTAGATAAAGTTCAAGAAGCAAAAGCAGAATTATCAGATGCGCTATATGATTATGCAGAATTAAGACTTGAAAAAATTCAAGTTAAAGCAGAAATGAAAATTGATTTTGATGATAAAGAAATTGATTATATTTAGCATTTTATTGATAAAATTGATGATAAACTTTATGCTACTGCTGATGTATTAAATATGGTTTCATCTTAGATGGGAATAATTAATAATAAATTAGAAACGACTCATGATGCAATTGATGAAATATTTGCTGGAATGGTAGATAGATACGGTAATGCTGTTCAAGTAACCTATGAACAATGGTTAAGTATGACTGAAGCAGAACGTGAAGCTTTAGATATAAATGGTAAATATGGTGAGCAATTAGAAGAATATGCAGAAAATCTTAAAAGTTATATTGAAGAACTTGAATCTTTTAAAACTAAAGGAGTCGAAGAACTTAGTGAAGCATTTGATTAGCTTAATGATAAAGTAACTACACAAATTGATTTATATGATCATTATGCAAGTATGCTTTCTTCTTTAAGAGATTTAGCTGATTTACAAGGATTAAAAATTCCAAAAGAATTAAGAAATAGTATTGCTTAGTTAAATTCAAATATGGCTTAGGTCACTAAAGATCGCATTACATCTCAAAAAGAATATTATAATGAATTATCGCGTGAAGCAGACTTAATTCGTGATAAACTTTTAGCAACTTCTGATACTACTTTATAGGAAAAGTATCAACAAGAATTAGATAAAATTGAAGAATTAATGCGTGATACTGCATCAAATATTGTTTCTCTCTGGGAAGATGGCCTTAATAAAGCTAAAGATATTTTTGATTAGGCATTAGAATGGGCAAAAGAAGATTATGAAACTTCTTTATCTGAAATGTATGGAACAAGTGGATTGCTTCAAGAAGCTTTTGAACGTAAAAATGATTTAGCCAGTGAATATGTTGATGATTATGAAAAATATTATCAATTAGGTAAATTACAAAGACAAATCAATAAAGATATTGATACTGCTGCTGTAAATGGCAATAAAGCTAATAAAAATTTAAAAGCTTTATTAGAAGAAATTCATCAATTACAAGAAAGTGGCGCTGATTTAAGTGCTTATGATTTAGATATTCTTGAGAAAAAATATGAATATGAAAAAGCCTTAGCTGATTTAGAAGATGCTCGAAATGCAAAACAAACAGTTCGTTTGTAGCGTGATCGTAATGGAAATTGGGGATATGTTTATACAGCAGCTGATGAATCAGATTTAGCAGAATATGAATAGGCTGTTGAAGATAAACTTTATGAATATACTAAGGCTGCAACTGAATAGAGTAATGAATTATAGCAATAGATTCTTTAGCTTTGGGCTGAAGCTGGAGAAAAAGTTGCTTAGATGAGAGCCGATGGAGTATCTGATGAAGTTATAGATGATTATATTGCTGATACTCAATAGAAATTAGATTTCTTAATGAAGTAGTTAGAAAAAACTGGAACAGATGTTGAGTTGGCTTTACCAAAATGGATGAAATTAACTACTGATTCATTTGATCTTACAACAGATACATTTGAAGAAACAATTTTATCCATTGTCTCTGGTATGGAAACAATTTAGCAAACTGGAGAGACTATTACAGAAGCTATTACAACAATTGCTGATGCGACTAAAGAAGCTGCAGAAGATTATAATGAAAGTATTGAAGCATTAAATAATTTAGTATCCGATAATGAAGAAGGATATATGGCAAATGCCAATGCTTGGGCAAATGCAATAGTTGAAGCTAGTGCAGAAAATATTGAAAATACTCATAAAGCTGTTGAAGAAATGGGTACTATGTATGATGAAATACTTCAAAAAGCTAGTGAATTTGAAGATGAATTTTTATTAATATATGAACCTATTATTCGCCGCAATGAAGAATTTTTAGCATCTTTAATTAATGCTCTTGGTGAATTAAATGGATTAGCAAATAATCTTGGAATTTTAACTAATGCTTTTAATACAGGAGTAAATACTAATTATAACGCTTCTAGTTTTGATACAGGAGGTTATACTGGAGTTTGGGGTCCAGATGGTAAATTAGCATTTTTACATCAAAAAGAATAGATATTTAATGCTGATGATACTGAGAATTTATTAGATGCTGCAAATATTCTTCGTACTTTAGATTTATAGGCTGGCTCTTTATCTCGTGGTTTAGGAGATTTCTTAAGTCCATTAGTTAAAGATGTTGGTCAAACAATCGAGCAAGATATACATATTACTGCAGAATTTCCAAATGCAGTTAATCATAGTGAAATTGAAGAAGCATTTAATAATTTAGCAAATAGAGCTACTCAATATGCTAATAGAAAAGTTGGATAAAAATAAAGGGGACTTAAAGTTCCCTTTATTTTTTTTTATACAATTGGGTAAAAAAATTCCAAAAGCATTTTTATTTTTGAAATACGGAAACGTGGTCCTCTGCGGCCGGATGTTCTTATGCGTCCGCACTTTCAATGATTTTTAAACTTTTAATTAGGTCAATTGTTGATAAATAATCGGCCTAATTTTTTTATATTATATAGAGAATTTTTAGAGAAAAAGGAGAGATAGCAATGCCAGAAAATAGAACTGCTACTGATATTTCAGAGCAATTATTCCAAGCAATAGATGCAATTGTTATGGAACGCATACGTGTTCTTAAATATGATAAAACTGTTGTTGCTACTATTATTGAAAATAATAAAGCTCCTTATGGAAAATATAAAGTAACTACTGATGATAATATTACTTTTTTTGCATATGCTGATACTAGTAAATATAATTTACATGCTAAGGTTTATGTTCGTATTCCAGAAGGAGATTATACAAAATAGAAAATTATTACTGGATATTATATCCCTGAAAATAATGAATAGTTTGTAAAAGACTATATAGAGTGAAAGGAGGAAGTAGTAAGTGGCAAAATTATATCCACCATAGTTAGAAGGTTCATTACCAGCTTTTTGTAAAGATTATGATGATGATGGTAATTTAATTGGTTGCACTATTAATATTCCATTTGGAATAAATCGTGCAGTTAATATAAAAACTATTTCAAATATTGCTTTACGTTTACGAACAGTATCTACAAATACATATTTAATTTCTGATTGTTTTAGTACAAACTATGATGCAGAATTATGTGTTGCTAGTTTTAAATTTAGTTATGATGCTAGCGATGAAGATACTGATGTTACTGCTTTAACTCTAAATGAAGGTTAGTATTATCGTGCGCAATTAGCTTTTGTTGATAGTTCAACTGGTGAAATTGGATATTATTCTACTGTTGGAATTATTAAATGTGTTGCAAAACCAA
>JAEEGL011911507.1_pt1 | contig 14886 bp, 7 predicted proteins | sample 9134231 | NCBI WGS metagenome assembly JAEEGL01 (sample SAMN16246548, study PRJNA631951) | gut metagenome | biome: gut microbiome; feature: rumen; material: fiber-attached | host: Bos | place: Iran: Karaj | collected 2018-10
AAACAGAAGCAATGGTATTGTTGAGTTCTGCGGAGTGGGTGTGACCGATTACAATGACAGGTTTGAGAAGTCGGGTGAAGGCGGCACTACATGGATTGCATCGGGAGATTTCTATAACAGAGATTTCAGCTGGCATCCGGATATGAATGCATATTCATATCTCGGTGGTTTTGTCGGTAAGAATTACGGAACCGTCAGAGAAATAGATATGGATGGTTTATATACGGATACAACATCCAATCATCTTAATACAACCGATTACGTTGGTGTGATCGGCTTCAACGGAACTGCCGGAGGTATTGTTGGTTTAAATGAAGGCGGAAGTGTAGGAGGTTATGTAAAATCAGATGGTACCGAGAGATACATGACTACCTGCGGAGCCGGTAAGACCGAGGTCGCAATGCATGGTTCGGAGACCGGAAGCGGAGCAGGAGGAGTTATAGGTGTAGACCACACCGGCGGTACAATAAAGTATATTAAGAGCAAGACCTTTGTTCAGGCACGCTACCACGGTGATGTTTACGGTGGTGGTGTTGTTGCGGCCTGCATTCCGTCAAATGGCGGAAGGGTAACATTTGATCATGTATATTATTACGGAAATGAAAGCCCTAAAAAAGATGGTTTCGGAGATGTGACTGCATATTCGGCAGCGGGCGGAATTGTCGGAACTGTAAGATATGCAGGATTTAATTTCGTTGATTGTGAAAACTATGGTGAGATAAGGTCCGAGTATGATGATGCCGGCGGAATCATCGGAGCAAGCTACATGCTTAACGCAAGCAGTTATTTCACCTCATGTAACAACCATGGATGGGTACATCTGCCTAAGAAAACTTGGGATGGAAAAGACAGGCACGGCAGCAGTGCAGCCGGAGGTATGCTTGGAAGCTACAATGAAACCAACGGTAACGAGCATATATATCTTTATGACTGTGTAAATACCGGAATCATAGAAAAAGACTGGAATGAAAACGATAACCCGGATATAGATAAGATAGCCCAGAACGTAGGAAGTTTTGTTGGCGGAGGTTTTGCAAAGCTTGATGAGTATGAGTGCTACTGGCATTTTGATACCTGCAGAAATTACAATCCAATAAAGGATACAACGGAAGGCTTCATAGGTACATCATACAGACTGGCATCAGAAACCTTTACTAACTGTTTCGATAACAGTGCTCTTGTAACAAGGAGTGAGGATTATTCGCCTTTCCTTACCCATAGGGGTAGTGAAGTGACGATGAGAAACAGTTATTATCTGAATAATACCGATACAGGTGAGGTAAATTACAGTACGGATGATCATGGTACCCATTTTACGTTTATACGTGGAAAAAAAGAGGACGGTAGTGGGACAGAAATGAAAATTGCCGGGCAGAATTATAAGGAGATAATGTCACCCGGATTATTCCTTACGCCGCCGAGTGATACAACTGATATTTGCATCTATGGTGATCAGGGAAGCTTTCAGCTGGCTGTAAATAATCGAAGTGACAGTACAGGTATGGAAGCGTTCAATGTATATCTTTGGAATAATAAGAACAATGATTTAAGAACCAAATATAATTATTCGGTTTATGCGGATTTTGTTGATAAGGACGGAAAGAGTGGAAGATCTGAAACCGTGACGGTAGCAGCTACATCGAATATTGCGGGATCCAAAGCGTCACTGAAAGTTCCGGACGGAACGAACGGTACAGTGGCTTTGGATAAATATATTACAAGAGTTACAGTCTACGTAAAGTTAAACAGTATTACGGACGGGACACAGGACGTAACCGATAATTATACAAAGAATATTTATATGAGGGGCTTTACGTGGAAGCCCGTGGGAGTGGATCAGGAATCTTCGTGTAAGTATATTGCGGATCTGTATAATATGAACTTCAGTATTGATTCGGTAGTTACGGATTATGATACCAGAAGTGTGAGGATAAAGTCAGGTCCTCAATACGTAAGCAGTTCTTATTATTCGGATGTTCTTGGTGTAAATTGGTACGGCAATGAGGCGTGCTACATATCGACAAAAACCGATGATTACGAGCCAATCATTACTATAAGTGTGAACAAAAAATCCAATGAATATGGAGTAGCAGACATTGTACTCGGTCTGACCGGAAATCCGGAGCACGAAGACAGAGAATACCGGTATACAGTAAGTGCAATATTCTATGGAGAAGACGGTAAAGCTTTCGGAAATTACAAAAATTACGTTTCGGAATGGGTTAAAGCCGGTGAAAAAGATACTGTTATATTGAAAAACTGGTCTTCAGTGGGTTATTCTTTGGAGTTTGCAAAAAAATTTAAGAGTGTTCAAATAACGTTTAATGATGTGAAGTATAGAACAATAGGGCATACTACTGAGCATGAGAATCATGAGATATACCTGAATGAATTAGGATTCAATGCTGAAAACATCAATGACAAAGTATATTTTGAACAGGTATATATTATGGCACCGGAGTCCAGGTCTGCAGCGGCTGCCGGTACAGGATCCGGAGGTGTTTCTGCTGATAGCGTCGCAACCAAGAGTATTAAGCTTTCGGTTGATACCAGTCAGTCACCTGAAAAGTATACAGTACGTAATATGAGCGATTCGGATCCCGAACACAAATTTGAAATGTATATTAACGATCCGACCAGTGATTCATATTACAGTGACAGTGAAACATATAGTGATTCACTCAACAGAGGAGTCAATTACCGAATAAGCACCTATGAAGAGATGGATCCCAAATTCCTTGAATTTGTAAAGAAGGATTATTCATTTAAGCCGGATGAAACGAATGAAAGGTTGAGGAAACCGGCACCGCTTACATGGGAGCAGAGTGGTAATTATTTCACCTTCAAATGGGCTGAGGTTCCCGGTGCATACCAGTATGAGGTTATTTACCGTATAGTTGATAATAGCGGTAATCAGGTAGAGCCTGCGGACAGGGATTACTACAGACAGATTCTTGGAACTCAGACTCTGGAATATTCTGTCTTTAATAATCCTGATTGGGCCGGTAAAGGATATGGAATAGATTTTAAGGTCAGGGCACTTGACGGAACTAATCCTGACTATAATTCAGAGTACAATGATTTCCTTGAACCGGTTGTGGTAAGCAAGCAGGCATTGCCCGCTCCCAAGGTTCATCTTGAACTTACTGATGATAATAACATGGCAGTTGTTCTTGATAACAGGGACGATTATAGGACTGTTTTGGAAGACGGATCGGAAGGTTATCTGAATTGTGATATAGAGATTACTTATAACGGCAGAGGTATCGATGTTGACAGGGATCGTCGAGAAGTGTTTGTTATCCATGTAAAGGACAGCATGTTCTCCACTCAGAGCAGATGGGTAGAGCTGGATGATGAAGACAGCAGCATGGCACAGATTACATCCAAAGCAGTACCCGGTATTGGTATGACCGGGAAATATGTGGAATCTGAAGAGATTGTAAGCTCAGGTCATCTGGCTGACTGTGAGGAGCTTATAAATGGAGATTCTTCAATTGAAGACGAGGAATATGCAAATTACAGGGGACAGACTTATATTCCGTACAGTGGACACAAACGTCTCCGCGGCTTTAAGGGTGATGATATTGAAAATATGGAATATATAGTTCAGTATGACGATGTAAGAGATAAGGATGCCTGGATGCGTACAGATATCTCTGTTTATGACAAGGATCTTGAGATGTGGGTTGCTGTCGTAACAAACGAAGCCCATATCGGTGCTAACATGAGATCTTCAGAATACATAACATCTTTGGGTGATCTTCCTAAAGAATGGTTCTCGGCAGATAATCCCACGGAGCTTCTTGTGCGTAATTATCTGGACAGATCCGAGAATGATATAGTTAAGTACGGCCGTACCATAGCAACCGGAATTAAGCTTGACGGAGGATCGGCTGAGGCAAATAAGGAAATACTTAAGCAGTATAAGAACCCGTATTATCTTACAATTGACTGGGATACTACAGGACCGGCACAGGATGATGGGGAAATAGATGATGAAACATATTATCTTAAGGTAAATAATGATGTATCTATTTGGGATGATGAGACAAATGATCTTAAGGCCGGGTATGTTCTGGTTAAGGAAACAGACCGTGATAATGGTGAACTGACATACAGTATCTATTATAATTCTACGTTAAGACTATCCAAACTTTATGGCGATATCATAAAGAGAGGAGAAAACTATGATGACGATGATGAGAGACATGTAGACTTTGATGATGACTATCTGACTGCCCGTGACAGATATAAGAATTTCTATGAGTACTTCCTGTTTGATGTGGTATACAAGGTCTATGATACTGTTATAAAGGATACTTTAATTGAATATGAGGATGCAGAAGATGAAACGGTAAGCACCAATGGAATACGTGCGTTTGATCACAGAACTGTAATACGAGAAGACGGTACCTCACCTTCAGATAATTACAATGAGAGTTATCAGTTCTCAAGGACTAATGACAAGTATTCGAGCAGAATATATCAGGATACATCACCTGAACCTATACTGTCAGGCGGAATAACGCAGGGTAAGGATAGTGACGGAAATACTACATATACGATCAAGTGGGATGAGTTCTACCGCAATGAGGAGACATGGAACAGAGCAAGACTTAATCCTCTTGACCAGGATGAAGCAGCAGTAATGGAAACATATGAATATTATGATCCCGATCACAGAGATCCGGATAGTGGAAATGATAAATATGTTGCAAATACGTGGACTGCATTTACCAATAAGACCGGATACTATGAAATATCAAATGATGATGGGAAACAGGAAGCAAAGCGCAAGGCCATAATGAATGTGTACTATTTGATGTATTTCAGAAATGCTGATTATACTGTTGATCTTTTTGGTATTACAGATGACGGAGCCGAGATTAAGCTTGCATCTCAGCATATTACTGCTACTCAAAAGACTCCTGTTGAAGATGAGTATACTAAGATCACATACCATCCCAAGAAATCCAAGGAGTATGATTATGCGTACTATACAGATGCAGACGGTAATTATCTCAATGCACCTATGTATAAGAAGTGGGTTTACAGAGCTACATTTACGGAAGATCCCGGCTGGGTTTACAGCAACTATAAGATAAGGATCACGAATAACGGTAGCCTGTACAGTCAGCTGGAGGGTCTTACGACCAAAGACGGAGTAAAGATGGGTATAAATGATTCCCATAGCGGAAGCATTGGCAGACTTTACTATGATACTCCGTTTGATGATATCGATTCGGTAGATGATGTTGCAAATATGTGCTACTACAGGCTGCCTAAGTACAAAGAATTTGATCTTAAGCCGATGACACCGTTTACAACTCTTGATATGCCTGAGAGTGTTCAGATCAAGGCAGATACCGAGAGCGGATCGTATGATAAGGGTCTTGACTATACCGTTAAATGGAGAGGACTTACCTATCAGGCAGAGCTTGATGATCTTGGTGGATATCTGATAACAACGGATGTAGTTACTCCGGCCAAAGAGGGCGAGCATGCCAAGACACATTACTACTTTGTTGAAGAGAAGGACGAGGAGGCTTCGGAGGAAGCATCCTATGAGCTTAACACGGAAACACTTAAAGAAGATGGAATCCTTGAAATAGTAGATGTAGTATCGGCTAATTATATTAAGGAAGGCTATGACAGAAGTGTTGATCTTGACTTCAGTGATTTCTTTGACGGAGATGTAGTTAATGTATCAGTCAAGGCTATACCGAAGAAACATGCAAAGATCTACTGCGAAGGTGAGGACGGCATCGAGTATGAGCTGACCGTTAAGGATGCAATGCATGCTCCGGATGTCGATAAACTTACTGTTGACAGTGAAAAGGGTATACCTGAATATTATGACGGATTAAGTGATAAGCTTGAGACTGTAACAGGTGATCAGGTATCGGCTAACGGTACGCCTTTGATCGATGATGAAGAATATAATGTTGTAGACTTTGACACATGGACCGAAGGCTTGTGGACCTGTTATCAGACAAGTGATGATACGGCGGATGCCACCAATTATTTCAATGATCAGACAGTCAGTGTCAACGCGGCAGTAGCTGTATATGACAGTGCTCCCGATGAACTCGAGCTTCCGGCAACGGAACCTGAGGATGAGGAGAAGGCATCGGAACGTCTGAGTGTCAGGACCAAAGTGATAACCGATTCGCAGGAGGAGTGGAAAGACGGTGCATCTGCAGTGCTCTATTCAAAGGATGAGCCGTTAGAGCTCGGATATGTGGCAGACAGAAATATAGTTCAGATAATCCTTGGAGATGAGACGGATGAATACGGCGTTAAGTACGCCGGTAAATGGATCAAGATCACTCTTAAGGCTGTAAGTGAAGTGGGCATCGATTCAAGATGGAGCGATCAGGATGCAGCAGGAGAGAGCATTAATTACAGGTGGATACATCTTCCGTATATAAGAAAACCGGCTAATGGTGAAGAAGGACTGAATACTCAGAGTCTTGAACCCGATACGATATTGGAAGACGGCAGAAGTTCAACAACGGGTACTTCCGGTGATATCCTGCTTGACAATGGCGGAAACGGAAGAGGCGATATACTTATTGATAACACGGGCGGGGATATTCTTATAGATAACTCCCATACAGATATCCTGGATATCAGGCCGACTCAGGCACCGGTACCTACGTCTGTACCGACCCCTGCACCAACACCGGCTGCTTCCGGTGCAACTACGCCCGGTAAAGCCGAGACATCAGGGGATAAGTCTACGCCGGCTGTACCAACCCCTACGCCAACACCGGCTCCTACTGCTGTACCCACACCTGTACCTACGCCTGTACCGACACCGGCAGTAACTGCGCCGGAGCCGGATTCGGGATCTAAGGGAACGACAGCACCCGATGAAGCTGATGTGCCTTCGGGCAGCTCAACTGATAAGAAGGACGGAGAGGGTGACGGTAATTCAAAGGACGGAGGTGCAACGGGAAGTGACTAAACGCCTTGACAGATTCAAATTGAATAATGAAGGCGTTGCTCTTATCTATGCACTGATAGCCGGTACCGTTGCCATGGTATTCTGCCTGATGCTTCTTATGGTGAGCTACAATCTGTATTCGCAGGTGAATTCAAATACAACGGATATGCAGCTGAAGGTTGCGGCTGAGTCCTTTCACAATGCGTTGTGGTCGGAATTTGATTCTGCTACTTATTCATCCCTTAACAGGTATATTGATACCTTTATTTCGGATCAGCAGATAAAGAAGAACAGTGACATGCCTTATGAAGAAGAGCTGAACCTTCTGTTCTATTATGATGATGAATACGGGGACGGAAACAGCATGGGTAATTACTGTATTTATCTTACGGTGATGTTCGATGTTGATTCTGCCACGTCAACCAAGAAAGATGTGGATGTTATCATTAAATGCATGCGAGGTATCCCCGTGTCGGCAGGTGGATCGAATTACAGGATGGATGACAAAGATGCCTATGTAATAGAGGATACCTTAACACTTAACGTAAACAGGCTTTAAACAGGAGATGCTTAATGAACAGGAGATTTCTCAGTGACAATCGGGGAATGACAATGACAGAGGTTCTGCTTGCATTTATGGTGCTGACCATTGTCATGGGACTGCTCAGCGGTATTATCACCTTTTCAAAAAGGATGTTCGTAGAGGCGACTGATGCCAAAAGAGCCCAGGAAACGGTACAGAAATACATTTATTCCAAGGAATTTGAAAGGGTGGATGATGCTGTTGCCGTTACACAGTATATTCCGGTATATAAGGTGGAACCCGAGCGTGATTCGGATGGTAATGATACGGGTATTTACAAGATCAATCTTGCTGTTAATCCCAATTATACAGGAGGCGGTTCCGGGTTTGAGTCAAAGCTTACCGGAGAGAATTCCGAGAAAAGAGGGCTTGGTGACTACAACGATATTAAAGCTGTGACCATGGGCCAGAACGTGTGCCAGATAAGTATTTCCGACTGGGTGACTGATGAGAGGGATAAGGAAATGATAAAGGGCCTTGACGGATTGCGTTTTCTTCTGTTTACCAAATCAGTGTGGGGGCCGTAAAAATGCCCTTATAAGGTTATCGAATGGAGGAACTGTGCTTGAGTGTTACAAAAGAGCATGAACACAAACAGAACATTGGAATAAAGTCGGATAACCGGGGCTTTACTTTGACCGAAATGCTGGTTACCTTTGCGCTGCTTGGGATTTTTCTGGTGGCAGTTACCCGCATGATAAGCTATACAGTGACACTGTATCATGAAACGCAGGGTGCGGCACTCGGAATGCAGGTTAATGATATGATAGCAACCAAGATACAGGGTGTTGTTGAGAATTCGACAGCGATCCTTGATGACTGGCATTATTCGCAACTTCCCGATATAGACACGAGCAGAAGGGGTTTTTGGGGTTCGGGTGATGATTTTATATTACTGCAGGATGCAAACGGTTTGATCGTTGAGATACGCAAGGAACCTGTTGATGCCGAAGGTAACGGATATATTGTTATCAAATATGATCCCGTTGAAGGTGATGAAGAAAGCGGTGGATATGATGCATATGACTGGAAGTTCGACGAGAAGGCATACATGGGCTATATGGTCAAGAGCATAAGGTTCGCCGAAGCTGAGAAAATGGGTGATTACGGGCCCAATGTAATATATATGCAGCTGACTATTGTAAGCGGCAAATACGGTGAATATACATCTGAATACTATATGCGCGCCAGCAAAGTACGCGACAGACATTTTGAGTGAGTCATAAAGAGTCGGGAGTGAGTCGGGAGACATTTCTCCCGGCTTTTTTCTGTCCGGGATGATCCGGCTACAGCTCTTTTCGGACTGATATGGATAAAATGTATCAATTGTGCTAAATTTATATGTGTATAATGCCGATATAAAGAAAGGGAAAATTATGGTAACTATTCAGAACAAGCTCAAAATACTTCGTATTTTTCGCTGTTTTGGATTCATCCAATACAGAAATTTATAAAATATGCCCAACTCAAGCAAGCTTGGTTGTTCATATTTTAAAATTCCTGTGCTGTTCTGAATAGTTACAAATTTTGATTATCCCAAGTGGGGAATGGGGTCTGTCATAATTGCCGTGCAGGCATTTGTGATAAGTATAGTGAACGGATCTGTTTCGTTTACTATAAGACAAGGAAGGTAGACCGGATGGCAGCATTTAAGTATATTGCAAAGGATGAAACGGGCAAGACAGTAACCGGCAAGATGCAGGCGGTCGATGAGCGCGATCTGCACAACAAGCTTAAGAGCGATAACAAGTTCCTTATCTCTGCGAAGGAGGAGATCAAGCAGGTAAAGACCAAGCGCCTTAAGAGTGATGCTCTGTCAGATTTCTGCCGTAACTTAGGCGAACTTATAGGTGCCGGTGTGTCGATGGTAAGGTCTCTTAAGATAATGTCCGAAGATGAGTCATATAAGCCGGGTATAAGGGCCATTTATTCCAACATCCTTAAACAGGTACTTACAGGAACTGCTCTGTCGGATGCAATGGATGCACAGGGTGGCGCATTTCCGCCTCTTCTTATAAATATGTTAAGGTCTGCCGAGGAGACCGGTGATATAGACGGTATCGCCCTGCAGATGGCAGTATATTACGATAAAGATCACAGGATGAACCAGAAGGTTAAGAGCTCGATGACATATCCGAAGCTCCTGACCGTTCTTATAGTTATAGTTGTTTCGATAATAATGGGATACGTAATCCCACAGTTCGAGGGTCTGTTTGCGACCATGCCTTCACTTCCGATAAGTACCCGTGTACTTCTTGCCGTAAGTAATTATGTTAAGACCAAATGGTATGTACTTATTCTTGTAGGCATCATAATATTTGTCTTTTTTAAATCTCTTTTTTCAATCCCCAAGATGCGGATATGGCGTGACAAAATGGAACTTCATCTTCCTAAGATAGGATATCTCAGGAGAGTCATTTATACCGCTCGTTTTGCCCGAACACTTTCCAGTCTGTATTCGGCGGGTATTTCTATTTCCAACTGTATGGTAATAGCCAGAAATACGATCGGTAATGCCTATATAGAGAAACAGTTCGAGCAGGTTATCGCCGATATCCGAGCAGGTGAGAAGCTGTCGGATTCAATAGGCAAAGTCGATGGCTTCACTAAGAAGCTGGTATCGACTATAATGGTAGGTGAGGAGACCGGTGCATTAGACAGCATGCTTTCATCGGTAGCCAACCAGATGGAATACGATTCCGAGATGGCATTGAACCGGATGGTATCATACCTTGAGCCTGTTATGATAGTTGTTATGGCATCAATAGTAGGCTTCATTATGATTTCGGTAATCCAGCCGATCTACGGTTCATATAACGCGATAGCAGGACAGTGAGGAGCCATCACGTCGAAGACGTGATTCAGCATGGTGCGGTGGATTCCTTATGACCTTCCCGTAGAATTGGATAAATCAACGATAGAGGACGTAAAATGAGCACAGTAGTATATCTAGCAAACCAACAGATACAGGTGATCGAAGGGAACCGTTCTTCCAAGGGAGCAATGAATGTAAGGCGTTACTTAACGCTTGAAGCGCCTGAAGGCAGCGTAATAAACGGTGTCATAATGGATGAGGACGGCTTTGTTGAATTCCTGCGTGATGCATGGAAGGAAGCCAAGCTTCCCACCAAGGACATCATCCTTTTGATAAACAGTTCGAAGTTTGTCGGACGTACCATTGAACTGCCTGCACTTAATGAAAAGAATACATATGAATATATTTCGCGTGATTTTGCCGATGTCGGAAGGGAAGAAGTAACCCAGATATTCTCATATATCCCCGTAGGCAAGGTTGAAGCTAAACCTGAAGCTCCTACTGCCGAAGCGGTCAAGAAGGATCTGAAGGATAAGAAAAAGAAAACAGGAAAGAACGATAAGAAAGACAATAAGAAAAAGGCGGCAAAGCAGGCACCCGCTCCTGCAGCGTCAGCCAAGGGTAAGCTTAACAGGCTGTATGTTGAAGGTGTAGACCATGAATACGTAAGTGACTGTATATCGATATTTTCAAGTGCGGGACTTAAGCTTTCAGCGGTATATTCGGATGGAAGTAACTTAATAACCCTGTGCGGCGCAACATCGGCCAAGCGTCATAAGACCTTTGTTCTCCTGGTGGCGGATGCGATGACGCTGACCACAATACTGTGGGTAAACGGAACCTTCAATTACGGCAATACCGTCCGCTGTTTCTTTGACCAGGGCACGCAGGAATATGCCGATGATGTTGCAAGGACAGTTAACCAGCTTGTTCAGTTCCTTAAGTCCAGTCAGTCGGATGCGGTGCTTGAGAGCATTGAAATAGCCGGTATTGATCCTTCGGATATGGAGATGTATGCCAATGCAATTGCAATGCAGGGAACGGATGCTCCGGTAAGCCTGTTTTCAGCCCAGGGAGGATCCACAGACCCGGAGCTTCAGAAGTATCTTCATACAGTAAGCGGTCTGTACGGAACATATAAGACTCAGGACTTCCTTAACAAGGCAATACATTTTAAGAAGAGTGAAGAAAATAAAGGATTAAATGATACACTTAAGCTCTTTGTCCCGGCGTTTGTTGTGCTGATCATAATGTCGGCAGTATATATCACCATGTCCGTTATTAAGTCCAATAAGAACAAGGAGCTGGATGCGCTTAACGAATACAATGAAAGACCTGATGTAATGATGCAGGCATCGGTGTTTGATTCGCTGAAGGCAAGAACGGAATTCCTGGTAGCACAATACAATGCGATAAATGAGATAGATGAGGATATCCTGACTTATCCCTGCGGGAATTCGGATGTAATGCAGGTGTTCAGAACGTGTGCGGCAGGCTACGCTGATGTCGAGTTCGGAGCCTTCGATGCTCGAAACGGTACGCTGACGATAACAGCGAAGGCATCCGAGGTTGAACAGATAAACAAGTTCATCCGCCGACTTATGGATGACCCCACATTTAATGAGGTCAATTACACCGGATATGACTATATGGATGATGAGGCAAAGTGGAAGATAAATATAACTACCACACTTGCTGAGGCAGCGGGACGTGGTGATGTTAAGAAGCTCCTTGAGGAATTGACAAACAGAAGGGATGATGCGGCAAGGAGTCAGGAAGAAGAGCCGGAAGCTGAAGATGACAATATACAGTCCGATATACCGGACAATACCGATCTCGAAAATGATACAGAAACTACAGATGATCAGGTAATACAGATAGAAGAGTAGGCTTCGAAAAGCTTAACAAAAAGGAAAACATATGCAGACAACATTAACCGAAAGAGACAAAAAATTACTTATATTCCTAAGTCTGTTTGTTATCGTGGTAGGTATAGGGTACTGGGGACTCAGACCCATCTACAAGAATATTAAAGAAACAGATGAAGCGATCGTTGATGCACAGGAGCTTAAGGATTCCAATGAGCTTAAGATCCAGCAGCTTCCGATCTATGAAAGAGACAGCGCGGAACTGGAGAAGAGTATTGTTACGGCAAGGCAGAGCTTCTATCCGATAATGACATCGGATGAGCTGGATAAGATGTTCACCGGGATGGTGCTTGATTACAATCTGTATTCTTATTTCCTTCGGATAAATATAGATGAGGAAGAGCTTCAGTCGGAACCGTACCAGTACTCGAAGAAGGCGTTGGGTATGGAAGAGGAAGAAGAGGAGGGTCCGCCCGAGGATCTTGATACATATGATGCACAGTCGGTAGATGATTATGCGGAAGATCAGTATGCCATTCCCGAATTCGAGGATGAGAAGCCTCAGACGGGAATATACGAGGCGCAGGTCAATATGCAGGTCGGAGGAAGGGCCGAAGATCTGCAGAGGCTCATAGATGACCTGTCCGTGCAGAAGGATAAGATGCTGCTTAATTCCTATGCCTGGTCAAGGAACCGGGATGATCTGCAGATCATATCTGACGAAAATCCGATCAAGAATCTGGATCGGGTGGAATTTACAGTGAGTCTGTTCATGTATAAGGAATAAGGATAACGGCACAGCCGGCAGATGAGGTGTATATAGATAGAGTAAATAAGAGGTAGCAGGATGGAAATTCGCAGAAACCAGAATATCCGAATAGGTGATGTGCTTCAGGAATTCGGATACGTTAATGAAGAGCAGATCGGAAAGGCAATAGAATATCAGAAGGAGCATAAGGGTGTCAGAATGGGTGGCGCCCTTATTGCGCTTAATTTCATAACCGAGCATCAGATGCTTGAGGCGCTGGGCAGACGTCTTAATTACGAGGTTATGAGTATTCAGGATCTGAATGTTGATATTGAAGCGGTTGAACGTATTCCCAAGGCGCTTGCCGAGAAATACTGCATGATGGGTGCAAGAAGCGATGGCGGTACCTATACGCTTGCGGTAAACGATCCCCTTAACTTCTATGGAATAGAAGATATCCATCAGGTAGTCGGAGAGGAACTTCGTATCGTACTGTGCGAGAAGGCGGCACTTGAGAATGCGATACAGTATTACTATTCCGAAGTATCTGCCAGAAAGGCTGCGGCCAAGGCGGCAGCTGCCAGCACCAACACAGGTTACGAACCGATAGAGATAAACATAGAGGATGCAGATGATGAGACACCTATCATAAACCTCTTTAATTCGATCCTTGTCAGGGCTTACAATTCGAATGCATCTGATATCCATATAGAACCCTTTGAGTCATTTACATCCGTCAGGATGAGGCTTGACGGTGTTATCGCGGATTTCATGACCTTGCAGAAGAACGTACACAATCCTCTGATCGCGCGTATCAAGATCCTTGGCGATCTTGATATAGCAGAGCGTCGTATACCGCAGGACGGTCACTTCCGTATGTCTCTTGAAGGCGTTAACGTTAATGTCCGTGTGTCGGTTATTCCTACGGTGTTCGGAGAGAAGGCGGTTCTGAGGCTACTTGCCAACGCAACCACTATCGACCATTCGGGTACCTTCGGAATGACAGACCGTAATTACGCCCTGGTTAAGAAGATGCTTACTTCACCGAACGGGATCATATATCTTACCGGGCCCACAGGTTCCGGAAAGTCAACAACCCTGTACATGATGCTGGAAGAATTGTCAAAGAAGAGCGTTAACATCTCAACCATTGAGGATCCCGTTGAGAAGAACCTGCCAAAGCTCAATCAGATGCAGGTAAACAATCAGGCGGGTCTGACCTTCGAGATAGGGCTGAGGGCACTGCTCAGACAGGACCCGGATATAATAATGGTTGGAGAGACGCGTGACGCCGAGACGGCATCCATATCGGTCCGTGCGGCCATCACGGGACACCTTGTGCTGTCAACCCTTCATACCAATGACGCGGCATCATCGGTGCTCCGTCTTGAGGATATGGGAGTGGAACCGTATCTTGTAGCCAGTTCCCTGGTAGGTATCATAGCACAGCGTCTTGTAAGGAAGGTATGTCCATTCTGCGGAGAATGGGGACCGATGTCTTCCAACGAAGCTCAGTATGTAGGAAAGGAACTTCCGAAGGTAATGCGTGCCAAGGGCTGCCGTCAGTGTAACAACACAGGCTACAAAGGGCGTATATCAATTCATGAGATACTTCCGATCACCAAGAATGTCCGCACGATGATAACCGCCGGAGCCAGCACCGACCAGATAAAGGACTATGCGATCAAGAAGCTTGGTATGTCCACCCTTAAGGTCAGCGCCACCGAACTCGTCGAGCAGGGTATAACAACAGTGTCAGAACTCGCGAAGGTTGCATACTATGATTGATATGAGGGATCAAAGTCAGATGCTCCCAAGCTCGCTTGAAGGAGCGGCTGACCTTGAGACCTTAACAGACATGAGGAAGTAGCAAGTTGCGAAGCAACGTAGCGGATTCCGAATGGCTGTAGGATTACGGAA
>JAEEGL012657319.1_pt1 | contig 14886 bp, 15 predicted proteins | sample 9134231 | NCBI WGS metagenome assembly JAEEGL01 (sample SAMN16246548, study PRJNA631951) | gut metagenome | biome: gut microbiome; feature: rumen; material: fiber-attached | host: Bos | place: Iran: Karaj | collected 2018-10
ATCTTACAGACTGCTCCGAGCGACTTTTCCTCGATCGTGGTCAGTCCTCCGCGGATATTTCCGGGCGAAGGCTGGGTTCCCCGCAGGTCGACTTTCATATCCCTCGCGACGTCTTCCACATGCCGGATCCTTTTGCAGATCCAGTCAAACTCCTCTTTTTTTTCGCAGAGCTGCTCCAGCACCCCTTCAGCGCCCATCAATTCGGCCGTTTCTCCGAATACGATGCTGCAGCCTGCCGCAGCAAGCCGTTCGCTCATTTTACCCAGCGAAGGATTCGCAGCAAGTCCCGAAGTAAAATCGGATCCGCCGCATTCCAGTCCTACAGCCAGAGAAGAAAGCGGCATAGGTTCTCTTTCCTGCTTTATAAGCTGTTCCTCGAACTGTTTTAGAATCTCTTTTCCTTTTTCAACCGTCTTGGTCGTTCCGCCTTCTTCCTGAATAATCAGATACTTGCAAAGATCTCGTTCTTTCCTGATTTCGGCATAAAGACCGGCAGCGTCGATTTCTTCACATCCCAGGCCGATGACCAGACACGCTCCGTTATTGGGATGAGTTCCCATTTTTTTCAGGCATTCAAAAGAAAGCGTCAGATCATTCCCGAGCTGGTCGCAGCCATAGGGATGTGTATAGGCATCTGCGATCCCGGAACTTTGAGCGATCAGGTCTGCCACATGATTGGAACAGGCCACAGTTGATATCACAGCGATCCGGTTGCGCACGCCGGGGCGCCCGTGTTCCCTGCGGTAGAGCATCAGACTTTCAGCTTTCTGTTTCATTCCAGATCACCTCTTCCTCTCGCGCTCTCCAGATTATGAGTATGGACATAATCTCCCCGCCGGATCTCATGGGAAGCAATACCGATCTGAAATCCGTATTTGATCACGCTCCCCCCGGACGGAATATCCTGCAATGCGATTTTATGGCCCCGCGGGATGTCCCCGGAAGCACAAAAACTGTCAGTCAGTTCTCCCGAAGAAGTATAGACGCCGGCCTGATCCCCTGCCTGCACGTTTTCCAGCGCCGTAGCAACATTATCTTTCTGTGTCAGGATCAAAGTGTTTTTCATTATCATTTCCCAAATCAGCTTTTAAGAAAAGCCCCCCGGGAAATCCCGGGAGGCTTTGAACAAACTGTATCACTTAACCGTAGAACAGATGCGGGAGCAGCATCGGGAATGCCGGGATCAGGGCAGTGACCAGAACAGCGATCAGAGCCATGAACATCAACGGAACCGCGTACTTCAGCATCGTCTCAAACTTGATGCCTGCAATGGATGCGGAGATATAAAGGTCCTCTCCTACAGGCGGGGTAGCCATGCCGAGTGAAAGGGTCATGACAACAACGATACCGAAATGGATCGGATCAATTCCAAGACTCTGAGCTACCGGCAGAAGCAGCGGAGTAATGATCAGGATCGATGCGCAGCACTCCATGAAGCAGCCCATGAAGAGCATCAGCAGGATCGCCATCAGCATGAAAGTGATGCGGTTCGTCGCAACAGTCGTGAAGAAATTGCCTACGCCTGCAGCCACGCCGGTGATGGTGAGCAGCCAGGAGAACGCACCTGCAACACCGATGATCAGAAGGACCATGGAAGTATTTGCAGCGGAATCGATCAGGACATTGATGACATCCTTGAACTTCAGCTCTCTGTAAATGACAACGCCGGCAAACAGTCCGTAAACCGCCGCAACAGCACCTGCCTCTGTCGGAGTGAAGATACCTGAATAAATACCGCCGAGGATAATGATCGGAACAAGCAGTGCCCAGATTGCATCCTTGAATGCTGCCCAGACCTCTGCCCAGGTGAATACCTGGTAGGATTCCTTTCCGATTCCCTCCTTCTTACAGACCCATGCGGAGTAGCCCATCAGGCAGATTGCATAGAGGATGCCCGGAAGGAAACCGGCTGCGAACATTGCGCCGACAGAGCAGCCTGCGGAGATAGAATAAACGACCATCGGGATGGACGGCGGGATGATGGTGCCGATGGTACCCGCCACGCACTGTACAGCAGCTGAAAACTCAGCCGGATAGCCGTTCTTCTTCATTTCCGGAATCATCATGCCGCCGATTGCAGCACAGGTCGCCGGAGCTGATCCTGAAAGTGCCGCAAAGAAAGCGGATGCAATGATGACGACGTGTGCAAGTCCGCCGCTCATCCAGCCGACGAACGCTCTTGCCAGTCTGACCAGTCTCTTGGACATACCGCCGGTAGACATCAGGGCGCCCGCGAACATGAAGAACGGAACTGCCATCAGCGTGAAGGAGTTGATATTTGCATAAAATTTTGAAATAAAGTTCTGCAGCGGAAGTCCTGCCTGCATGAATGTGAAGACCGATGCTCCGCCGATGCAGACCGCGATCGGGAAACCGCACAGCAGGAAGACGATCAGTAATCCGAACAGTAAAAGTCCTACGCCCATCCTTATGCCTCCTTTCCTTCCTCCGGCTCATTCAGTGACCGGAATTCAATGAGCAGCAGCTCGATCAGTCTCAGGATACTCATCGCGCCGCCGACCGGGATCGCAAGATACGGGATCCACAGCGGAATATGCGCCGCATTGGTATACTTTCCGATGACATTGAGCATTGCGCTCCAGCCAAGGATCATGATCAGGCCCATGAAAATCATGGTGCCGAGAAGCAGGATGATCTCAATGATATGACGGGTCTTTCCGTGAAAACGGTCGATTACAAAAGTAACGCCGACATTCAGTTTATGATAAAAGGCGTAGGAAGAACCTCCCATAACACCCCATACAAGACAAGCTTTGGTTGCCTCTTCGGCCCATCCGAGAGGGTTCAGAAGCACATAACGGAAAATAACACTGGTAAAAATCACAATGGTCATGACCGCAATCGGCACGACACAGAAAAACATTTCAAGAACCTTAAGTAACTTCCAGAGGAAGAAATTCGATTCTTTCTGTACTGAGGTCTCGGGCATGAATTTTAATCTCCTCTCAGTTGAATAGTATTCAGTAAAAACAGATGATACCCTATTACAATCTTTCATGCGGCGCAAACTTCATGCCGCTAAGAAACCGTTAATAAGTTTGCTTCGAATCTTTCGGGAGAGGCATAAAGCCTCTCCCTCGGATAAAAAATCTGATAGAATTAGTGAACTGCAGCAATGCACTCCTCATACTTTGCGAAAGCTTCATCGCCCATTCTGTCCTTGAACTGTGCCGGAACATCAGCAACAGCAGCTTTGAACTGCTCAATCTCCTCAGGAGTCAGTTCCACATAGGTCATGCCAGCATCCTGAAGCTTCTTAAGGACCTCATCCTCCAGCTCCACAGCCTTCTCTCTCATGTACTTAGCGCCTTCCCAGGATGCTTCCTCGATCCAGCCCTTCTGCTCGTCTGTAAAGCTGTCCCAAGCCTTCTGGGAAACGATGAACGGAGATACGTCATGGACGTGTCTGTCGTTATAAACATACTTCTGAACTTCCTGGAAACGGGAGCCGTAAATATTGAAGTACGGGTTCTCCTCGCCGTCAACAACGCCCTGCTGAAGTGCGGAATAAACTTCTGCGTAAGCAATCGGAGTTGCTGCTGCGCCAAGTGCGTTCCAAGCTGCAAGGTGTGTCTCCGCATTCATGACACGGATCTTCATGCCCTGAAGGTCAGCCGGAGTACGTACTTCCTTATTGGAAGTGGTCAGGTTACGGAAACCGTTGTCCCAGTAGTTAAGAACTACAAGGCCGGTACCCTCAAGGTCCTTCTTGACATAGTCGCCGTACTCGCCGTCATAGAACTTCCAGACCTGATCGTAGTTGTCGAACTGGAAATAGAAGTCGAATGCATATGCAGCGCCGGTGTAGTTCTGAAGAACGCAGCCTGACGGAAGTGAGAATGTGATGGAGTCTGAATAAGACTGGATCTCTGCAACCTCATCCTCGTCACCAAGACCGGAGTTCGGATAAACTGTTACATGCATTGTGCCGCCGGAAAGCTCAGCGAGCTTGTCAGCGAAATAAACGGACCCAAGGTGTACCGGGTGCTCTGCATCCAGTGTGTGTGCGAGATTAAGCTCGATCACATCGCCGCTTGCAGCCGGTGCTGCCGCTGCCGCTGCTGCTGCAGTTGTTTCTGCTGCTGCCGCTGCTGCGGTAGTTGTTGCTGTTGATGAACCGCCGCAGGCTGCAAGACTCATTGCCATTGCTCCTGCGAGTACTACTGAGAGTAATTTTTTCATTTTTTTCCCCCTGTTTTTTACTCTGAATATATCCTCGTTGAGAGGTGGTAACCAAATTTAATGAAATATAATGTCTCCCGGTTTAGAGATCTCTGTAACATTTATTTCGCCGGATCAACTACATAGAATACCTTGGACTTATCCCCTGCAAGATAATTGACAATATTCTGTGCGGACTGGCTGCGGCACTCGACAAGAGCTGTCTCTGAATAGAATGCTGCATGCGGTGAGAAGGTCACATTCGGAAGCGTGAAGATTTCTTTGGTCAGATCTGCCGGCTCGGTGTCAACAACATCGAGGCCTGCCCATCTGATGTGTCCGTTCTTAAGTGCTTCTGTCAGATCGTCATAGTTTACGGATGCGCCTCTTGCCATATTGATGAAGATCGGGCTCTTCTTGGTAGCATTGAAGAATCTCTTGTCTACCTTGTCATCTTCAGACTTGATGACCGGAATGTGGCTGATAACGATATCGGCAACTTCAGCGACCTCTTCTCTGGTCTCAAACAGTTCAATGCCGTTTGCCTCTGCGACTTCCTTCGGAAGATACGGATCTACGCCGACAACTCTGAAATTGAAGCCCTTAAGATAATTGACAGCCATGGTAGCGATACGTCCGCATCCGATCAGGCCGACGGTCATGCCTTCGATCCTGTACAGTTTCGGAGCAACGGTGAAATCCCAAAGCTTGTCTTCCTTGACAGATCTGTCATAACCCGGAACAAATCTGAGGATGGAAAGAATGGTAGCCGCAATATGCTCTGCGACTTCATGGATGCAGTATCTCGGAGCATTCGCAACCGCGATGCCGAGTTCCTTTGCAGCAACCAGGTCTACATTGTCAGTCCCCATGGAACTGTCGGAAATGATCTTCAGGTTCGGGCAAGCCTCCATAACCTTTCTGGTGTAATGGCAGTACTCGGACATTGCTCCGTCCGCATCCTTCAGGACTTCGATCAGCGCATCTTCATCATCATGATCCACCTGTGCGCAGACAACTTCCCAATCAGCAGGAAGATTGGCCTTTTCGACATCATAGGCATTCCAGCTGCAGTCAGAAATAACAACTTTCATTATAAATCCCTCACTATTCATCAAATGCTTCAGCCGATCCGGATGCACCTGACATCCGGATCGATCTGATACTAAAGGTTTCTTATGAACGGTCTGTTTACAGATCAGTCAAGGCTGTAGCCTTTCTTCAGTGCCTCAATATTGACCGGGATCAGCTTCGGCTTCTTTGCGAAGGATTTCTCAACTTCTGCCTGGATCAGTTCGAACGGAACCTCCGGGATCAGCTTTGCAATATAGCCCATAGCCACGACGTTTGCGGTCTTGGCATTTCCGACTTCGACTGCGATGTCGTTGAACGGAAGCTTCTTGACTACTTTACACTGGGCAGTCGGCTCAATGGAGACCATGGAACTGTTGATGACCAGCTCGCCTTCCGGGCTCATCAGATCCTGATAATCGCCAAGTGAACGCTCATCGAAAATCAGCATAATGTCCGCTTCGGAAATGATCGGGCTCTCAATGCCGTCTGAAATGACGATATTGCACATTGTACGGCCGCCGCGCTTTTCCTGTCCGTAGAAAGGAACAAAGGTTACATTGTATCCGGCTTTGATTGCTGCGTCGCAAAGGGTCTCACCGAGTGTGATCACGCCCTGTCCGCCGATACCGGAGAAAAGAAGTTCTTTTTTCATGATCAGTTATTCTCCTTTCAAAGTTCTACCGGAACACCAGGGTTCGGATCTTCAACGTCCTTCTTGACGCCGAGCGGGAACTGATCCTCTGAGCTCAGAACATCGGTGATCCACTCTGTTGCCTTGACTGCCGGCATCTTCCATCCGGTCGGGCACATGGAGAGAACTTCTACGAAACCAAGTCCCTTGCCCTCAAGCTGAAGCTTGAATGCCTTCTTGAGTGCATTCTTTGCCTTCGCAATGTTTGCGGGAGTATTAACTGCAACACGCTCACTGTAGCAGACGCCCGGCATTGTAGCCATCAGCTCTGCCATCTTCACCGGATAACCGGAGTTGATGTAATCACGTCCGTAAGGAGCTGTGGATGCGTACTGTCCGATCAGGGTGGTCGGTGCCATCTGGCCGCCGGTCATTCCGTAAATCGCATTGTTGATAAATACGATCGTGAATTTCTCGGATCTGATTGCCGCATGCATGATCTCCGCCATACCTTCGGAAACCATATCTCCGTCTCCCTGATAGCAGAGGACGAATTTCTTCGGGTCCGCTCTCTTGATACCGGTGGAAGCAGCCGGAGCACGTCCGTGGAGTGCCATGAAAGCATCCATGTCATAGTAACGGTCTGAAAGGCAGGAACATCCGATCGGCCATACCAGGATACCATTCTCCTGAAGCTTCAGTTCATCAACCAGTTCTGCGATCAGCTTGCCTACGATACCGTGTCCGCAGCCGCCGCAGTAGGTGGTAATCGCATCTGTAAAAACCTGAGGTTTCTCGTAAATCGTCTTCATCTTGTCCCACCTCACACTAATTTCTTAATCTCTTCCAAAACAACCTTCGGGCTCGGAGTCGTTCCGCCGAGTTTTCCGAAGAAGCTTACCTGCTTCTTGTCATCGACTGCAAGCTTGACATCCTGTACCATCTGGCCGGCAGAAAGCTCAACTACGAGGAATTTCTGCTTCTTGCCCTCGAATGCGACATTCGGGAACGGCCACAGGGAGATCGGACGGATCATGCCGACCTTGATGCCCTGCTCTCTTGCCATCTTCATAGCGCTTTCGCAGACACGCGCCATGGAGCCGTATGCAACAAGGATGATATCAGCGTCTTCTGTATTCTGCTCCTGATAACGGACCTCGTTTTCAGCGATTACTTTATATTTCTCCTGAAGAGCGTTGCAGAAGCCTTCCCACTGAACAGCACCGTCACCGCAGGTAACGACCTTATGAGCCTCGCGGCCCTTTTTGCCGGTCAGGGAATTCGCAATTGTTCTCGGATCCGGAACTTCCTGATAATCCGGGATCACGACAGACTCACGCATCTTTGCAAGAGTCGCATCGGTCAGAAGGATGACCGGGTTGCGGTACTTCTCAGCAAGCGGGAAGCATTCCTGCATCAGATCGCACATCTCCTGGACGGAATAAGGAGCAAGGACGAGATTGTTGTAATCACCGTGTCCGCCGCCCTTAACAGCGCCGAAATAGTCGCCCTGTGCCGCAAGGATCTCTCCATCGCCGGGGCCCGGTCTCTGTACTTCAACGATAACTGACGGAATATCTCCTGCTGACATATAAGACATAGCTTCCTGTCCAAGGTCGAAGCCGGGGCCGGAGGTTGCTGTCATCGCTCTGTGGCCTGTAGCTGCAGCGCCGGCAACCATGTTGAATGCTGCGACTTCAGTCTCTGCCTGAATGAACATAACTCCCTCTTCCGGACGGTCATGCATAACCGTAGCATAGTACTCCGGAACTTCGCTGGACGGAGTGATCGGATAACCGAAGAATAACTTACAACCTGCACGAATAGCAGACTCTGCCATCGCCTGGTTTCCCTGCATAAATACTTTCTCACCCATAGTATCGGACCTCCTTAAACATCTTTGTATACGGAAAGTACCGTATCAGGACATACGCGTGCACATGTTCCGCATGCGATGCAGTTTTCAGCCGCAAATACCGGTGCGTAGTAGCCTTTCTTATTGATCTTGTCTCCCTTGGAAAGACATCCCTTCGGGCAGAACTTGATGCAGTAACCGCACTCCTTGCAGCGATCAGCGTTAATCTTTACGAGATTCATAAATTCCACACCTTTCACTTCAGATTAAATGAACATTTGCTTCTTTTGCTCTCTTTAGAAACGGAGCTGTTTTACAGACACCATTATATATGACACTTTTTTTATAAGTCAATGGGAAATTTTTTGCTTTCAGAACACCGTTCTTTTTTTCAGAACATTCTTGCGGTTTTTCTTTCTATCTTTATGCAATTTGATTCAAATTTCGGGTAATTTTTGTCTGTAATTTTGATTTGTATGCAAATAATTGAATTTGAAAATACAAATAATGCGGATAATATGAATATATTGTCTCCTGTTATGATATCCCCGCCGGCATTCCCATTCACCAGCTTTTAATACTCCTTATGAATATTCAATTTTTTTTCACGATGATTTTTATAAATCGATGTTGACATTCCAGAAATCAAGCGATAGAATTTTAAATGTAAGTTAAACATTAGGAACGTCGTTCTTATAATCAGAACGCATTCCTCTCAAATGAAAATTTATCAGGAGGACAAAACAATGATTGGTAACAAGGTAGTTCTTAGATGCCGTATGTCAGCAGGAGATGCTCACTATGCAGGAGAGCTCGTAGAGGGCGCACACATCGTAACAGCATGGGGCGATGTAGGAACAGAGCTTGCAATCCGTCTTTTCGGCGATGAGAGCCTTTTCCTTGGATATTCAGAAGTAAGATATACCGCACCGGTATATTCAGGAGACTTCATGGAGTATTCAGGATACATTGAGAAGGTTGGCAACACATCCTTCACCTGCCACTTCGAGGCACACAAGGTCATCGAGCTTGCACGTCAGGAGGCACAGGGCCTTGCTGATTCCGCAGCAAACGTACTTGCAGAGCCGATCCTTTGCGCATACGGCACAGGAACACTGGTAGTTAAGAAAGAGTATCAGAGACCTGAGTTCGCTGATCCGGCTTTCCAGAAGAGATAATCAGCGCATAAGCTTAGTACAGTGAACGAAAGACCCGCACAAGCATGCTTGTGCGGGCTTTCTTTCATTGGACGAGGCAACGGAGATGAGCAAAAAAGCAGCGCGAACGAAGGGAGCGCTGCGATTTGCGAATCGAGGTTGAGGCATAAACAAGACTGAAAACAGATTTTCTACCGATTTACGGTTTTCGGATGTACCGATATAATGGATTTTTCGAATATTCCAACTATTTTTATTATTTGCCGAAAGGGATTGAAATTGATTTTTTCTAATTAGTCGTAAACTTCTTTTCAAGCAGAATAGTGAGAAAAAAAGTCATGACAAATATTACCCCATTATGTATACGAAGAAAACGTAGAATGACCCTGAAAAATGGTATAACTAATTTGTCGGATTATGAATAATAGTTAGGGACTTGTCAAATGATCGCTCAAAGCATTCCCCAAAACCGCAACATCAAAATTACAGACTATAAAGCACCCGAACTTGACGCCTATGCCCGGGATACGGAGAACATGCTGGCGCATTATTATGAGCCCAACGGGGGCCTTTTTGTCGCGGAAAGCCCAAAGGTCATTTCACGCGCTGTCAATGCCGGCTGCGAACCGGTTTCGTTCCTCCTGGAAACGAAGATGCTGGGAGACAGAATTGATGACGTAGACATTTCCGAAGAGGCAAACATGCCCGAGATCCTCCGTATGCGCGAGATCCTCCGCGCTTTTCCAGATGTGCCGGTCTATACAGCCGCCCTTGAGATCCTGATGAAAATCACCGGATATAAGCTGACACGCGGCGCGCTCTGCCTGATGAAGCGGCCGGTACTTCCTTCCGTCGAAGAGATCTGCCTCGGAAAACGATCTGAAATAGTGGCGAAAGTATCTGACAAAGCTGCGAAACAGAACCCCGTCCCGCAGCATGATTCTGACCCTGACCCGGAGAAAAGCGGCGCCGCCGCGCCGTCCCGCCTGGCGGTCCTCTATAACATTGAGAATCCGACAAATGTCGGGGCGATTTTCCGTTCTGCCGCCGCACTCGGGATCGACGGCATCCTCCTGACAAAAGACTGCAGTGATCCTTTCTACCGCCGCGCGGCAAGAGTTTCCATGGGAACTGTGTTCCAGATCCCCTGGACCTATCTCGACGACCCGGCGTGCCTGCGCCGGTATGGATTTAAAACTGCCGCGATGGCGCTCAGCGCTTCGGCAGTCAGCATTGAGGACAGCGGCTTGATGGCGGAAAAGAAACTTGCTATAATTCTTGGCAATGAAGGGAACGGGCTTCCGGACGGCATTATTTCCGCAAGCGACTACACAGTCATGATCCCAATGAATCATGATGTAGATTCTTTAAATGTTGCTGCCGCCAGCGCTGTGGCATTCTGGCAGCTCTGCAGGCCGGCAGGGCGGATGTAAGTGCAATCAGCACCGCGAAGGCCGGCGCCTCATACATAAATCAAAAAAGGAACAGAACAAATGGCAGAAGTGATCTTGAAAAAAGGCGAAGGACGCACGATCAAAGCGGGCGGCGCCTGGATCTATGACAATGAAATCGACCGGATCGACGGGAAATTTGAGAACGGAGACATTGTCAGAGTCCTGGATTTTGACGGATATGATATGGGATACGGCTTCCTCAATACCCGCTCAAAACTGACGGTGCGCATGCTTTCGCGCCGGGGCGCGGGAATCACGGACGATTTCATTGCCCGGAGAGTGAGAGCAGCATGGGAATACCGGAAAAAAGTCGTGGACACTTCTTCCTGCCGCGTGATCTTCGGGGAAGCGGATTTCCTTCCGGGTATTGTAGTAGATAAATTTGAAGACGTGCTGGTCGTCGAATCTCTGGCGCTCGGCATTGACCGCCTGAAGCCGCAGATCCTGAAGGCTTTGACGGAGGTGCTGGCGGAAGACGGCATTTCCATCAGGGGCATCTACGAGCGCTCTGATGCACCGGTACGCAAAAAAGAAGGCATGGAACCGTTCAAGGGATTCCTGACAGAGCCTTTTGATACGCAGGTCGAGATCACGGAAAATGACGTCCGCTATTATGTTGATGTCAAAGACGGCCAGAAAACGGGATTTTTCCTGGACCAGAAATGCAACCGCCGGGCGGTCCGCGAGCTCTGCCGCGGCGGCAGGGTGCTGGACTGCTTTACACATACGGGATCTTTCGCGCTGAACGCTTACTATGCGGGCGCGCGGGAAGTCATCGGCGTGGACGTGTCGGAGACCGCGCTGGAGCAGGCGGAAAAGAACGCAAAGCTGAACGGATTCGAAGACGGTATCCGTTTTGTCTGCGCGGATGTGCTGGATCTTCTTCCGAAGCTGGAAGCGGCAGGGGAGCGCTTTGATGTTGTGATCCTGGACCCGCCGGCATTTACCAAATCCAGAGAGGCCACGAAGAAAGCGGTCAAAGGCTACCGCGACATCAATATGCGCGGCCTGAAGCTGGTAAAAGACGGAGGCTTCCTTGCGACCTGTTCCTGCTCACACTTTATGACAGAGGAACTCTTCAAAAAGACGATTCAGGAGGCGGCCAGGGCGGCGCATAAGCGCCTCCGTCAGGTGGAGTTCCGCACCCAGGCGCCGGATCATCCGATCCTTTGGGCAGCCGATCAGTCCTATTACCTGAAATTCCTGATTTTCCAGGTCGTGGACGAACTGTGAGTTCAGGCCGGTCTGAAAGCCGGTTTATGTCATTAGCATTGGCAAAGAATAATTGCAAAAGGAAACAGAAAGATAATTGTGAAAGGAGCTATCAATGGCAGCAAAAATTCCAATGAGAAGAAAAGACCGTGAAATTACAGACTTTCAGAAGATTCTGAAAATTGTGGATCAGTGCGAGATCCTGCGGCTCGGCCTGGCCGACGGGGATTATCCCTATATTGTCCCGGTCAACTTCGCCTACACAGTCGAGGGGGAACAGCTGTATTTGTATATTCACGGCGCCATGGCGGGACGGAAATATGAAATGCTGAAGAAAAACCCGGTCTGTTCTTTTGAGATGGATATCAACCGGGGTCTCAAGTGTATCCCGGAAAAAGGCGATGTTACGACAAAATATGCCAGTGTGATGGGACAGGCCAGGGCGGAGTTCCTCGAGGGAGAAGAAAAGCAGCGGGTGATGGATGAGGTCCTGATGGCAAGATCTGAACTCACCAGGGGATTCCCGTACCACAAAACCATGGTTCCGCATACTGCCGTAGTCAGGCTCGTCGTGACGGAATGGAGCGGCAAGTCCAATATCAAGGGCGAAGCTGATCTCTGAAAAACCAGGTCTCTGAAAAACCTGAAAAATCCGCTTGCAGGCGGGACATCTTTATGTTAGTATGTATGGGCGTGCGCAAAGTGCGCCCATTTTTCATGCCTGTACGGAAGGAACTATACTCCGGAAGTGCAGGAGAGTACCCAGTAAACATGCCGGTCAGAAAACAGGCGGGATGGTGCCTTGCATGAATCAAGGTTTCACCGCAGGAGTCGGCAGACGCTTAAAACCAGGAGGAAAATCTAATGAGCGTTATTTCTATGAAGCAGCTTCTTGAAGCTGGTGTTCACTTTGGTCATCAGACCAGAAGATGGAACCCTAAGATGGCTCCATACATCTATACCGAGAGAAACGGTATCCACATCATCGATCTCCAGAAGACAGTCGGAATGGTTGACGTTGCTTACAAGGCAGTCAACGACATCGTCGCAGAGGGCGGCTCTATTCTGTTCGTCGGCACAAAGAAGCAGGCACAGGATGCAGTTGCGGCTGAGGCGCTTCGCTGCGGTGAGTTCTATGTTAATGAGAGATGGCTCGGCGGCATGCTGACCAACTTCAAGACCATCCGTTCCCGCGTTGAGAGACTGAAGAACATCAGAAAGATGTCTGAGGACGGCACCTTCGACGTACTTCCGAAGAAGGAAGTCATCAAAATCAAGAAAGAGCAGGAGAAGCTTGAGAAGAACCTTGGCGGTATCGTCGAGATGAAGGAGCTTCCGTCAGCGATTTTCGTGATCGACCCGAAGAAAGAGAAGATCTGCGTTCAGGAAGCACAGACACTTGGCATTACCCTGATCGGTATGTGCGATACAAACTGCGATCCGGAAGAACTTGATTATGTGATCCCGGGCAATGATGACGCGATCCGCGCGGTCAAGCTGATCGTTTCCAAGATGGCAGACGCTGTCATCGAGGCAAAGCAGGGCGATGAGGCTTATGTTGAGGAGACTGCAGAGCAGACAGCCGAGCAGCAGCCGGCAGAATCCGAGGGCCCGAAGGACATCGAGGAGATCGCAGCTGAATAAGCTGGCAGACCGGACTTTTTACGCGGCCGCGGTTGATGACCCGCGGCTGCATGATCAGAATACAGGAGGATAAAACCATGGCAAACATTACAGCTGCACTGGTAAAAGAGCTCAGAGAGATCACCGGCGCGGGAATGATGGACTGCAAGAAGGCTCTTGCAGCTACTGAAGGCAATATGGACAAGGCTGTTGATTTCCTTCGTGAGAAAGGACTTGCAGGCGCACAGAAGAAGGCCGGCAGAATCGCAGCAGAGGGTGTTGTTGATACAAAGATCGCTGAAGACGGCAAGAAGGGCGTTGTTGTAGAAGTGAACGCTGAGACCGACTTTGTTGCAAAGAATGAGAAATTCAAGACTTACGTTGCAGAAGTTGCTGCACAGGCACTTGCTTCCGCAGCTGCTGGCATCGAAGGCTTCATGGAAGAGAAGTGGGCGCTTGACCCGACCATGACCGTTGCTGAGAAGCTCAGCTCCATGATCTCCATTATCGGAGAGAACATGCATATCAGAAGATATGAGGTTCTTGAAGAGGCACAGGGATTCATCGAGTCCTACATTCACGCTGGCGGAAAGATCGGCGTTCTGCTGGACATCGAGTCTGATGTTGTCAATGCAGAAGTCAAAGAGATGGCAAAGAACATTTGTATGCAGGTTGCAGCTCTGAAGCCGCTCTATGTATCTGCTGCCGAGATCAGCGCTGACTTCATCGAGAAGGAGAAGGAGATCCTGAAGGCTCAGATCATGAATGACCCGAAGGAAGCTTCCAAGCCGGAGAAGGTCATCCTTGGCATGATCCAGGGCCGTATCAATAAGGAACTCAAGGACATCTGCCTGCTCGATCAGATCTATGTCAAGGCTGAGGACGGAAAGCAGAGCGTAAAGGCATATATCGATTCTGTTGCGAAGGCACAGGGCGCTAAGATCAATGTTAAGAAGTTCATCAGATTCGAGACCGGCGAAGGTCTTGAGAAGAAGAACGAGAACTTTGCAGAAGAAGTTGCAAAGCAGATGGCAGGCAAGTAATTCAAGGCACTGCGCATCAGACATTGATATAACAGACATTTGAAACGTAAGACCTTTGGGATCACTCCCGAAGGTCTTTTTTCTGTGCGGAATCATCTTGAGATAAGGCATATTGAAAAGTATAATAGTAACATGTTTGACTTGAGAAACAGGGACAGGGATACAGAAGAAATGAAAAAGGGCGGCCGTTTATCAGAAATGCAGGCTGTGCTTCTGTTTGCGCTGGGCACATTTCTCTACTCCAGCACCGCTGTCCATTTTATTCTGGAAAATGCTGCCGAGCTGCCGCAGATCCAGCAGCGTTTTTATGATGCGGCAGGATACATTTGCATAGCAGGGTTCCTGGCTTACGCGGCAGGAATCAGCCGGCAGCCGCGGAGAAGAAGGATAGCAATACTGTTCCTTCTGGGCATTCTGTATATTGCAGGCACGGCCAGCTCCCTGATCGGGCCCGGCAGCGGCCTTCTGATCACGGCGCGGACTGTCTGTATCTTTGTCAGTGCTGTTTTTCTCGGGGCGGCTTATCATGAGGACGTCCTGCTGCTGAAGATTTATGCGGGGGGATACACGGCGGCCGGCTTTATTCTTGCCTATGGGCTTCAGTATTTCCTGATCATCCGGAACCGTTCGGCCCTGCTTCATTTCCTGCTCCTGG
>JAEEGL014525541.1_pt1 | contig 14886 bp, 15 predicted proteins | sample 9134231 | NCBI WGS metagenome assembly JAEEGL01 (sample SAMN16246548, study PRJNA631951) | gut metagenome | biome: gut microbiome; feature: rumen; material: fiber-attached | host: Bos | place: Iran: Karaj | collected 2018-10
CAGTAAATAAAGCAAAAGTATCAGTTAATATAGATATAGCTTAATGGATGCTATTTACTTAGTTAGTTGTGTATTATTTATAGGATTAAGTTTTAATATGATAATATTAACTAGAAATCATGATATTAATTATTTGTTATATTTATTATCTATTAGTATTATTACTGATACATTTGCTTTATTTACTGGTATGTTTGTAGGAAAACATAAATTATGTCCTACTATTAGTCCAAATAAGACTATTGAAGGTAGTATTGGAGGTTCTTTGATGGGAACTTTTGTAGGAGTTGCTTTTTATGTTACTGTGATTAATAGTAGTGTATCAATTGTATATATAGTTTTAGTTACTATGTTATTATCTATTGTAGGACAATGTGGTGATTTGGTATTTTCTAATATTAAGAGATATTTTAATGAAAAAGATTTTGGTAATTTAATACCTGGACATGGTGGTGTTCTTGATAGATTAGATAGTTTAATATTTATAGTTTTAGCTTATATATTATTATTTAATATAATTTAGAAAGGGGATATTATGGAAATTATTGTTAATATATTGTTATTTATTTTAATACTTGGATTTATAGTATTTGTTCATGAATTAGGACATTTTACTTGGGCTAAGATATGTGGAGTATATGTTTATGAGTTTGCTTTAGGAATGGGTCCTAAATTATGGTCTAAAAAAGGAAAAGAAACAGAGTATTCAATCAGAGCTATACCTATTGGTGGGTTTTGTGCTATGGCTGGAGAAGATGTTGATGATGATGAATTAAAGAAGATTCCTAAGAAAAAAAGATTGCAGGCAAAAAGTCCTTTTCAAAGATTCTTAATAATGTTCTTTGGAGCAGGTAATAACTTTATTTCAGCTTTCTTACTATTGTTTTTTATAGCTTTGATTTGGGGTGGGACAACATTAAAACCTGTTGTTACTGAAGTTAGTGAAGATGGAGCTGCGAAAGCTGCTGGATTAGAATCAGGAGATAGAATTACTTATATTGATAATCATAAAATTAAAACAAGTGATGATATTTCAATTTATTTAGCTATTGGAGATCATACAAAGAAAACTGAAATTGATGTAGTAAAAAAAGATGGTAGTAATGCTACTTATAGAATTAAACCTAAAAAGACAAAAATAAATGGTACAGAGACATATGTATATGGAATTATGATGAAACAAGAAGAAACTCATGGGTTCATCGCAAGTTTATCATATATGGTGAATAAAGGTGCTAGTTTGTGTCGACAAATGGCTATAACAGTTAAATATTTATTTACAGGACATATTAGTTTAAAACAATTATCTGGTCCAGTTGGTATATATTCAATTGTTGGTCAGCAAAAAGCTTCTGGTATACAAAGTTTATTATTCTTAGTTGCTTTCTTAAGTATAAATGTTGGATTTATTAACTTGTTACCATTACCAGCATTTGATGGAGGACATATTGTATTTATAATTATAGAAGTATTAAGAGGTGGTAAACCTGTTCCTCCAGAAATAGAGGCTAAAGTTCATACAATTGGTATGATATTATTATTACTACTGATGTTAGTAATAACTATTAGTGATGTAATTAAATTATTTTAGATGACTTAGTCGTCTTTTTTTGTTTACACTTGGTGTACGCTCTCATCTTTTATTTTACATGTATATGTTGTATAATTGTTATATAGGATAAAAGGAGGGGTATTATGTTAATTAAAATAGAAATAATATTGTTAGTTATCATTATTATTCTTTCTTTTATAGTGGGTATTGTTATTAATGTTCTTGATAATAAGAATGGAAAAGAAATCAAAAAAAATAATAATACTGAAATAGATCCTAGTTATGAAGAAGAAGTTAATAAAGCTTTAAGTAAAGTAATTGTTAATAATGAAGATGTTCTTGAAGGTAAAACTATTGTAAATATAAATATACCTAAAGTTAAAGAAATAGAAGTAAATGAGTTACCTACTATTATTAAAACTATTCCATTAGAAGGTAATCTTAATCATAGAGATGGTGATTAATATGAAGAGATTTTTTTCTTACATTTTTAATACTACTATGAATGGATTTTTGTTTCTAGTTAATACTATTAGTAATGGTTTTTATACTATTAGTATTTTTATTATGAAATTGTTTAATAAAGTATTTAATAATAAGTTTGATAGAATGATTGAAAGATTATATCGACAAGGTAAACCAGAGACATTATTTTTAGTAGTTATTTATATTTTTAGTTTTACTACTATATTTGGTATTATGTATTCTCCTGAAAAGACTGTAAAGTTGGATGATAAGGCAACTTCTATTAAAGAAGAAGTTGATGAAGTAAAAGATGTTAAAGAAGAAAAAACTAAACTTAAAGATGAGAATAAAGCTGAAAAAGTTCTTGGTAATTATTCTTTTTCAAGATATGGTAGTATGAAGTTATCAGAAGTTAATTTTAATGATCTTAGAAGAACTAATTCTAATACTGTAGTTTGGTTGGCTGTTGATGGTACTAATATTAATTATCCTATTGTTAGAGGTAGTGATAATGACTATTATCTATTCCATTCTTTTAATAGATCTTATAATAAGAATGGATGGGTTTTTATGGATTATAGAAATCAACCTATGAATGATTATAATACTATTTTCTATGGACATAATTTACTTAATGGTACTTCTTTAGGTACTTTAGGAAAGATTTTTACTAAGAATTGGTATAATAATTCTAATCATAAAATAATAGTAATGACTGATGAATCAAAATATATTTATGAAGTATTTTCTTGTTATTACAGTGCTCCTGTTGTTGATTATTTACAAGTATCTTTCAGCGGAGAAAATGAGTTTAATGGTTTTATTAAAAATTTGAAAAAGAAAAGTAGAACTAAATTTAATGTAGATGTTAATGGTAATGATAAAATTATTACTTTATCTACTTGTACTGATGATAATAAGGGTAGAAAAGTAGTTCATGCGAAATTAATTGGTATTACTAATAGATAATTTATTAATAATTTATTATAATAAGATGTGTATACATCTTTTTATATGGAGGTTTTATGGTAGTAGGAGTTTTGGTTGAAGTTAGTAATAGTAATGTAGATAAAACTTTTGATTATAGTGTACCAAGTCAATTTATTGATGATATTAAGATTGGTATTAGAGTAGAAGTTCCATTTGGAAGAAGATTAGTTAATGGATTTGTTTTATCTATTAAAGAGGATAGTTCTGTTGATAATTTAAAAGAGATTAGTAATATTATTGATAAAGATATAGTTTTAAATGATGAGTTAATTGAACTTGGTAAAATTGTACAAGAAAAGACTATGGCTCCTTTAATAAGTTGCTATCAAGTGATGTTACCTAAAGCATTGAAGGCTCATATTGGAAGTCAAGTTAATAAAAAATATGATTATTATTATAAAGTTAATAGTATAGATTTAAGTGAATATAAATTTAATGATACTCAGAAAAAGATTATTGAATTATGTAAAAATAAATATGTTTTAAAAGAAGAATTAAAAAAGATTAGTATTAGTAGTTTGAATACTTTATTAAATAAAAATATTTTAATTGAAGAAAAAAGAGAACACTATAGATTAAGTTATAATGAAGTTGAAAGAGTTGTTCATAAATTAACTTCTAAACAGAATGAAATTTATGAAGAAATAATTAATTATGATGATTTAAAACCTTCTTTGATATATGGAGTTACTGGTAGTGGTAAAACTGAAATATATATGGAATTAATTAATCATTATTTAGAGATTGGTAAGACTTCATTATTATTAGTTCCTGAGATTAGTTTGACTACTCAATTAATTAATAGATTTAGATCTAGATTTGGTAATAATATAGCAGTTTTACATTCAGCTTTATCTGATGGAGAAAGATATGATGAATATAGAAAGATTGAGCGAGGAGAAGTTTCTATTGTTATTGGTGCGAGAAGTGCTGTTTTTGCTCCATTAAAGAATATTGGTATTATCATTATTGATGAAGAACATTCTGAGTCTTATAAACAAAGTGAAACTAATCCAAGATATAATGCTAAAGAAATAGCGATTATTCGTGGTAAAATGCATAATTGTAAAGTGGTATTTGGTTCAGCAACTCCTTCTTTAGAAGCTATGGCTAGAGCTAAAAAGAATGTTTTCCACCTATTGGAATTAATGGAAAGAGTTGGCGATAGTAAACTACCTTTAGTTAAGATTATTGATATGAATAAGGAATTTAAAAGAGCAAGTGGTCATTTTTCTATGGAGTTAATTAATACAATACGAGAAAAGATTGCTTTAGGTGAACAAGTTATCTTATTATTAAATAGACGTGGATATGCTTCTTTTGTGACTTGTAAAAATTGTGGTTATACATTCAAATGTCCTAATTGTGATATCACGTTAACATATCATAAGAGTAGTAATACAATGAGATGTCATTATTGTGGATATGGTGATTCTAAACCTATGGTATGTCCCGAGTGTCATGAAAAATCTATTAATGATTTAGGAGTTGGTACTCAAAGAATAGAAGAAGAATTAAATAACTTAGTTGGAGCTAGAGTACTAAGAATGGATTATGATACAACTACTAAAAAAGGCTCTCATGAGAAGATGATTAATGCTTTTAAAAATCATGAATATGATATTTTATTAGGTACTCAGATGGTTTCAAAAGGACTTGATTTTCCACTAGTTACATTAGTTGGAGTAATAAATGCTGATACTTCATTAAATATACCTGATTATAATTCTTCCTTTAATACATTTTCATTACTTAATCAAGTTAGTGGTAGAGCAGGTAGATCTGAAAAATCAGGGGTTGTTTATATTCAAACATTTAATAAAGATCATTACGCGATTAAATATGCATCAAATAATAATTATTTAGGTTTTTATGAAGAAGAAATGAGAATTAGAAAAATACTTAAATATCCTCCATATTATTATTTGTGTTTTATTAGAATTAGTGGTAAAGATGAAAAGAATGTATATAATGAATCTAATAAAATAAAAAGAAGTTTAGATCGAAATATTACTGATATTATTTTAGGACCTAGTCCATCTGTTTTATATAAAATTAATAATATATATAGATATTCAATTATTATTAAGTATAAAGATATTAATAGTATTAAAGATATTCTTATTAAAATTAATGAACATTATAAAGGGAATAATAATATTAAGATTGACATAGATTTTAATCCTACACATGTAGTATAGGATTTTTTGTAAAAAAATGTAAAACAATAGTTAAAGATTTTACTTGATTATATATTATTGTTATAATTTACTTAAGAATGGAGGATTTGTATGCAAGCTATAAAATTAAGAGATGTAGGAAAAGGTTATGAACAATGCAAGAGTTTAAATGATGTTGTTGCAAAAGATGGTAAAAAATTAATGGATGATTTAACATCAACAATTAAAAATTTAAAAGTAAGATGGGTAGGAGCTGATGCTACTGTTCATATTAATCGTTTAATTGATGTTAGAGATGGATTAAATGCTTTATTAAAAGATGCAATTGGTATTACTGCTCTAGCTGGTGCATCTATAATAGATATTCAATCAGTAATTAAAGCTAATGGTGGTGCAATTGAAGTTGGTCAAGCATTATTGGACAAGATTGAGGATGCACTTGCTATTCCAAAAGGTGATACTACAAATGAATTTAATGTAGATCCAGCAGCTGTAAATGATTACAATAAGTTGGTCGAAATATGTGATTCGTATGAAACATTTGAAGGTGAATTAAAAAATCAAAAAGATGATTTGTTCTCAAATTGGACTGAAGGAGCAGGAATTGAAAATGCTAAAAAATGCTTTAGTGAGTTTTTTGAGAATTCATCTACTTATAAAAATTATTTAACTGATGCTAGAGATAATTTAAAAATTGCTGTAGATAATATTTCACGATTGGGATAAAAATATAACTGCTAAAACTGATTGTGTTTTAGCAGTTTTTTAGATTAGGAGGATAAAAATGGAACAAGAAAAGTATTTACCTATTGGAACAGTAGTTATGTTAAAAAATGGTACAAAAAGATTAATGATAATTGGTTTTTGTATGGAAGCTAAAAATGATAAAGAAAAAGTTAGATATGATTATGCTGGTTGTTTATATCCTGAGGGAGTAGTTGATTCAAATGCTTTTCCATTATTTAATCATGATCAGATAGAAAAGATTTATAATTCCGCATATACTGATGAAGAATCTATAAAATTTAATAAAGCTTTATCTGAAATAGATTTCTCTAAGGTTGAATATGAGTAGTAGTTATTGGCATAGTGAAATGAACAAAATATCTAAACAGATAGATAGTTTAGATGATAAAATTGAAGATTATTCTAATTATAAACAAAAGCTAATTAAATTAGATTCAAATATAGAAAAAATATATAAAAATATGTCAGAAGCTAAAAGTGTTTTACTTGATGGTGGTTTTAATTATGGCGGTGATGTGCCATTAGAAGATGAATTTCATTCTACTATGAAAGACTTTAATAATAATATTAAAGAATTAGAGAAAATTATTAAAAAAATAGAATCGATAATTGAAGATGAATTAATACCTAAAAAGGATAAATTGACTGAATCATATAAAACTGCTGAAAGTAATTATAATAAAGCTAAAAAAGAAGAAAATGGTTAGGAGATAATATGGCTGGATTCGCTTATGATCCACAATTATATAAAAGTGCTATTGATGAATTTGATAGTATATGTGATTCCTTTGATAATTTAAAGGGATCTCTTTTAGATGTTTCAACATATTTTCCACCAGAGTTTGAATATAAAAGTGAAATAAAAGATATATGTTCAGGTTTAGGTGATATATCAAAATTTAGTGAAAAATATGCTAATAATTTGCATAGTACTCTAGGACAATTGCAAAAAACATTTGGAGATGAACCAGTCGAAGAATCTTCTTGGTTTCAAGATTTAAAATATGCTTGGGTGACTACTGGAGCTGCCTGGGAACAAGGAATAGAATCTATTAAAGAAGGCAAGGGGACAGATGATTTTTATGATGCACTTAAACAAACTGGTGCAACACTTTTTGTTACTTATACCACTTTAAGGAGTGGTGAAACGAAAATTGTAGAAGGGCTTGAAGATGGTTCGATATTCTTGTGTAGTCTTCCTGTTATAGGTGTGGCAAAAATATACGATGTTGTGGCTGATGATGATAAAGGAAATATGTTATTTGATGCGACATTAGATTTTATTAGGAGAGATAGAGTACAAGAATCTAATATAGGATTATATGAGCATACTAAATTTGGTCGCAATATTAATGAACTATCTAATCTAAAATATGATAGTAATGGTGCTGAAGCATTAAGAAATTTTTCTGAATTTGCTACTAAAGTTGCTGCTGCTACTGCAGCTGAAATAATGACTGGTGGTGCTGCTACTCCGATTGTTTTAGGTGTTTTATGTGGAACTGGAAAATCTTTGGAAGAAAATGCTCAAAAAGTTGATAGAGAAAATGGAGAAAATTATGATCGCTTTAAAATGGTACTTAGAGCTTCTCAAGGTGCTTTAACTGGAGGTTTAGAGTGGTGGGGATATGGTTCTCTCGGTAGTTTCGCCTTTGGTGGAGGACTTAAAGCATTAGGCGAATCTGCTGCAGTTATCAAGGAAACAGGAGTTAAAACATTCCTTAGTGAATTGATTAAACCAAATAATATATTAAATTTTGGAAAAAATTTTGTGAAAGAATTATTTGCTAAGGAAAATATTTTTGCTTCTGGCGCGGTTATTTATGACAATTTTTTAAGCTATGCGATGGGAGATATTTCGAAGGAAGATTATCTTAAGAGTTTAAGAAGTGAAGGATATTTATCTTTAGCTTTCGCTGGATTTGGTGCTTCAGCTCGTAGTTTAGCTAATGTTTCAGACTCAATTAAACTCATCAAAGAAACACCAGTTATAAAAACAGAAGGAAGTATTCATAAATTCATATTTGATAATACTGAAATTGATGTGCCTGATAGTCTTTTTCATCTTGATGATGATGGTAATGCATTATTAAAATTTTTAAATAAAAATAATATTTCAGTCCGTGGTTTTCAAAATGGTTCTTTTGGAAAAATGTTGGACAATCTGGATGATATATTTAGAAAGCATCCTACACTTTCTTCGGTTGAGATTATACCAAAAGAACAATTGATTTGGTTTAAAGGCCTTGAACCTAATTCAGTTTATTACATTGAGGGTGCAGGAAATACTAAATTTGCAATACATACAGATAAAAAAGGTTTTGGTTCATGCTTTTCTCTAGGTGGTGAAAATGTTTTACATCCTAAAGTATTAGATAGTATTTTTGGATCTGGTTTTACAGATGTAAGATATGCTGGAAAAATTGATGATATATATGATTTTCAAAAATATTATAAATCTCTATTTCATAATGGAACAGGAGCTGTTGGAATAGACCAAGGATCTTTAAGAAAAGGTATGCGTAAGCTTAACGCGGAACAAAAGAAAAAATTGGTTGAGATTGTTGTTGGTAATACAGGAATGCCGGAAGTAGATGCTTATAAATTTTTGCGTAATATTGATAAAACTGGTGTGTGTTCTTATGCTGCTGCTTTGAATACAACGCTACAAGGTTGTGGAATTACCAAGGATAAGCAATTGTTTAAAGATTGTTTTGGGTTTGATTTAGTAGATCCTGTAACTGGACGATTAAATCAAGAATATTTGTTAGCTGATTTTTATAGTTATACTAACAGCAATAATATGGAAATGTTTAAAGCTAATAACCCTAGATCAAAATACCCTGTTAGATATCGATCTTTTTCTAGGAATAAAAATCAAAGGTATATATTTGTACATTATGATTTTGGTTATAAAGGTAATACTCCTACCTATTCTGATGCATATATTGTTGATTATTTAAATTCAAGGCTTCAAAGAGGTGCAGCAATTCATGGTGATTGGGTTATCAAAAACTATAGACCAACTTTGGGTGGGAAGATGTATGTTAACGAAGCAAAAACTGATTTTAGAATCTTAAGAAAATATAGAAATGAGCACTATCAATTGAATCGAGCTGGTGATAAGGAAAAGATATTTACTATTCATGATGCGGGTAACCCTTTATCGAGCAAATTAAGAAATGGAGAAGGTGTGTTGTGTTTTTATTCAACAAAATATGATCCTCTTCCAATGCATAAACTAACAAGAGGTTCTGATATACAATATTGTGGAGGACCACATGCTGTTTCAATTGTTGATGATATAGGTGATGCATTTTTAGTAGAATCTTGGGGAGATATTTATCGCATTAATAAAATAGATTTAGATAGGCATGAATATGCTATAAATACTATTAGATTTAATAATTAGAGGTGATTGTATGGTAAAAATTGATGATTTTGAAATTATTGGAAGTGAATATGAAAGAATTCAAAGATTGACTGATAAAGGATTTATTTCAAATGGTGAATTAAATACAAAATTTTATGCTGTTTATAAAATGTATAGTGACTACTTTTTAGATTTTTTAGATGATACTATAAAGTTAAAGTCTTATGATGATGCTTTATCCGAAAAAAAATTATTGCCAAAAATCGAAGAAGAATATATGGATGTTTATCAAAGATTCTCTAAATATGAGTATTTCTATATTAGAAATTATTTGGCTATTGAAAAACTAGATGATGATTATATAGAAGAATTATTATCTAGATATGAAAATAATGATAGAAGTTATGATGAATTTGCTAGAAGTATGATTGAAAAGACATACATTGAGGTTTGTAATAATGACACTTTATTTGGAAATGTTAGTTATGGTCCTGATACTGGGGAATTTTTTGCTCCTAATGATTCGATTGTTATAGGATGTAGAGCAGATCTAAGTATTGATGAAGAAAATGATGATTTCTATGAATGGTTATCTAGGGAAGAAGAATTTGTAGAAGTTGTAGAAAAAGTTAATGAAATAGGTAATGGAAAGTTTGATTGTCCATTTAATGCTTTCTACTATGAAGATGATGATATTTTACCAATAGAAGATTTTGATTTTGTTGATAGTAAAAAAAAAGTGAGGTAAACTGATTCGGTTTGCTTCTTCTTTTTCTAGTAAAATAATATAAAATGTGATATCTTTATATTAGAGAATAGAGGTGTTATTATGCAATTTTTTGATAATAAGGGAACAAATTATAATAGTGAAGGAAAAGAAGTTGTTTATGATGATAATGGAGAAGTAGTTGCTCAAAATCAAAAGAATGCTGAAGAGTATAAAAGATTAATGTCTAATGCTTCTTCTAAGAAAGCTGATTATTATGATTCAAATGATGCTATTATTAAAATAATATTATTATTATTGGTTATCGTGATATTACTTGGAACAGTTTTTGTTATATTAAGAGGAATGTAGTAAATGTTTAATGAATTATTAGAGCGTGACAATAGTAAAGAGTTTATTGATAAGTTATATTCTTATGAAATATATAAGAATAGAGATTATTCTAATTATGATTTGATTGGAATCTTTTATGATGCAGTTTTTAAATATAGTGTAATTATTGAGAATATTGAGTATTATGATGGTTTTTTAATTGAATTAGATATTTTATTTAGACGAGTTGAAAAACTATTTAGTATTAAAGATGGTGTTAATAAGATTCTTAGTAAAATATTAGTTAATAAAATTAATGTTAAAGATAAAGAAGAATTTATTAGATATGTATATTATAAATATATAGAAAATGGTTATTTAATACACGCTTATAGTCCTGTATATACTGGTAATATTAAAGCAAATGGGTTTAAAGTTAATAAGTATACTAATTTATATCAAGATTTTGTTATGATTAAGAATATTCTTAATAAATATAAAGATAATTATATTAGTAAAGATTTTGATTTGAATGAAGTTGTTTTTACTGATAGTATGGAAATAGCGTATTTTTATTCTTTAAGAAGTCCTATGTATTTTTATGAATTAATTTGTGGAGATGAATTAGTTAAAAATAAAGAGTGCTATTTAAAAAAGAATTATAAAGAATGTTTAGATAATATTAATAAAGTTATTAAGAATTTAAAAATAACACCTGAAGATAGTTCTAAGATTATTGAAGTGTTTAATAAAGAGTGGAAATTGTTGGGTAATGATAATAATCATAATAGTAGTTTTATTCTAGTTAAAAGAAATAAATTATTAGATGAAGATATTAAATTAGATAGTTTAATAGATGAATTTAAGAGTGAAGATTATGATGTTATTTTTGATAGATTAGTTAATAATAATAATAGAAATGTTAATAGTACTAAGGATTTAGAAGTATCTGATTTAGAAATTATTTCTATTAATAATGATTTAGATAAAAATGATAATATAGATATTAATAATAGTGATGGAGTAATATCAACTTTAATCATTGTTGGAGCTATTATTATTACTTTAGGGGTTATTGTTACTTTAATTATGTTTTTATAGAGGGTGGTTTGATGAGAGTAGTATTTATGGGAACACCGGAGTTTGCGGTTAATGTTCTTAATGGTTTAATTGATAATTATGATGTTGTTGGAATAGTTAGTCAACCTGATAAGGAAGTTGGAAGAAAAAGAATATTAACACCAACTCCTATTAAAGAGATTGGATTAAAACATAATATTCCTGTTATTCAACCTATTAGTATAAAAAAAGAATATCAATCAGTATTAGATTTTGAACCTGATTTGATTGTAACCTGTGCTTATGGTCAAATTATTCCTTCTGAAATCCTTGATTATCCTAAATATGGTTGTATTAATGTACATGCTTCTCTTTTACCTAAATATAGGGGAGGGGCACCTATTCATAGAGCAATTATCAATGGAGAAAAAGAAACAGGTATTACTATTATGTATATGGATAAAGGTATGGATACTGGGAATATTATTTCTCAAAGGAGAATTCTTATTGAATTTGATGATAATTTAGAAACTTTATCTGAAAAATTAAGTATTTTAGGGAAAAGGCTATTACTTGATACTTTACCTAGTATAATTGAAGGTACTAATGATTCTATTAAACAAGATGAGTCTTTAGTTACTTATGGTTATAATATTAATAGAGAAGAAGAGAAAATTGATTTTAATAAAACATCTTTAGAAATATATAATTTAGTTAGAGGGTTATCTCCAATGATAGGAGCATACTTTTTATTTGATGATGAGAGAATGAAAGTTTATAAGTGTAGAATCGGATTTAATAAGTATGATAATATCGGAGTAATCAATAAATTATATAAAGATGGTATAGGTATTTCTACTTGTGATGGAGAAATAATATTAGAAGAGATACAACCGTTTGGTAAAAAGAAAATGTTAGTTTCTAATTACTTAAATGGTATTAATAAAGAAGAATTAATAAATAAGGAGTTAAAATGAAAAAAATAGCTACTAATATTAAGAAATTAATGAAAACTGAAAGAGGTAAATCTATTCTCTTTTTAGGTGGTTTTATAATTGTTGCATTAATCATAGTACTTATAATCAATTCTACTAATAATTATTCAATGTATGATCAAATGAATGATATTAGAAATGCTAATTTTAAGAGTAATGGAGTTAATATTAGTGGTCTTACAAGTAAAAATTATGAATATCAATATACTATTTTTAATGATAATAAAAAAATCGTTATTAAGGGTAGAATGGATGGTTCTAGTGAAGAATTTATTTGTAATGATGGAGTGGTTGATACTAAATATTATCGAAATAGTGATGGTTTATATAAATTAAATAATAAAGAATGGATTAAAAGTGAATATGCTACTTCATATGATAGATTTTTTAATATTCAATATATTAATTTATTATTAGATAAATCTAAATTATTTTCTAATACTGAATATGCTGATGGTAATAAAGATATTAATCTTACAATTAATACTAATGATATTAATCAATTGATTAATGATAAGATTACTGAATATGATGAAGATATTAATAATATTAAAGTATCTTATGATAAAGAGAATAATGTTACTGGTATAGAGTTTGATTTAGTTAATTATTGTAAGATTATGAAATTATGTAATAATAGACTTAATATCAAGCTAGATATTAGTAATATAGATAGAATTAAAGATATTATAAATCCAATTAAAAACTAGTAAATGCTAGTTTTTATTGTTATAATTTAAATATGAATATTTATGGGATTAGTTTAGAAAAATTAGAGAATTATTTAGAAGAAATTGGTGAAAAGAAATTTCATGCTAAACAATTATTTAGATGGTTATATGATAAGAGAATTAACTCTTTTGATGAGATTACTGATTTGAAAAAAGCAGTGATTTCTAAATTAAAAGAAGATTATTCTTTAGATATGATTAGGATTGTTAAAACTGAGAAGAGTGAAGATACTTCTAAATATTTATTTGAACTTAGTGATGGTGAACATATTGAAGCTGTTTTAATGATGCATGATTATGGAAAAAGTGTATGTATTTCATCTCAAGTTGGATGTAATATGGGATGTGCTTTTTGTGAGTCTGGAAGGAGAAAAAGAGTTAGGAATCTTGAAACTTATGAAATGGTTGAACAAATCCTTTTAATTGAAAAAGAATTGGGTAGTAGAATTAGTCATGTTGTTGTGATGGGAATTGGAGAACCTTTTGATAATTATGATAATTTAATTGATTTTATTAAAATAATTAATTCTAATTATGGATTAAGTATTGGAGCTAGACATATTACTGTTAGTACTTGTGGTATTATTCCTAAAATTAAAGAATTTGGAAATTTAGATCTACAAGTAAATTTAGCTATTAGTCTTCATGGACCTAATGATTCAATTAGAAATAAAATTATGCCTATTAATAAAGCTTATCCTATTGATGAATTAATGAAAGCATTAGATGAGTATTATTCTAAGACAAATAGAAGGCTTACAATTGAATATATTATGTTAGATGAAGTTAATGATAGTGAGAATTGTGCTTTAGAACTTAGTAAGTTATTAAGAGGAAGAAATTGCTATGTTAATTTGATTCCTTATAATGAAACTAAAAATATTCAATTTAAACGAAGTAAAATGAGACAAATTAGTACTTTTTATGATATACTAAAGAAGAATGGAATTAATGTGACAATCAGGAGGGAATTTGGTGGCAATATTAGTGCTGCTTGTGGACAACTTAGAAGTAAGGAGGAAGAGATATGAAATCCTTTTATTTAACTGATGCAGGAAGAGTTAGAAGTCATAATGAAGACAGTGTTGTGATAGTTGAAAATAAAGGTGTCTATTTAATGGCAATAGCTGATGGAATGGGTGGTCATCGTGCTGGAGAAGTTGCATCTAGTATTGCGATTAATTATTTGGCAACACATTTTAAAGAATCATTTATTAATTTAAGCAAAGTTGAAGCTGTTAAATGGATAAGAGCTGCTTTTGAAGAGATTAATAATTTGATTTTTCAGCATGAAAAGAATAATCCAGAAAGTAAAGGTATGGGAACTACTTTAGTCATGGCTGTTTTAACAGATGATTATCTTTTGTTTGGAAATGTTGGAGATTCAAGTGGTTTTGTTATGAAAGATAATGTTTTACATAAGGTTACTTATGATCATACCTTGGTTAATTTGTTAGTAAGTGCTGGGGAACTTACTAAAGAAGAAGCTACTAATCATCCTAAAAAGAATGTTTTAATGAAGGCATTAGGTGCTAGTAGCAAAGTTGATGTAGATATATTTGATTGTAATATGGATATTGCTGAAATATTATTATCAAGTGATGGCTTGACTAATATGCTTGATAAAGAACAAATATGTAAGGTATTGCTTGATAAAGATGATACTGTTGAAGAAAAAGTTAATAAGCTTATTAGTAAAGCTAATAATAGGGGTGGAACAGATAACATTTCGGTTGCGTACTTAGTTCGTGAGGA
>JAEEGL014789003.1_pt1 | contig 14886 bp, 16 predicted proteins | sample 9134231 | NCBI WGS metagenome assembly JAEEGL01 (sample SAMN16246548, study PRJNA631951) | gut metagenome | biome: gut microbiome; feature: rumen; material: fiber-attached | host: Bos | place: Iran: Karaj | collected 2018-10
CCCTGTCACGGAGAAGACCGCGGGTTCGATTCCCGTCAGATCCGCCAGCGCTTTTTTAAAGAAATGGCTCGGTAGCTCAGTTAGTAGAGCATCAGACTGAAAATCTGAGTGTCGCCGGCGCGCTCCCGGCCTGAGCCACCACTGAATATAAAACAGACATCAATCGATGTCTTTTTTTCTGCCTTTTGAAGGCAATAAAAAACCGCTAGCGGATGCTAACGGTTTTATTTTTTAAGTCAGACTATTGGTCTTTCTTTTGTGTTTCTTTTGGTTCGTCGCCTTCTGGTCTTTCCATACCGATCTTAGCCATTAAGTCATCGACGAGTTTCTTTGCTCTACGATATGCTAAGTCACTCTTAATACGGAGTAAGCATGGGAGATCTTCGTACTTCTTAGCTTCAGCTTGTTCGACTGGGATTGTGCTGTCAGCATAATCTTTTGGATCAAGTTGTAAGTAGATACGGAGGTGTTTACCAACGATTGTTACGAAGGCATAACGTTGTCTCTTATAAGAGAATGTATCACCTGGGATAGAAACACGGTTTCTTAAACCATACCATTTAATATAGTCGCGGAGGTCATAGTATTTATGACGTAAGTCATATTCACTATTTCTTAAACGGGTTTCGAATGGTTTTCTCTTTCTCTTACCCTTAATGACTAAACCATCTGGACCGACTTCTTCAGGGGCTTCTTCTTCGCCCTCTTCTTCGTCTTCTTCCTCTTCAGGTTCTTCTTCTGGTTCTGGCTCTGGCTCTGGTTCAGGTTCTTTTACTGGAGCAGGAGCTGGAGCTGGTTCTTCTTCTTTTTCTTGGTGATATTCTTCGACGTGTTCATCAACGCCTTCTTTAACGAGAGCGCGAACTTCTTCTTCACCTAAACCCGCTTCACCGCAGCAGCATTCTTCTTTTTGTCTTTCAGCACCGGCAGCCTTGTCTAATAAGCCAAGTAACATTCTTGCAACTGGTAATGTTGCGAAGTAAATAGCAAATAAGTTAAGGCCTGTAGCACCGCCTAAAAGGAGCATACCTAAAGCTCTAAGGCCATCATATTCCACTTGGATAGTTGTGAAAATGATAATGAATGGTAAGAAGCCAATAGCAACGATTTCAACTAATGCTGTTAATAAGAGCATTGGTTTTTTCTTGGTAAAGGACATAACGATTGTCGCAATACCGATTGTTAAGGCAACAAACACGAGCACTACGCCGATGTAGGCTGTTGGATGATTGAATTGGGATGGTCTCCACATTAAGCAATAGTACTGGATGCAGGCACGTAAGCCATAAGTAAATAATTCGCCAGTCATTCTATTGACACCGACACCGCCTTGGGCTAAATCACTAACGCCAACAACACCTGTGATGATGGCAGCAATTAACCATAAGACGAAACCGATACAAGTGGTACGCAAAATTTTCTTGTTTTCCATATATAGATTATCTCCTTATTTACTTATAATGTAGTGCCGGCATTTTTCAATTTCAAGTTTTTATTAAAAAATAATAGAAAAATAGCGCACATGGGGCGTGTTTACGTGTGAAATGTTACAAATTTGGGTCGTTTGTATATGATTTTCTTGCGAGACAAAATTGCGAAACTAGGTGACATATCGGCTCTTTTTACTTTTTGAAAATAGGCGATATGGTATGGGTTTTTAAAACATTAATAAAATTAAATGTATCATTTCTCAATTAATTGGTTATCATATAATCATGTTAATAAAATTAAAAGTGCAAAATTTTGCAATTATCGAGGATATCGAAATCGATTTTAAAGATGGTTTAACTGTCTTAACTGGTGAAACCGGCGCTGGTAAGAGTTTAATCATCGACTGTATTGGTCTTCTTTTAGGCGAAAGAGCCGCTTCTGAAATGATCAGACAAGGCGAAGAAAAGGCTATTGTCCAAGGTGTTTTTGACAACAACACCCCACTTTTACGTGCCGCTTTAGATAAAGCAGGTGTTCCTGAAAAAGATGGACTTATTGAAATTAAAAGAACTATCTCTGCGAGTAAGAATGTGGTGAAAATCAATGACACCACAATTACTTTAAACGAGCTTAAGTACATCATGTCTTTGATCGCTGACATCCATCAGCAATTCGATATGGTGAAACTATTCAATAACGAGAACTACTTAGCGATGGTTGATGGCTTTAATTCCCGTTTAATTAATCAATACCTTGATAAGTATTTAGTTAGTTATGCCGCTTTAAAAGAACAAGCATCTTCCTATAATGCTTTAGTTAAACGTATTGATGAATTCAATCGTAATCAGGAAGACTATGAATATGCTTATAAAGAGATTAAAGCTCTTTCTTTGAAAGAGAATGAAGAGGAAGAAATCAATTCTGAAATCTCTTTATTAGAAAACTACGACAAGATTTATTCCTTATTAATGGAAAGTAAAGAACTAATGGATGGAGATGCTTTAAACAACATCTACACCATTAAGGAAAACGTTAGTAAGCTATCTGAATATCAAAATGAATATCAGGATTATATTGAAAGACTAAATAACGCTTACTATGAACTTGAAGATATGTTCGAAGAAATCAAAAAGAAAGCGGACTATCTTAACTATGATCCAGAACATCTAGACGCTTTAATTGAAAGAAGTCACGCGATTAATGCTTTAAAGAAAAAGTACAACAAGACATTCGATGAACTAAGAGCGTATGAAGATGAACTCAATGAGTTATTAAAATATAAAGAAGATTATTCTATTCTTCTAAAAGAAGAAAAAGATAAACTTCAAGCCGCCTACGATGAAGCATATGTCCGCGCGATGGACTTACATAAAGTCAGAGAAGATATTGGCTTAAGCATTACTAAAGACTTAGAAAAGACTCTTTCCGAATTAGCTCTTACCTGTCGCTTTAATGTTGCAGTTAACGGCAAAGAAAAGGATGAGAACTTAGATATCTCTATCTTTAATGAAACTGGTATCGACACAATTGAGTTCTTCATTGAAACCAATATCGGTGAAGGCTTAAAGCCATTAGCCAAAGTTGTTTCTGGTGGTGAACTTAGCCGTATTATGTTAGCGATTAAACTTCTTTACGTTAAAGCCCAAAAGATTGGCACTATCATCTTTGATGAAATTGATACTGGTATCAGTGGGGATGTCGCTAGTAAGGTTGCTAAAAAGATTAAAGAACTTGCTTATAGTCATCAAGTTATTACTATTACCCACTTACCACAGGTGGCAAGCTTATCCGACCATCACATCAGAATTGCTAAGAAGGTAGTTAATAATAGAACCTACACCACGATTAAAGAATTATCTCTTGATGAAAAGATATATGAAATCGCTTCACTTATTTCTTCAGGTAAAGTAACCGATAAACAATTAGAGTACGCTAAAGAAATGGTGATGGAAAGAAAATAGAACCCGTAAGGGTTCTTTTTCATTATTTAAGTTTATTTCCTTCTCTGAAGGCTAAGGCTACTGTTTCACCAATCTTACGATATTCACTAGTGATTGGATCAAATGAGACAAAGTTGATTTTCTTTGTATCGACTTTACCATCGGTAAGAACATTTTCATCCGCACTAGCGTTAACGATTCTAGCGATGATGTTACCACCACCTTCACCTTCGTTAATGATATCAACGACTTCGCATTCTAGAGTTAATGGATAATCAGTAAATATTGGAGCGTCAACGTGTTTAGATTTTTCATATTTAAGACCACTTTTAGCAATCTTATCTTTTTCTTTCTTTTGACTAACGATACCGACATAGTCACTGGCGGTAATTGTTTCCGCTGTAGCAAAGCTCACTGTTAAAGCTTTCTTAAGTCTAATATTGTCTGTGGTTTGATGTGATGATAAACAAATCATAATTTGATTGTAATCATAGACACCACCCCAAGCGGCATTCATAGCGTTTGGTTCACCGTTTTCATTATAAGTACCAATAATTAATACTGGCATTGGGTAGACCCATGTTTGTGGTCCAAAATCTTTACGCATATTATTTTCCTTTCAAGTATGCACTTAAACGTGACATTCCATCTTTTACATTATCTAAGTTAGTGGCTACATTTATTCTAACAAAGGCTCCACCATTTTTTCCATAATGGAGACCATCATTAATGAATAGACCGGTTTGTTCTCTAAGCTCTTTAGCGAATCTATCACTATGAATACCATAATAAGAAATATCAAGCCACAAAAGATATGTTGCGTGACCTGAAACATATTTCACATGTGGAAGATTATCTTTTAGATAACTCTTTACATATTCCTTATTAATTAATAAATATTGATTAAGTTCATCAACGTACTCAGCGCCATAGGTGTACGCAGCAATAACCGCTGGGACAGCAAAGTAACTAGCCTCACCAATATCATCATGATAGAAAGCGGCTTCCACTTTGTTTTTAAGAGCTGGATTATTAACAACTGTAAGCGCGCTATGTAGGCCCGCTAAGTTGAAGACTTTAGAAGGCGCGACACAAGTGATGATATCTTTAGAAACACTTAGTGCTGGGACATATTTATATCCTGGATCAACAATGTCGCAGTGAATCTCATCAGAAATCATTTGGACGTTATATTTCTTTAAGATGTTATAAAGTTTTTCGATATCTTCTTTTTCCCAAATCTTACCAATTGGGTTATGAGGATTGCAGAAGATAAAGAGTTTGACGTTGTGCTTTTTAATCTTTTCTTCAACGTCTTGATAATCAATATAGAAGTTATCATTTTGATAAATCAAATCTGAGACAATGAGGTTTCTATTGTTACTAGTAACAACGGTAAAGAAGTTGTTATAGACAGGAGAAAGAATCATGACGTTATCATTTTCATTTGTTAGTGTTCTCACTAAGGAGTCTAACGCAGAGACCACACCTGTCACATAAATCATAGATTTAGTGTCTATCAAAAGGTCATGACGAGACTTCCACCAGTTTTGATAAGCCTTAAAGAATTCTTCTGTTGGATAAGAATAACCATAACTACCATCACTCGCGGCTTTCTTTACTACTTCTTGGATTTCAGGCATCACCATATAATCCATGTCAGCGACCCACATTGGTAGTTCGTTATCTTTCACATTCCATTTTTCAGAATGGGTATGTCTTCTTTCACTTAATTTATCAAAGTTATACTTCATATTATTCCTTAACGATGATTTGGGCTTCACCACGTTTATTTTCATCGACGATTAATTCTTTATAGCCCTTACATCTAATAACACCACTGGATGGGTTTTTGATTGATTCAATAGTGTCGACGATATCCGCATCGATATCTTCACAATATTCAAAGCATAATGATGTATCAAGTAACTTGCAGTTAACCATCTTTAAACCTTTTATATAGCAAAGTCCTTGTAAGGAAGAAATCTCACAATCGATGAATGTTAGATTCTTGCTATTCCAACCAAGGTATTCACCGTTAATCTTACAGTTAATAACGGTCGCATTCTCGACATTCCAGAATGAATCCTTACTATTGAGAATAGAGTTTTTTATAACGATGTTCTTGCCACCATCGAAGAGGTAGTTACCATCAAGGGTGAGGTTATCCACTTCGATGTTTTCACTATTCATTCCAAAATAGTCGCCTTTAGCAACGACGTCTTTGAGTTTGATGTCTTTACATTTCCAAAATGTTTCACTTGCATTAGGTAGTTGGCAGTTCACTAAGGTGATATCACTTGCCCTTCTAAAGGTCTTAGGAGCCTCGATAAGACATTTTTCCATCAAAAGGTGGTTAGTATACCAAATACCGCTTCTTGCGCTTTCTAAAAGCTTAGAATCGCTAACAACAGCGTTATTAACGTACCAAAGAGGATACTTCCACTGGAATGTGACTTTATTAAGTTTTAAATCAGAACTCTCTTTTAAAGGAGATTCACCGTCATGAAATAAGCAGTTTTCTATACGCGCATTATGCGTAGAAAAAAGCGCTCTTTCGCCAGTAAAGTTTTGATCCTTAATAATAAGTGGTTCTTTTTTCATAGGGGTATTTTATCGTGTATTTAAATATTTACCTAATCAAAAGCACTATTGTCGATAGTACTTTTCGAAAAATAGTTTTTGATATAAAGATGGATGTAACTTATTCGTGGTTGGGTCAAATTCGGATTGTGTGCCACCACTGTAGGAACTAGTGCCTTCTTTTACACCACTGGATTTGATGTAGAGATTATTAAACCAATTACCAATATCCTCTAATAAGTTATGTTTCTTCCAGAACTGATTAACATAGCTTTGTGTTTTATTAAAAGCAGGATTAACTGCATGCAAGCCTTCTCTTTCACTTTCAGTGAGATATGAGCCACTGACCATTGATCTCATTTGATAGAAGTAACTTGTATAAGCACTATATCTAAGATATGGGCTTTCGCTATTTATGCAGACATAGAACGCTAATTTGTTAGCATCATCTTCTCTCATCACGCCTTTATTGTGGGCAAGTTCGTGAGCAATGGTAAATGGAAGATTAACTTTAGTGTTCATTGTGTTAATATTAGCCTCACCAAAGGCGTTAAAGGAAACACCAGTGATTTGGAATTCAAGATAAACGAATGAAGACATCATTGGTTTAACCGCACCAAAGTAAATAGCGAAGTAATCATCAGTGACGATTTTGTATGATTCTTTAACTAACTTAGTGGCTTTATTAAAGTCGTAGCCTTTAACATCGCCTTTATCATCGAATTCTAACTGACTGATGCAATAATTAAGGTCATCTGCAAAATAGTTATAAATATCAACGAACTCGGTTCTATCCACTTCCGCTTCATAATATGGAAGTGGCATTTCCTTACGGTTATAAGCCATTTGGCAAGATAAAGAGTACATAGCAACGACCACTAAAACCATAAGTGGGATGTTTAATACTTTACTAATCGCCTTAAAAGGACGGATTTTGATAAAGTCTCTAATCATTAGGACGATAAAGACAATCGATAATATCGCAATTGTTAAAACAATAATCTCAGTAAACGAGACAAAAGGCACTAGGTTAGTAATAAAGCTAGCGACTTGAATGTAGCCTCTAGAAAAGCCTCTTGTCATTGCTTCTGCGACTTCAGGATCCTTTTTAAGAACCGCGATTAAAACAATTGTTAATACAAGAATAACAATGATTAATAATTTGATAATGATGCCACGGAGTTTTTTAAACATTTTTAATCTAACTTATTAAGTTCTTCTGGAAATTTCTTTGGATCCTTAAGGAAAACATAAGGAGCGTTTGGATACTCTTTATTAAGACGTTTAACGGCTTTTGGGCCTTCGCCACTACCGGAATAGAAGACGAATGACAGTTTCTTATTAGACAAGTCTAATATGCTTAATAAAGAATTGAGTGCAGGAGTGAATGCCCCATTCCAAATTGGTGAGCCAAGAACGATTTCATCATATTGCGAAATATCTTGGTCGAATTCTTTTAAAGGAGCTTTCTTTTTGGCGCCCGCTTGGAAACCTCCAACCATCATGCTCCAAAAGAATGATTTAGGTAAGCTTTTTACTGTCTCAACCTTACGGATATCGTAGCCTTTTTCTTGCATCTTACTAGCGACGATATCACCACGACCGGTATAAGAATAATAGATGAATAACTTTTTCATACTTTTCTCCTTACTAGCGAGATAGTTTCTCCAACCACCATAAGAGGTGATTTCTTTTTGTCCTTTGATTATATCATTTAGTCCCACAACGCCTTGTACAGACGCTCCATCAATTAAAGTGATTTCCTTAATTGTTAAGCCTGGTGGCTCTTTAGAGAGGACTTGTTTTAATCCTTCTTCACTGATTTCATAGAGTTCAACATCAACGGTGTTGCCACCTTCATTGACTCTAATCATCGCAGGATATTTATCGTTAATACTGTATAAGCGATAAGATTTTTCAGTTTTGCTTTCTTTAATAAAAGATGCTCCGGCTTCTTTGAGATTGTTCTCAAGCTCCAAGCCACGCATCAATGTTCCATTGACCGCAAGAATGTATTTCTTATTTGTTGTCATTGATGAGGTTCCTCATGAACTTGAATTTTCTAATATAGTGCACGATTGTGGAACATAAAACAAAGCCTAAGGAAATACCAATGAGGACGAGGCCTAATGTTGGACCATATGTCGCTATTAATCCAGCATTGCCCCAGATAATACCAGCGGCGACATAGAAGAATAAGTCACCAGGAATAAGAGGAACAATAGAAGGATAGCGATATAAAACGGATGGTTCTTTCTTAACTAACGCTAAGATTTCAGAATATAAAGCAGCGCAGAAAGCAGCAACGATTGTAAAGATAAAACGATAGTCTGGTAATGCCGCTTGTAAACTGAGATAAACAATTCTTACGATTGTGCCACCGATAGCGGCAAAGACTAAGTCTTTCCATTGGATGTTAAAGACCACACCAAAGCCAGCAGAAGCAATAAATGATAAGACCACTAGTTCTACTGAACGAATGAAACTTGTCTTGCTAAGGGCATCAATGAATTGCTCAATTTTAAGCTCTCCCGCTAATTGGTTGAGCATCGCATATGCAGCAGCCATGCCAGCCACGATTGTGCAGACTTCTAAAAGGACTTTTAATAAATCAATCACACCATTCATCTCATTGCCACACAATAAGTTTCTTGCGCAGTTAACCATTTGAATACCTGGAATGAGGAAGAAGGCGTTAGTGATAATAACGATATAGAAATTGCTAATAAACCCCACAGCAAAGAACAGTATTGCTATCGTCGAGCATAGGAGCATACAAACAAAGTTTGTGACGATTTTATTTAATCTAATCTTGGAAGATAACTTACCCAAGAAGAACAAAATGACAGTATTTAATAAAGTGACTAACAATTCCGCTGGACCAGCAAGGAAGATTCTAGCTAATGCCGCCATAGCGACAAGATAGCCACCAAGCATAATCCACCATGGGAAGTCATTGGATTTCACTTCATGGAGCAAATCATATAGTGTCTTTTCGTCAGGGGTTGTTTCTTTAACGTGATAATAAAGATGATTGAGTTTTTTTAGTCTTTCTAAGTTAAAGGCTTGAGGAGGAACATCAGTTTGTCTATGAGCATAGTTCTTTTGTTCGTCCTTGGCGGAGATAGAAATACGAGTGGTCAAATTAGCGCATGTCACATCATGGAGGCCATAAGCGTGGCAGAGATGTTCAATGCAGAGATCCACTCTTTCGATATTGGCTCCGCAGACAATCATTTGTTTACCAAGTTCTTTACAAAAGTCTAAAATGTAATCAATTCTTTTCATACACGCTTAAAATATAGCAAGATAGATAATAATTTACAATTAATAATCGATTAAAAGCGATTATTTTAGAAGCATTAAAAAAGCGGGTTGCCCCGCCTTTTATTGATTTAAATTGAATTAGAACAATTTGAAAATGTGATGTGTGAAGATCATGAAGATGATGTCTAAAATCCAGAAGATATTCCAACCAAAGAAGATACGGATTAAAGCACATACCCAGTGACCTTCTTTAAATCTGGTGATGATACCAAGAATGAGAGAAGTAATTGGGATAATTGCTAAGATTAAGCTAACAATCCATGATAAGCCAAAATAATCCTTACCACCTGACTTTTTTGCCATAGTAAATGTTCCTCCAAATTATGTTATTTTGTTTGTTCAATATAAATATTTTAGCATTCGCTATGGCAAATGTTTATAGTCAAATTTTATTGATTTAGAAGTTCTTTTAATTTCTTGTCTAGTTCAGGAAATTTTTTATCACCAAGTGGGAGCATCTTGCCTTCTTTATTTAAGAAGCAGTGATCACTATCGCCTTCTAAAACGACTGCGTCTTTCACTTTCATGACATAATGCACGGTCAAAATGATGGAGTTATAAGCCTTAACACTAACTTCGATATCAATTGTGTCACCCACTGTGGATGGTCTTTTGTATCTAATATTGTTTAAGCCGATGACAGGAGACATAACACCCATCTTTTCAAATTCAAGATAGTCAAAGCCAATCTTTTTGAAGAAGTCTAATCTAGCTTCTTCCATAAAACGAATATAGTTAGAATGATGGGTCACACCCATCTTATCTGTCTCATAATATTGCACGAAATGTTGATACATATTTTAGTCCTCTTTTTTGGTTTTTATTATATAAGAAGTCTTGAATTAATCAACATAAGTAGACGTTACATATTTGCCTAGTAATAACACTGAAAAACGAGTGATTTAGAAAACGTGTTAATTATTCAACCAAATGATATATAATCTTTTGGTATATGAAGAAACTAAAGCTGTTTTATTCTGTAACTCTATTAGGCGCTTTGATATTATCCGCTTGTAACAGTGGTGTCTCAAGCACCACTAGTTTTGTGTCTTCAAGTGAGAGCAGTATCGAATCCACTTCGAGTAAAGAGGAATCAACTTCTACCTTAAGTAGTTCTTCTAAAGAAGAATCAACAAGTTCTGAAGCAAGACATGATGCAAGCACTACTTCATCAAGTAGCAGTGCTTCTTCGAATAGTTCTAGCAGCGCTAGCTCATCTAGCTCAATTCCAAGTTCAAGCTCCATAAGCTCTAGTTCTAGTAGTTCGATGAGTTCTTCAAGTTCCTCGATTAGTAGCTCAAGTAGCTTATCCAGCTCTAGTTCAAGCAGTAGCGTACCTTCTAGTTCATCTAGTAGTTCATCATCTAGTTCTTCAAGTAGTATTCCTGTTGAAGATCCATATGAACCAATTGCGACTTTCTCTAAGAGAATGCCTGGTGAATTTGAACCACTTTCAATGGTGAAGATGTGCTATCCAAATAACATGCCTTTAAGTGTTTATAAGGCTATTGCTAAAGATAATAAAGTTTTACTTTTAGTCAATCCAGACTATCGTAATAAATCTCGTGTTGAAGAAGCTAAGACAACATTCACCAATTATGGTATTGATGTTAACAACGTTACCTTTTTAGATATGAATATCGATGATGACTATGCTTATTGGGTGAGAGACTTCTCTCCATTCTATGTCTTTAATGACAAGCAATTATCGATTGTTGATTTTACTTATAATCGTCCTCAAAGAACGGAACAAAACGCTGTTCCAAGTAAATTAGCAACTTATTTCAATATTCCATACAATGTGATGCCTTTAACTCACACTGGTGGTAACTTAATGCAAGATGGCAGAGGCACAGCTTTTAGCGATGATTTAGTCATTCAAGAAAATAACAATAACGAAGCAAGAGTTCGTTCTTTAATGAAGACATATACCGGTACTGATAACTATGTTATCACTATCGACCCACAAGGAGATTATATTGCTCACATTGACTGCTGGGGTAAGATTGTCGCACCTGATAAGATTATCGTTGCTAAATTACCAAAGACTAATGCCCGTTACCAATACTATGAACAAGTCGCTAATGAACTAGCGAATACTAAGTGTATTTATGGTTATAACTACCGCGTTTATCGTATTGATGAACCAGGTGGAAGCGCTGTCGCTCCTTACACTAATTCATTAATCGCTAATGGACATGTCTATATGCCTTTAGGCAGTAATGCTTCTTATAACGAAAGAGCGTTACAAGTCTATAGAGAAGCTTTGCCTGGTTATGATGTTGTGGGTTTACAAGGATTCTCTGTTTCTAATCAAAATGCTTTCTTAAATACTGATGCTTTACACTGCCGTACTCACGAAGTGCCAGACCAAAATATGGTCTTCATTGATTCTCGTGATGTTAACTATGGTAATGTGGCTTTAAAGAGTAAATATATTATTAAAACTAATGTAGTTAGCTACGCTAATGAAGAGATGAGTGATGTTAGTATCCACTACTCAATTAATGATTCAGAATATATTACTTATCCAATGAATAAGTATGAAGAAACCACTAACTACACATTCGTTTTTAACAATTTAAAAAGTGGCGACGATGTTAAGTATTACATCGAGGCCACTGATGCTAAAAATAATTATAACGTTGATCCAACTTGTGGTAAGTTAGACCCTCACCACTTTGTTATTGATTAAGAACGTCCTTATATTCGTCTGATGCTTCCATCATCTTTTTAGCATAGGAACAAATCGGATTAATCTTTTTGTTGTTCTTTCTTGCGGCGTCTATCACAGCGAGCACTAAACGTTTAGCAATGCCTCTACCGCCAAACTCTTGTTTAACCACAGTGTGGGTGATAGACCAAACGTTATTTTCTTCCTTATATTGGCAGTAGCCAATAATATTGCCATCATTTAACGCGACGCTTCTAGATTCACGAAGACTAAAATTGATGATGATTTCTTCTTGTGCGTTTTCCATATTCTAACTATAGCACATTTAGAATTGGATGCAGTCTAAAGCCATCATGATAACAAAACCAATGATAAATGACCAAACACCAAAGTGATCATGCCCTTCACTAGTCATTTCTGGAATCATTTCTTCCGCGACAACATAAATCATACAACCGGCGGCAAAGGCTAAAGCCCATGGCATAATGCCTTGGATTTGCATAGCAAGGAATAAACCAAAAATAGCGGCGACTGGTTCAACCGCACCTGATAACATACCAAATAAGAATGCTTTACCACTTGATCCTGTTTCACCTTTGATTGGTAAGGACACAACTGCGCCTTCTGGAACATTTTGAATACCAATACCAATAGCGAGTAATAAAGCGCCTAATAATAAAGCAGCGTTATCTGGTTGAGATAAGGCCACACCAAAGGCGATACCAACAGATAAACCTTCTGGAACGTTATGGATAGTAACAGCAAGGAACATCTTAGATGTTTTGCTCATTCTTTTAACGGATAAACCTTCTTCTTTATTCTCTTGCACGTGGAAGTGTGGAGTAAGTTTATCAATGCCCCATAAGAAGCCTGCGCCTAAAACCACTGAGATGACCACCACTAGCCAAGAAGGCATATAAGTAACTTCAGATTCTAAAGCTGGTTTAATAAGTGAGAAAAAAGACGCTGAGAACATCACACCTGCGGCAAAGCCGGTGAAGATTTTATTTAATTTAGGTGAGATTTCTTTTTTGCGGATAAAAAATACGAATAATGCACCTAACGTTGTGCAGATAAAGATTAATGATATACCGATAATTGGATATAGAACTTGTTTCATAAATCTCCCCTCCTTTATCGTTAGTTAGTCATAACTAACCTATAACTATATCATTATTCGCATTTTTGTAAATATTTTTAATCATTTCTTTTGTTTTATTCGCATACACATTTACAATATATAAGGACTACCTCGGAGGATATTATGACTAAACAAGAATTTATTGCACTCGCAAAAGAACTTCTCGAAGAAGAAAACTTAGATAATAGAAGTCAAGATTTACAACTCTTAAGAAGAGAGTTTAAATATATCGCTAATCGCGATGAAGAGAATTACTTAGATCAAGAAGAAACAAATAAAGTTATTGCTGTCTATAACGAACTCGTTAAGAAAGAACCAAAGTTACTTGTTTCTCCATATGATGAAAAGAAAGCCATCATTGAAAAGGCTAGAAAGCTATTAGATAAAAAAGAAATCATCGCTGCTAATCGTGAACTTGATAGATTAAGTGATGAATTTAGAAAAGCTGGTAGAGCTAACACCAAAGAACAAGATGATGAACTCTGGAATGAATTCAGACAAGTTAAAGATGAATTCTACGCTAAAAAGAGAGCGTTCTTTGAAGAATTAGATAAAGCTAATGCTGAAAAGAAAGCTAAGAAAGAAAACATTATCGAAAGAGCAAAAGAGCTTGTGAATAATGTTGAAAACATTAGAGAAGCTAATGCTCAAATGGATGCCTTAAGAAAAGAATGGAAAGAAGTTGGCTATTCCGGCAAAGGTGATGAATACCTTTGGAAAGATTTCGCTAAAGTAATGGACGAATTTCAAGAAAAGAAGAAAGAACGTCATGGTGAAATGTTAAAACTCTTTGAAGAAAGAGCGGCTAAAAAAGAAGAATTAATTAAGAAAGCCAGAATCTTACTTGCTAACTCTGAATTCACTGATGAAGAAATCGAAAAAGTGAAAGCCTTAAGAGGCGAATATAAAGCCGTTGGCTTCGCTGGTAAAGATAAGGACGACGACTTATATCAAAGATTTAATGAAGTCATTCAAAAATACTTTGAAGAAATGAAATTCTATAAAAGCTAAAAGAGGACCCAAAGGGTCTTCTTTTTTTATTTGTTTTTCCAAGGGCGTTTCTTTTCTACCCAGCCTTTAGCGTACCAATATTCTTTATCTTTTGGATTCCAACCATTCTTTTGAAGCAGATGCACGATGAAGAAGAATGCTTTGGTTTTAAATCCTGGTTTAACTTTGCCATTTCTTTTAACAATCTTTTTAGCAATCTTAGTTGTGGCTTTATCAATTTTCTTTAATTTCTTTTCACTAATTTGTTCATAAGAAGTGGCGGCCACTGGAATACCAAATTCATATGTTTTAGCAACACCCCAGTAGAATAAGCTATCTCTCATATCTTTTATTGTGGATTTAGTACCCGCTCCAGCGGCGGTAGAAATAACCACACCTTGCTTTTTAAACATGCTTTCTTCTGGACGATGCGACATCCAGATATAGCCATAATGATCTAACAAGGCTTTCATTGCCCCACTAGCGTGAAAAGCATAGACTGGGCTATCAAGAATAATGACATCCGCTTCTAATAAAGCTTCAGTAATCTTTTCAATTTTAGAATGATGTGGGCAATATTCTTCCCCTTTAACAAAGCAAGTTATACAGCCTAAACAAAATTCATCAAAGTCTTTTGGTAAAAAGAATTCGGTTAATTCGCCTTTAAGTTTGTCCGCTAACTGTCTAGCGATATGGTACGTGCTACCTTTATGGTTTGTGCCGTTAATTAATACAATTTTCATAGTTCTTAATGTTTACATTAATGATATATAAATTAACTATGTTTATCAACACAATTA
>JAEEGL015532230.1_pt1 | contig 14886 bp, 7 predicted proteins | sample 9134231 | NCBI WGS metagenome assembly JAEEGL01 (sample SAMN16246548, study PRJNA631951) | gut metagenome | biome: gut microbiome; feature: rumen; material: fiber-attached | host: Bos | place: Iran: Karaj | collected 2018-10
CCTTGGTGCGGAGCGAGGCGTGGTCGAGCGGACGGAAGTACTCGCCCTGGCACGTCGTCGCGAACCGCGCCGACATCGGCGACGCGTCTGGGCAGAAAACATAGACCTTGACGAGACCGTCCTCCTCGACCGTCTTGAGCTCGCGTCCCGCGCAGAGCGCGTTGAGCGGCGTGGCCGTGAAATCGGCCTTCCCCGCCGCGCCCTTCACGAACGCCAGGCGCCAGGCCGCGCCGCCGTCGAGGGTGAGCGTTCCCTCGCACGCGCCCGTCTTCGCCACCGTGAAGACGTCCGCCACCTTGCACCAGCCCTTGTCGGCGTAGCGCACCGTGTAGTCCGGCAGGCAGCTCCCGAGGCAGAGGCGGTCGATGTTCGCGCCCTTGATCGCATACTCGCTCTTGAGGATCACGTCACGCACGACGGCCTGCGGCATGTAGTGCCTCGCCGTCGCGCCGGGGCTGGCGTCGTTGCCGCCCACGCCGACGAGCCCGCCGTTGAGCACCAGCTTGCCGGGGTTCAGCGGGTCGGCGACGCGCAGGAAGTCGCCCGTGCGGTTCTCAACGCCCTTCACGGAATCGTCCTCCCAGTACATCACGTTCATGATCTCGCAGAACGAGCCCGCGCCTAGCAGGTCGAAGGCATGGTAGCAGGTGTCGGGGTAGATTTCCGAACCGGTGAAGTGCGCGTTCGGGCCGAGCACGATGCCGCGCGTATCCTCCCACCAGGTCGGCTCGTGGGCGCCCATCAGGCCCGTCCAGAGGTGCATGTTGTCGCCGTAGGTGTGCCCGTTGAAGAGCTCCAGGCCCACGTTCACGCCCATCGCCTCGATGTTGGTGAGGCGGCAGTCGGCCGGCCCGTCGATGCGGATGCCCACGGCGCGCGCGGTCGGATCCTTCGTCGTGCCGAAGATCGTCATGTTGCCGGCGAAGATCGGACGCGACCCGCGCCCCTTCACATACAGGCCCCACGCCCCCACGCCGTAGAGTCCCACCTTGTCGATGAACGCGGCCGTGGCCTGGCTGCATTCCGCGATGCGGATGCCGCATTCGCGGCTCGCGCACATGACATTGAGGTTCTCCACGTTCATCGGGTTGTTGCCGCTGAACTCGATCACGCCCTGCGTCCCGTCCGCGCAGACGATTTCCGAGACGAGCCATGTGCGCGTCGCGTCCACTTTCGGGACGCGTGCATAGCCCTCCCCCCGGATGGGGTTCTTTATGACGAGGGGATGCGCCACCTTGTAGACGCCCGCCGGGAAGAACAGCGTGCCCTTCTCCGTGTTCGCGTTCACGATCTCGCTCACATCCGCGGAGCCATCGTTCTTCGCGCCCAGCTCCAGCACGTTGAGCATTTCCGAGCGGGCGGAAGCCAAACCCTGGCACGCGGCCAGCAGAACGGCCGCCTTTTTCTGCAGAAGTCGTCCGCAACGTGGCGCGGCCTTCTCGTGACTTTGTGCTTTCATGGTCTCTCCTTGTTTTTTGGTTTTCCACATGTCGCCGAGCGGCTGGCTCCGGCAAGGTTCGTTCCCCTGGTCATGCAAACGGGTTTTCCGCCAAGATGCCGCAATAGCGCTGCCCGTCGTTAAGGTCTTCCGACAGGATCGTGTCGCACCCGCCGGCCTCCGCCGCCGCGACGACTAGCGCGTCCCAGATGGAGATCTGGCAGAAGGCGTGGATTTCCAGGGCGCGCGTCAGATGCCGCACCGTTGGCTCGACGAAGACAAGATCACGCGCCAGCGCCGCCACGGTGCCGGCAACAGTATCCGCCGGTCGGTGGAACTTGTTAATCATGACATTTGAGAACTCGGTCAGCACCTGCATGGAAACGGCTCCGTCCCTTTTGGCCGCCGACCGCTTAAGAATGTCTTTTGCTCTCTTCTGCTTTTCCGGATCCGCCGGATCGACTGAGTAGACGATTATATTCGTGTCCAGGAAAAACATCACCATCCCCTTTCCGGGTTGCGAATGTAAAGTTCTTCGCGGTTGAATTTCCAGCCGATGGGTACAGGGGAGGCGCATTTTTCGATGTTAGACATCAAATCGGCAATCCGCGATTGTCGCTCTGCGGTTTCATGCCGCTTGGTGCGCAGCCCGTCGAGAAGTTCGCGAATGAGGGCGTTCAGGGTCGTGCCGTGCTCTGCCGCGTAGCGGCGGGAATCGGCTACGAGATCGGGTGGCATTGCCAGCGTTACATTCATTTGGGCTCCTTTTCGTTTTCAGCGTGACAAGATAAGTATAGCAAATATGTGTAATATGTGCAACGCCAGGCAAGCGACACGCAACAGGCGACTCGCACTGACGACCTGCGACAAGCGAGCAAAGTTATTTGACAGGATTTACAAGATTGACAGGATTGTACGGGAATGCGGAAGCGCCGCGCCGATGGCCGCCACGGCGGGCGTGGTTATTGTCCACAAATTGACATTGTCCAACAATCGACAATGCATTGCTGGCAATGTTGAACATTGGTGGCAATGATCATTGAAAAATTGTGAACATTCCCTCTCGGGCCTTTCGTGCAGGCGCCGCAGCGGCGATGTCGCGGGCAGGATGCCCGCGCTCCCAGGGATGCACTTCGCGCAATCTCGGCGGCCGGGGACGGCCGCCCTCCCCCAACATGGGAAGAACTGTCGGAGCGCGGGCTTCCAGCCCGCGGCCGCCACGTCGGGGGACAAGCAACTTCATTGCGCCGCCAGGCGCCACTTCATTCGCGCCGCCAGGCGCGTCCTTCATTGCGGCGCCAGCCGCCCCGCCCCGCCATTGCGGCGCATCCGGGACTACACGTCGGCGATTTCGAAGAAGGGGCTTGGTGACTCGGCGAGCGAGAAATGCAGCCAGCCGCCTTGAAGGGTGGCGGGGATGCGTCCGGCGCGTTCGCCGTTGAACTTGACGGCATAGACTTCGGGCCGCCTCATCGCGGGGAGCCGCACTTCAAACGCCCCGCGGCGGACCTGGCGCAGCACCGGCGCATGGCCGTTGTCGAGGATGACTTCCTCGCCTTTCTGCGGCTTGTAGGTGCGGCCCTCGGTATCGACGACGAAGGCGTCCGGGTCGTCGGTGTCGTCGCGGAGGAGGAACCTGCTCCCGGTATTGAGCGCGTTGGTGGCGCAGACGAGGAGCGCGCGGCGGCAGTGGTCGAGGTCGGCGAGGCCGTCCTGCGCGACGAGCGCCAGCGACGCCTCTGTATTACCAGGACGGATGCGGAAGTGCGGCAGGGCGGCGTCCGCGCCGGCGGGCAGGAGCGTCCCCTCCAGGCGCGGCGTCGCGACGTCGAGGCGTTCCTCCAGAAGGTCGAGCTTCAGCTGGCCGGTCTCGCTTTCGTAGCGGCCGCGCGCCGTGTCGGTGGCGTTGCCGGGCTTCAGGACGCCGTGCCGCCGCAGTTCGGCGACGATGGCGTCGACCTTCGGCGAGCCGCGGAACTTCCTGTAGAACTCCGGCCCGAAATACTCGCCCTTCGGCGCCACGTCGAGCGGGAGGCGCAGATCGGGGGCGGTGCCTCTGCCTTGCGGGGCGTTGGCGCCGCCGGCGTAGCGCAGGGCGATGCCGGTGAGCAGGGCGGCGAAGCTGGCGGTGCTTTCCGTCCAGCGGTCGAAGTTGGCCAGCATGAAGGTCCGGTCGAACTCCCAGACGGCGCGGCAGGGCGCCGGCGCGACATCGCCGCGCAGGAAGGCGCAGCCGGTAATGACCTCCGCCGCGCGGACGGCAGGGTCGTTTCCGCCGCTGAAGGGGCGCAGTTCGCCGCCGGCCTTGATGACGGGCGTCGAGTGGACGATGAGCATGTCGAAGTCCTGGAAGGCGCTGTAGGCGCCGAAGCCGAGGCCCTGCTGGAAGCGGTGGGCGTTCCAGTAGGGCTCGCCGTATTCGGTGATGCCGTAGGGCTTGCCGGCGGGACGCATGCGCGCGGCCTGGCGGAAGTAGCCGAGCCCGGAGAAGAGCGCGCTTGACATCCCCTGCGACGACCCGGGGTAGAAGAACTTGTGCGGGCACCAGTGGTAGAGGTGGTTCGTGACGGAGGGGTAGCGGTCGCCGACGGCGAGGTTGACTAGCTGGCGGCTGTTGTCGTACTGGTTGATCAGGCCGGCGTAGCCCGTTTCGCGGATCGTGCGGTCGATGAAGCGGGCGGTCTCTTCCAGCGTCTCGAATCGCAGTTCGGCCTCGCCCTTGCGCGAGGCGCGAAGTTTACGCGCCCATTCGCGGCAAGGGTGGATGAGGAGTTCGTTGTAGCCGAGGACGAAGGCGACGCAAGGGTCGTCCGCGAGGCGGAGGCCCGTGTAGGGGTTGCGGGCCGTCATCACGCGGAGAACGCCGGCGCGCCAGTTGGCGCGCACGGCCCTGTCGCCGTCGATGAAGCGCGTGCAGTAGCGCGTCAGCCCCTCCTTCGAGTGGACGGCGATGCCGCCCCCGACCCAGACGTCGCCCATGTGCCAGCCGTTGATGAAGGTGCACATGTCGAGGTAGAGGTGGATGCCGCGCTGCCGCAGCGCGTGAATGAACCAGTGCAGCCGCTCCTCGGCCTCAGGGAGAACGGGAATGTCGGCGGGCCGCGAGGGGAGCGTCCCGTCCCAGCCCTGCGAGGCGTCCATCAGCAGGGCGTTGAGGCCGTGGATGCGGACGAGGTTGTAGCCCTGGTTGCGGAGGGCGTCGGCGAAGGCGTCGATTTCCGCGTGCGTGTCGGGGATCGTCGAGCGGGTCAGGGCCATCGAGTGGCCAAAGAAACGCACGCGTCGTTCGGGGGCCTTCTCGTAGGCGAAGTGGCCGTCGGGCGAGGCGATGACGCGGCCGAGCGCGTCGATGTCGTCGGCCGGAACGAGGTGCGAGAAGTCGAGGACGGTGCCGGGCCTGACATAGAGGTCGGAGAGGTCGCATGGCTTCCAGTCGGGGCCGGAGAGGATTTCGCGGAAGGGGAAGGCCGGCAGCGCCACGTCGCGGTCGGTGCGGAGGTAGAGGCGGAGGGTGCCCATGAAGCCCAGCTCCCCGTCGGCGAGGCCGGCGAAGGACAGGACGAGGGCGGCCGTTTCGCCGTGAAGGGGGGCGGGCGCGGGCGCCTCAAGCCTGACGCGGTTCCAGCCGGAACGGCACCGAAGCGACCGGCGATGGCCCGCGAACGCCAGGGCGACGCGCATGTCGCGCGGGGCCTTCCACCAAAACTCCGCGCCGGCGAAGTCGCCCCTTTCCATGTCAACGACCTGCGGGATGGAGACGGCCCGGCGCGCAGCCCCGCCGATGGCGCGGAAAAGCAAGGCGCATTCGCCGTCGGGCGTTTTTTCGCCGGATGCCGCCGATAGGCTGAGCGTCTGCCTGCCGCGGCAGGGGCGCAGCTCGAATACGCCCGTCGCCGTGCGCGAGTCCCAGGCGTAGCGCAGTTCGGTTTGCCAGGCGGAGGTAAAATAGGGATGCATGTGGAAGTTCTAGTGGCTAGTTCTAGTGAAAAGTTCTAGTGGGTGGAAGCTAAAACCTAGAACCAGGTCAGGGCGTTTCAGCAAAGAGGTCGGCGAGAGTCACTTCAGACTGGACGTCGTTTGCGTAGGCGTTTCGCTTCAGACCGAATGTCGTCACATAGGTGACATGCACCGCCTTGCGCGTTGCCGTGTCCCGCTTGAAGATGGCCTTTTTTCTTTGCATTGCCTGCGCTTCCGCCGCCGTGATGGCGTACTGGTCGGAGCAGAACTTCATTTCGCAAAGGTTTATGATTCCGTCATTCCGGTCGATCAGGAGGTCGATTTGCGCGTCCTCGTCATTGTCGTCGGCGGCGACGTGCCTCCAGGCGTAGGCGTTTGTCAGAACACCTCCGATTTGCAAGGCACGCTTGATCTGATCGACGTGCCAGAGGCAGAGGCGCTCGAAAGCCAGCCCTTCCCAAACGACATGGAACGGCGAGTCAAGCGATGAGGACCAGAAGTGCCGGTCGCGCATGGCGTTGTTGGCGATGAAGCCGAAATGGAAGAGCGTGAAGTTGTCCATCAGCTGATAGAGGGCACCCTTCCTTTTCCTCCCTGGAAAGACGTATTTGCGGATGAAGCCGCACTGTTCGAGTTCCTGGAGGTATTTTGTGAGCGTGCCGGAGTTGGACACCTTCGCGCTGGCGGAAATCTCGCCGCGGTCCATGCCGTATTTTTTGGCTCCTAGTGCGGCGACAATCCGCATATAGGCTTCCTTTTTGCGGAACAGCGATGAATAGAGTTCCTGGAATTCATTTTCCAGTTTGTCCGCGCCGGCGAAGAAGATTTCGTCGATGTTTTGCGCCGGACTCAACGAGCGGTCAAGGTATTTCCAGTAGTAGGGGATTCCGCCAAGAACCATGTACATTTCGGCCAGTTGGCAGTCCGTCATCGCAAGTCCCCGCGAGACGGCGTATTCACGGCACTCGGCCAGGGTGAAGGGCATGAGGCGGATTCGTTCCGTCACCCTGCCGTGCAGACCACCCCTGCTGTGGACGACATTGTTCAGCACCCATGAGGTCGCGGAGCCGCAGATGATCAGCAGCACGTCCTTGCGAGCCGACGCCCATGCGTTCCAGAAATGCTCAAGGGCCGGAATCAGACGTGAGCCTACTACGTCCATGAACGGAAGTTCGTCAAGGAAAACGACCTTTTTCACATCGGCGCTGCGGTTGATGACAACTTTGAGCGCGTCGAAGGCGTCAAACCAGTTTCCGATGGGCGGACACTCTCCGTAGCCCTGCTCGCGTATTGCGGCATGGAACTGGTGAAGCTGCTCTTCGAGCGTTCCGTTTGCCACACCCGAGTGTTGGAATGTGAATGTATAGTCAAAAGTCTCACGGACAAGGAATGTCTTCCCGACTCGTCGTCGGCCATAGACGGCCACGAACTCGGAGTAATCAGATTGCCTTGCCGCCAGCAATGTCTTTTTTTCAGTTTTGCGTCCTACCATAGCCGCCCTCCTCGAAAAGGTTTTGACTAAATGATACCAAAAAATGAAGATTTAGTCAAAACTGTCGGACGTTTTGACTAAATCGATGAAAATTTTGCGCATTTAGTCAAAACGGAACCCCTAGTTGGCGGGGAGGAGGTAGGCGCCGATGTCGGAGAACTCGACTTCCCCGCCGCCGTCCGCGTGCATGAAGAAGATCAAAAGGCCGACGTCGGGGGGAATGCGGACAAGGTGGCGGAAGCTTCCCTCCCCGCGCGAGGTCACGACAGGCAGGTCCCAGCGCCGCGACCCGTCCGCCCGCGCCATCGTGATCGTGCCGCGCGCGCCCGCGCCCGTCGCCGTCCACTCCACCACGTAGCGCTCGGCCCGCGAGACAGGAAGGCGGAAGACGCGGCGTCCGTTCTTTTGGCCGGAGGAGACGCGCAGGGTCCCGACCGCCGCCAGGTTCGTGCAGTCGCCCGTGCCGCGGATTTCGGGGAAGCGCCGCGAAAGGAAGTCCGCCGGCCTGGCGGCCGCCCAAAGGGCGTCGAGGAAATCCTTGCGGCTGTCTGACGTGCCACTCTTCAAGATTTCATGAAGCCGTTTCACGTAGGCCTCCGTCAATGCGGCCTTGGCGGTCTTGATCACCATGTCGGTGGCGCGGAAATGGTTCGCCGTTTCCACAATGTCGTCTACGGAGACATCCGCGCCAATCTCGCCAATCGTCTTCGTCTCGAAAATCCAGCGAGTCTGCTCATGGGTAAGGCGGCTCCCTTCCATGTGGTTTGAATTGTAGGCGAGATCGATCTGGAGCCGATAGTACAGCCCGCCGGAAATGCGCGAACTGCGTTCCGCCTCCAACACGCCGAGGATCGTCGTGGGGAATGTCCGGCGGCTTTTGCGCTCCGGCTTGACGGCATCTTCCGGTATCCGCCATTCACCATGCTCGAGTGTCGCGCCGGAAGTGCGGCCACTTGCGCAATATGTGCGAACCTGTCGGGGGGTTACACCCCATTTCGCAGCGGTTTCCTCTATCGTCACAAAACGCATAAGCCAACCTCTTTCCTCTTCACCGGAAGTTTATCTGCTCGTAAAGGAAGCATATCGATGGGGAAACAGCGGTGAGTTTTGCCAAGATAAACTTCCGACACGCATTCCGACCTCATTTCTTTTCGCATCCCAACGCCACCAGTTTGATATTCAGCTCTAAGAGAACCGCCGCATAAAAGCTCAATGCTCTGGTCTTCCTTCTTCATCCCTATTGCTTTTCTCTTGAAGTGGCTACTGTGTCAATGGGCGCTGGCTCTAAAGGACCCGTATTCCCATGCGTGTCCTTTTTCCGTGAGGCGATACTTTTGCAGCCGGGAATTCGGCTTCTGCGGAATTGTGTACTCGACGAGCCCCATGTCCAGAAGAAGCCGAAGATAGCGTCTGCGGAGATTCTTCGGCTGGCTTATCCCGACTTTCGCAGCCAACTCGGCCGTTGACAGAATGCCGTCTCGAAGAACGGTCAGGACCTTCCGCTGGACCTCGTCAATCAGAGACTCGCTCGGCTTTGCGACTGGGGTCGCGACTGGGGTCACGACTGGGGTCGCGACTGGGGTCGCGACTGGGGTCGTGACTGGGGTCGCGACTGGGGGCACGACTGGGGGCACGGAACATGCTGATGTGGCCAACTGTTCGTCATTGAACCCGTAGATCAGATTGGGAAGCGTCACGCGGAAATAGGCGGGGAAGGATTCAAGTGATGGCATGCGGGCGCCAGGGTTCATGAAGTTCTTCGCGTAGTCCTCGAATATCTTCTTGAATCCGCTTCCACGACGCTCCATGATCTTCAGCCGTTCGCACATGTCCGCCAGCAGTGGGTTTCGGCGAATGGATGGTATGTTGCGAATGTCGAAATCTTCCAGGCTGCGCTCGCCCGGCATGCCGCCAGGGGAAGTGATCTCAAGCCGATCGTCAAAGATGTCCACATGGACTTCGCTGCCGGTCACGAGGTAGTCGCGGTGGATGAAGGCATTGACCAGCGCCTCGTGGACGGCCCGCTCCGGGTATTCCACGAACTCGACTCGCGTCCGCGCCAGCTTGTGCCATGCGCGCCTTGAGTTCACACGCACGAAATCCTCGGCGTATTGGAGCATGGAAAGGATGCCGCCCGAATACTCCTGATCGTCCTTTGCGTCCATCACGCCCGCCGCCATGTCACACCCGTTCCAGCGCGTGCAGAACACCCGCGAATGGCGAAGCGGGCAATCGTCCGCGAAAAGCGCTCCCGCGTTCGTCAACCTTCCATCGGCCAACGCCAGACCAAACGATTCGAAGTCCGCGTCCGTCAGCTTGCTCTTGCGCTCCTTCCTGTAGCGGGCGGCCAAGGCGGTGAACGAATGCTCGTCCTTCACGAATCCGCTTGAAGTGGGTGCGGCGTCCCAGTCCATCCCGCTTTTTGATAGAAGGAACTCGGTAAGCGCCGTTCCCGATCTGGAATTAGGTTCATTAATTATTTGGCGCTCCACAGACTTGGCAAAATATTGTCTCATACTTTGAGACATTTGTCAAGACATTTGCCAGTTTCCCAAAAAAAGTCGCTTCCCACGACTGCCCCTCCCCGGCGGCTAGTGGACGAGGACGCTTGTGGGGTTGGGACGCGACTTGAGGGGGCCGAGGTCGATGCGGCCCGTCTGGCGCTTCACGCCGAAGGCGTCGGGGACGGGTTCGGCGGCGACGGAGAGGCCGATCGCCTCGGCGGCCGCGTCGGCGAGGAAGACGGTCTTCTCGACGACGCGGCGCCGCGTCACTTCTTCTTCCATACTGCGTAAAGCTTGACGGTCTTGCCTGTGGTCGTGAGGTTCTTAACGGCTTTCTTGTTTTTGAACTTTACGACGCCCTTCTTCGCGTAGGCCTTGCTGATGGCCCAGCCGGCGAACTTCTTGCCCTTCGGTGCCTTGAACTTGTTCGCCGAAAGCTTCTTCGCCTTGCCGTATGTCATCTTCTGCACGGCCATCTTGCCCTTGCCGCCGTTCGCGTAGAAGGCGATCTTATAGTTCTTCTTCGCCCACTGTGCGTAGAGGGTGACCGAGCCGCCCTTGGTCGTGAGGTTCTTCACCGACGCCTTGTTCGGGAACTCGACAGGTCCCTTCTTCTTCGTGGACCAGCCGATGAAGACGTAGCCCTTCCGCGTGAAGAGGTTCTTCGGCAGCTTCTTCGACCTCCCGTAGGTCATGGCGACGGCCTTCATCTTCTTTTTCTTCGGGAGCTTGCCGCCGTTGCCGCTGAACTTGGCGGAGTACTTCAGCACGGCCCATTGCGCGTAGAGCGTGACCGATCCGCCGGCAGGGGCGAGGTTCTTCACCCGTGCGCCGTCGCCGTAGGCGACCGCCCCGGACGGGGCCGTCGCCCAGCCGAGGAAGACGCACCCCGCCTTCGCGAACCGGTTCGCGCTAAGCGCGGCGACCGCATCGCGCGCGATGACCTGCGGGGCCATCGACCCGGTTCCGCCGTTCGCGACGAACGCTATGGCATACGTCGCGATCGGCGTCGGAGGAATCGGCCTCGGAGGGATCGGCGTCGGAGGAATGATTGCCACAGGCGCGCCCACGCCGGAGCAGATGGAGGACTCCACCACATCGCCGGCCATACCGAGGTAGGCCACCGTGAAGGTCACGCTCGAGGAGGAGAACGCGATGCCCTGGGCGGTGAAGTTCCATGTCACGGTGTGGCTGCCATGCGTCGCCCCGGTGTCGCCGAAGAGCTTGGAGGCCTCCGCAAAGTAGTTCAGGCCAGTTACGTTGTCCGTCGCCATGATGGAGAGGACGGCACGGACCCCTACGGGCAGTCCCGCCGCCGGGGTGTTCACAACCGTGAACGAGATGCAGACCGTCCCGTCGAACGGCGAATTCACCTTCGCGACAACGTTGGCGATTTCCGCAGGCAGGGCATCCCCGCACAAGTCGCACACGCCGTCGTCGCCGTAGTTGTGCGGGTTGCAGACCTCCAGTTTCGCCCACGCGCCGCGGCAGGCGTCCATGCGGTCCTTCGCGGCCACGGGATCGGCGTTGCCGTCGGAGCCGCCTGCACGATAGTTCTCGGGGAAGGCCAGGTCGCCGCTTTCGGTTCCTCCGACGCCGTGGCCGATGGCCTCGGCGTTCTCCCCTGCGGCGGCCGTGACCGTGCCGCCGCCGATTACGACCGCGCCGCCGTTGCCGGACGCGCCGCCGCCGATGCCGGCGGCTCCCTCGCCGCCGGCGACAGTGATCCTACCGCCGTTGATCGTGATTGCGCCACCGTCCTGGCCGTCGCCACCGCCGATGCCGGCCTGGAACTGGCCGCCGTTGGCCGTCAGCCTGCCCATGCCAACGCCCTTGGACTGCGCCCAGACCGTGAGGCTGTTGGTGACGTTGTTTTCAGCGGCGACCGTTATGCCCTGCCCCAAGGTCAACGACGCGCCGTCGCAGAGGATGAGGTGGACGTCGCCCGAGACGACGACGCGGGCCGCGTTCGTCATGTCGCCCTCCACCACGTACCAGCCGTTCGTCAGCTCTGTCTGGCCGGTGTAGAAGGTGAAGTCGTAGCAGGCCTTTACAGGACTGTCCGCGTCAGCGGGGTCGAGATAGGGGAAGCCGCCGCACCATGCGCAGACGCCGCCATCGTGGTCGTGGTCGCAGGCTTCGAGCTTTACCCGCTCGCCGCGGGACGCATCCGCGCGGTCCGCCGCCGCCACGGGGACGGAATTGGTTTCGGGGCTGAAGACCCGGTAGGACTCGGGGAAGCCAAGATCGCCTTCGCCGACGGCGCCGTCGCCATGGCCGATTCCCTGGGCGCCCAAGCCCGCGATTGCGGTGACCTCGCCGCCGTTTATCGTGACGACGCCGCCATTCCCGCCACCACCGCCGCCGATGCCGGCGGCGTACTCGCCGATCGTGGCATTCACCGTGCTACCGTTGCCCTTGAACATGGTGTTGGCACGCATGGTGGAGCATGTAAGCTTGTAGCTCTCGGCTCCAGCGTTGTATGGAGTATTGTCTTGGTAAACGTAACCAGAGGATTGGAAGCTCGTGGTGTGCTTGGACCACTGGACAGAAGAGCCCCAGTCGCCATTGTTCATCTGAACCATGACGCGCACATTGCTGTGGCCATCCCATGCGAAGCTGCCCCGGTTGAACTCGAACTCGTTCCAGCCCACCACTTCCTGGTGGTTGCCGCTGTATACGAGGGTCATGGTCGAGCCGAGAGGCGTGGAGTCCGAAACGGTGTTGTCAGCCACATTGGCCATCCAGATGCTCACGTTCTGGATGTTGTAGTTGTAAGTGCTCTCGCTGTACCAGCTCACGCTGCTCATCGGGGCGGTGTTGGCACCGGCCTCGGTCAGTTCGTCAGCGTGGAAAATCTGGGTGCTCAAAGAGTAGTCATAGAGATAATACATCGGCAGGTAACCTGTCGTGGTAGTGCCGATGCCAATCTGAGCCTGGAAGGCAGCTGGTTGCGGACCGCCGCCGATGGCCTTGACCGTGCCACCGTTGATCGTGACCGCGCCGCCGTCGCCGCCGATGCCGCCGCCGATGCCGGCGCCACTGTAGCCCCCTGAGGCCGTGACGAAACCGCCGTTGACCGTGACGGCGCCGGCGTGCTGGCCGGCACCGCCGCCGATGCCTGCGCAGCCCACATCGGCTCCTGGAACCGCAAGCGCTCCGGTCCCGGCGGTCTGCCCGTAGATCGTCAGGCTGTCCGGAGCGGCGACGTTGACGCCCTTCTGGGCTGTCAGCGTCATGCCGTCCGCGAGGATGAGGTTTACGTCGCCGGAGACTTCGACGCGTTCCTTGAAGGTCAAGTCGTTGCGCAGCAGGTGCCAGCCGGCCGCAAGACAGTTGGTGTTGTAGGAAACCGGCGTGTAGTCATCGCATACCTGCTCCTCCCCGTTCGCGTCCAGATAGGTGACGGGGACGAGAATCTCGGCGCCTATCTCCACGTCCGCCGCCGGCATGACGAGAGTATGTCCGGCACCGGTCTTTGCAAGGCGTCCGACACCCGCCGAAATGTACACCCTGCCGGTAAGCGGGGTGGTGATCTCCAGGGGGACCGCCGCGTTTTCAACGGCGTACAGCGCGCCGCCATGCTCCATGCCGCCGTCAAAGGCGCCGATGCCGCTGGCGGCGTAGCGCGTCACGTTCGCGACCAATGCAACGGTAACGTTTTCGCCCGCCGTAATGGCGTATGCCTTCGAGCCGGCGTAGTCCCAGTTGCTGGCTGGGGTTCCAATCTGGTCTCCGACATGGAGCACGTTGGAAAGGGAGAGGCCATCGGGTGCAAGGCCCCCGATGCCGACGGGGTTCACACCTGTGCCGGTATAGGTCCCGTTTTCAAAGCAGTTCGCCATGGAAACCCTGGCGTCGTCGCTCCAGCCCCAGAGAACGCCGACACTCGCGCCGCCGACGATGGAGCCGGTGAAGGCCACGCCCTCAAGCGTCGCCGTGGAGCTGCCGCCGTGGCCGACCACGCCGCCGCCGTGCGTGCTGGTGACGTTGACCGTGGCGGAGACCTGGACGTTTCTGATGAGGTTCCCCGTCCTCTCGATGAGTCCCACGAGTCCCGAGGCGTGCATGGCCCCCGTAACGGTGCCGGCCGTCTTCAGGTTCTCAATGGCCGCTCCGGCGATGTATGGGAACGGAGCGGAACACCTGTCCCCTCCGGCGATGTCCACGGTCAGGGTATGCCCTCCGCCGTCGTAGCGGCTGGAGAAGGGCATCACGCCCGCGCCGGCCGTCTTCGTGACGCCGGCGATGTCCGCGGTCTGGAGGAAGAATACGCCGGGCGCGGCCCCGCCCTCGTCCGTCAGGCGCCCCAGTTCGCCCCAGTCGGCGGCGCTGGATATGAGAAATGGTGCGTCCTCGGTGCCGGAACCGGCGAGGTTTGGCAGGTCGAGAATGACGGCGCTGATCGTGGCGGCCGCCCGGGCGGTGTGGAGGACATAGTCCGGCCCGGAGCAGAGCAGCGTCCCGGCTGTCGTCCGGAACCCGAGATGCCCCTTGCCCGGCGGAACCACCTCGGTCAGGGTCGCCGACAGCGTGACATCCTCGCCGCCGGCGGCGTAAAGGACGCCGCCCAGCGCCATGGCGGTCCCATGGACGTCGATTCCGCTCGCGCCATAGCTGATGTCCGGGACGCCGAAGTCCAGGGCGACGCCGTCCGCCGCGGTGACCGCGTATGCCTTGTCGCAGACGTCCCAAAGGGAGCTGGGGATGCCGATCCTGTCGCTGGCGTGCAGTACGGTCTCGAACGCCTTCCCCTGGCAACCGCCGAGGCCTATGGGGTCCACCCCGGAGCCAGTGTATGCGCCTTTTTCAATGCAGTTACGGAATGACACGCTTGCATTGTCGCTCCAGCCCCAGAATGCGCCGACATGCTGGCCGCCGGTGATGGAGCCGGTGAAGGCCACGCCCTCGAGCGTCGCCGTGGCTTCGAGTCCGTGGCCGACCACGCCGCCGCCGTGCGTGCCGTAGAGGGTGATGTCCGCGTCGACCAGCACGTTCGAGATGAGGTTTGAACCGAACATGCAGCCGACCAGGCCGGCGGTGTGCATGCCGCCCTTCACCGTGCCGTTGACGACGAGGTCGCGAATGGCGGCGTCGCCGATGCAGGAGAACGGCGACACGAAGGTCCTGTCAGCCGAGCCCGCGAGCGCGAGGGACAGCGTGTGTCCGCCGCCAAGGTAGGTCCCATGGAACGGGAGGGGGCTGAAAGCGTCGTACACCCCGACCATGTTCGTCACGCCCGCGATGTCGGCGGTCTGGACAAAGAACAGACCCGCGGTCGCGCCGCCGTAGCCGACATAGCGGCAGAACTCGTTCCAGTCGTCCAAGGTTGCGATCGCATACGGAGCGGCGTCCGTCCCGTCGCCGGTAAGCGCCAGCGTGTTGGGCGTTTCCCCTTCGACGAGCTTCGCCCACTGCTGGCGGCAGGTCGAAATGCGCTGCGTGAAGAACACGGGCTCCGTCGCCGCCGCGGAGGCGTAGACGGCCATCCCGGC
>JAEEGL011693164.1_pt1 | contig 14885 bp, 3 predicted proteins | sample 9134231 | NCBI WGS metagenome assembly JAEEGL01 (sample SAMN16246548, study PRJNA631951) | gut metagenome | biome: gut microbiome; feature: rumen; material: fiber-attached | host: Bos | place: Iran: Karaj | collected 2018-10
ATCTTTTGATAAAGTAAATGATTCTAATTTAATTCATTCTATGATGAAAAACAATATTGGTATGGCTTTAGCCAGAAGACATGGATACAAAGAAAGAATTGTACATGACTTAACAAGATCTGCTTCAACCAGACTATCTGAAATCGGATATAAAGTAGCTAAAGTATACTATAGTGATTCTTCATCTAAAGATACTGAAATGTATCCTTCTGATTTCGATATTATAAATATTAAATGCTTAACGCCAACTAGAAAAACTGTTACTCTTAAGTTTAGAGTACCACAAATTAAAGAAGATAGATATGTTATTTCAGGTGGACTTAAATGGTTTTTCCCAAGTATTTTAGCTACTTTACCAATATTTATAGTGAGAAAAAATCAAAGTCAAATTAAAACAAACTATTCATCAATATCATTTAATTACGGTATATTTAATAAACAAGAAGATGTTAGATGTTTTGTTGGTGGATTTAAAATTCCTTTAACTTTATTGTATGGATTAATATTAGGTATAGAAGGTGTACTTCAACATTATGGTATTCAATACCAAGTTGTTGACATGAAGTTAAGAGGTAAGTTATGCTTCCCACTAGCTAATGAAAAATGGTTAGCAGTTGATTTTGATAAAAACAGAGTAGACCAAAGATGTATTCTTACCGGTTTAAGATTAGCTTGTAAAAAATATTTATTTAAGTCCTTAAGTTCAGTTCAGGATGTTTATATGGCTATAAGAGCTTATACTGGAGCGGCTAAATCAGAATACATATTAAGTCAGACTATTAAATATTTAATTGATGTTCAGACTGAAAAGGTATTAGCATCCAATAATTTACCTACTACTTTAAAGGAAATTATTCCCTATTGTGCCGAATTAGCTATGTCTGGAAGAACTTCTGATAAACTTAGTATTGAAAATGTTTATTTGAAGACTACAGATATTATAGTTGATGCCGTTGAAAGAGGAGTTGCTCAGGGAGTTTCTAATTTTAAAAGAAAGCATATGTATGATCCAGATAAAGAGGTTTCTGTAGATCAGTCATTTGTAACTAAGTTTTTTAGAGACAAGGGCGCTTTACAGCAACTTCAAGAACAAAATCCTATTGAGGAAGTAAGTAATTATGCGGCAGTTAGAATTGCTGGTCCAGGAGGATTACCAAATCCAGACGCTATAATGCCAAGAGATAGAGCTGTTAGAAATTCTCACTTTGGCAACTTAGACCCAACTGATACTTCTGAAGGTGACCCAGGATCAAGAATTTTCTTATCCTTAGGCCACATGTATGACCAGAATCAAAATGGATTTATGCCGATGGCTATTTCCGCTAAGAATACCCAAATAATGGGACCTGCTCTATCTTGTACACCTTATGTAGATGCTGATGACCAGGCAAGAGGAATAATGGCTGCAAATCAGGCCAGACAAACAGTTCCAGTGGTTAGTTCAGAATCACCTATAGTTTCTACTGGTGCTGAAACACTAATCCCAGCAATGTGTTCATCTACCTTTGCTAAAAAAGCTAATGAAGACGGAGTAGTTACGTATGTTGATAATAATGTAATTATAGTACAAGGTAAATCGGGTAAAAGCCAATGCATAGATATAAGACCAAGTAGATTAATTTCTGGATCAGGTAAAAATGCTGCTCTAACCTTTACTCCTCTTGTTAAACCTGGAGATAAAGTAGACAAGTTTAAGATATTAGCTAGTAACCAATATGTTAAACCTACATTAACTCAAGGTGTAAATGCTTTAACTGCATATATGAGTTATATGGGTTATAATTATGAAGACGGTTTTGTAATTTCAGAAAGTTTTGCAAATAGATTAACTTCTATACATCATGATCAAACTGAAATTACTTTACTTGATAATGATCAAATTGAAATATTCCCTAAAATAGGAGATAAATTTGAAAAAGGTGATACAATACTTAGAGTAAAGAAGAGTATTGTTGGTGATATGGCTTTAAGTGATGATTATGAAATAATCGCACCAGATAAATGTGAAATTACTGGAGTTAAATTCTTCCCTAATGGAAATTTAAATCAGATAATGAATCTAATAGATTATACTGACCAATATTATGCTCAAACTAATAAGATGATAGCTCAGGCGGGTGGTAAAAGATTATTTAATAAAAAATATTTATTAGAGAATGCAGGTAAGTTTACAGATCATAATGAAGTATTTAAAGGTAATAAGGTTATTATAGAATCAATATCATATATGCCAGCTAGACTTGGTGATAAATTAACTAATAGGCATGGGGGTAAAGGAGTTATAACTAAAATTCTTCCAGACGAATTAATGCCACATACAGAATCTGGAAAAGTTATTGATGTTATATATCACAGCCTTTGTGTTGTAGGTAGAATGAATGTTGGTCAGTTACATGAATGTGCTTCAGGTAAATTAATGAATGATGCTACTAATATGTTAAAGGATATGGTAGACAAAGGAGCTTCAAGACCTCAAATTGAAAAATTCATCATTGATTTATATTCTAACTTAGATAATACAGATAGTAAAACATATTCTACTGGAATTGCAAGAAATCTTAAATCTATGGATGATAGAGAATTCCAAAATTATATTACTGATAGTATAAAAAATAAGCTAAAATTAATAGTACCTCCTTTCCAAGGAGATACTGTTGATCAAGTAGTTAATACTGCTAATAAGATGGGAATTAAATTAGCTGAAAAATTATACCTACCAGAGTTAGGACCAAATGTTAAAACTAAATATCCAGTAGCTTTAGGTATTATTTATTTCCAAAGACTTGAGCAGATTGCTGGAATTAAATCACATGCCAGAAATGTCGGTAGATATATTAAAACTACAATGAATCCTACAAGAGGTAAAGCACGAGCTGGTGGTCAGAAAATGGGTGAAATGGATTCCTGGTGTATGCTTTCATACGGTTCTGAAGGTAAAGATGTCTTAAGAGAAATGTATGCGGTTTCAGCAGATAATCAAAATGTTAAATCACAAGTATTATCGGATATTATAAGAAACGGAAAAGCCGATATAAGTGAAGATGTAGAGTTATCTGGTTCAGGAGAATATTTTAATGCGGTTTGTACAGCAATGGGTATAGATACTAGCGCTTAAATTTATATGTATATTATAATATTGTACCTTTCGACTTTAACAAGAGTCGAGGGGTACAATATTTTTATATGAAAGGTGGGTTAAAATGAACTTTATAATCGAAAGTAGTTGGTATATTTGAGCGTAGCTAGGTACCAACGAAAAGGCACATTCAAGGAAGGAGGTGAAATCATGATTATATTCACTTCCGGACTTGGATGGGGATTTTTATCCTTTCTGAGTAAGGCCGCTATATTGGCCTTACTGTAGAATATGAAGGGAGAAAAATATGAATATTAATGTAAAAAGAAGAGAAGACCTTATAGGTCTTCTCTTCTTTTTATTTTTTCTTAACTTATTATAACAGTAATATTAGGGTCTGTTCCAGTCATTTCATTAGCAATTCCAGCAGTAGCAGAATCCACAGTAATATCTCCACATATCTCAAAAAATTGACTCATACCTTCACCATATTTTAAAGCTAAACTTTTTAAAGTTTCAAAATTAACTTCATTACCATTTCTATCAATAAAACTGGAGTCTTCTTTATTAATATTACCTTCAGGATCAACTATAATTTTAGTACCCAATTCTTGATTAATATATCGAGCAAAGTTAACTACCATTAAAAGATTTATTAAGTTTAATTCCATTTTAAAACCTCACAATACAGTTTTTATTAAAGATTTTGATTAATAAACATCCTAGCTGTAGCTATACCTTTAGCTACTTGATCACTTACGCCATTCGTTTTTTTAATTGCATTAACTTCCGCTTGAAAAGCCTTTTCATTAGCTGATTCAAATATAGCTGTAACCTCTTTAACTTTTTCTGGATCTGTTATAATTCTTGTACCTATTTGAGATACATTATTAATTTCTTTTTGAAGTTTTGTATTTGAACTAACATTATTAGCTGTAGTTATTCCTTTATCAATCATTCCTCGCGTCATTGCAGTAACATACTTTTGCATTACTGGATCTACAATAATACCAGATGGAGTACTGCCAACACTTTGTCCAATCATAAACGAATCAACTCCATTTGCAATACCGCCTAGATTTTCAAATAAGGACTGAGCTTTATCAAATATATCTCCACCGCTACTGCCTAAGTTCTTTAAACCAATAACATTTGCATACGTACTGCCAAACATATTAGCTAATGCATACATGCTACATGCTGAATTTCTAATTTGATCACTTAAATTAAGTGAGCCTGTGTCTGTAATACAATTTGCAACATCAGTAGTTAATACCTCTTGAGGTATTTGACCAACAGCATTAACAACACTCTTTGAACCTTTACCACTTAAACATCCGTTAGAAATTTTCTCCACTACATCAGTAGCGTTTGCAATATTACTAAATGCAAATCCAACAGACGATGCAAACTGTCCATTTAAAATCCCATCTAAATTAGCTGTTTGACCTATTAATTTTACTGCGGATTTAAGCCCATTAACAGAAGTCATTACCATCTTACCAGTATTAATTAAATTTCTTACTTGAGGTAATGCCTTTTGAGTACCCGCTATAATATTTTTTACTCCTTTAGTAACGCTAGTTATAGCATTACCAATAGATGTTATAAAATTACCATCTTTTACTTGAACTACTTTATCCGCCGCAGCATTAATCGATTGTGCTACTTTACTAACATCCGCAGATACTCCCTTTAAACCTAACTTAGATCCCTTTTGAGAATTAACAGATGCTTTATTCTGTTTTTCAGCAAGCTTCTTTTGTTGTTCCTTTTTATAATCTTCAAGAGCCATTAAATAAGCGGGTATCCTAGCAAATTCAGTTAAATAATAAGGCTCATTGGTTACAACTTTTTTAGAGTCATGTAAATCTTCAGCATATTTTACAAAATTATTAATAAACTCATCTTTATCAGTAGTATCGCCATTCTCGCTATCAATTTTTTTATTGTGTTCATCCCAAACATCCTGTTTCATTACAGAATAAAGGTCTCTAATAGTTAAGGATACTGTAACATGTCTAGGTGCTCTTCTAAAATTAACTTCATCTAAATGTAAATCAACCGTCATATTTATAATTGCCCCTAATTTAATTTTAAAAAATTTATCCAAATTACAATATATATACGGTGGTGTTTTATATGTAACCTTACCAGTATCTTGTGGTAAAGCTAAAGTATATAAAATATATAACGGAATAAGAATATCTTTATGATATTGAATATCTAATGGATCTGGGCACATTGTTCTTAATTCGATAGTAACCTGGTATTGAACACCTGTAGATGAAGATGTCCAAACATCTGGCATATCTATTCTCGCTCCTGAAAATACATTAACTAATTCTTTACCCATTGTTCCAAGATCCGACACTAACTGGTTCGCTAAAGCTTGCTGCTCAGGACTAAAACCAACATCTGAATCAGTTGCACCTCTTTGTAATGCATTAATCAACTTATTAACTTCTGCTTGACTAGCTCCTCCAACTTTATTTAGCATAGCTCCCATTGTTTTAGAGGACTGACTAGCACCACCAATAACGTGAGATAAACCGCCATAATTTCGAACTAGTTCACTTACTGTACCACTTCCTTCAAAACTACTTGCCATTCCCTCTAATGAAGACGCCTTATAATTATTAGTATGATTTATAGTAATATTATTTTCTTTTACTTGAACTGCAAAATTATATTCTACATCCCATATAACAACGGATCGATCTTTATATGCGTATTGATTTTGAGAATTATCATCTCCACCTTTAGCATTATACCTTTTATTTTTATATTCTTTATCACCATTTGCTCCATTTAAAAACTCAACATCTATAGGATGTATCGTAAGCTTTAGAAACGAATTATTTAATTGAGCATCTTCATCATATACGTACATTTCTGGTAACAAGTTATTTACTCCATTACCAACTAAATCAAATGCATTTCTACTAACCATTGGAATTGGGTCTTCTGGCCTTTTTTGTATTCTTGTAGGAGGTAATCCCATTATAGGTATATGATATCTTCCAGTATCCCAAACATTTGGGAACTTTAATTTACTATATCCATTTACTCTAAAATATGGGATGTCACTAAAATGACCTATTGTTAAAAGCTGTTCATTCTTTTTATACGTCTCTTCATTAAAAGTTTTAGATTTTGGTTCTTCATTAGCTTTCCCGAGCTGAGTTGAATCAGAACCAGTAGTCCCGGAAGTTTGACCAGCACCTGAAGATGCCGATGTTGAAGTAGATCCTGTAGGACCACCAGTAACTAAATTCTTACTATGCATATCTTTCAATAAATTTTTTCCATCTTCAGTTTTTGGATTAATATAATATGTCGAAGTAACACCATTAGTATTAGTTTTCATAACATAATCTCCAGGATTAGGAGGTTCACCTGGGTTAGAAACTAAAGTACATTGGTTCTCGTCTTTCATAATCTCAGACATAGTAGTAACAGCTTTATTTTGCTCAGACGGTTTCAATCCACTTAAATACGTTGATCCAACATCCGACCTAGCAAAATTTCCGCCATATCTATCTGTCATTAATTGGGGATTTTGAAGATATTTTAGATATTGAGACGATGTTACTGGAACCTCATCCGCTCCATCATCTATTGCTGGGGTAGCGAAAACTTCTGCCGGTTTAGATTTATCTTCTTTCGATGAATCCGTTGTAACCGGAACCCAATATTCAACAGGTTCCGGTTGTTGATTTTGCTGTTGAGTATCTCCTGAAGTTGCTGGGGTTGGATCTGGTATTGGCGAAAGTATTTCATTATGTTCACCAACCGTCTCACGCATTCGACGAGCTTCTTCTGCATCTTGTGCTGCATTTTTTACATCCGTTTTAGCTTCTTCAGAACGATTTACAACCGCATGTAATGCTTTTTCTTGATCTTGTAATGTAGTAGCAGTAGTCGCTTCAAGCAGTGAATTTCTATCCTTTTGCGTAATAGTTCCGTTATTAAAGGCCTCTTCCACTCTTACTTGAACATCTGCCATACCTTCTTTAGTTGTTTGAGATCTAACTTCACTTACAAATCCGACAGCAACATCACTTTTAGCTTGATTATCTTGAGCACTCTTTAGCGTCTCTTGAGCAACTTTATCCTCATCTTTAATCAGTTGTACCTCTTTATCTGTATAATGACTCATTAAAGTCATGAATCCTTGATTTTTTGTAGATGTTCCAGTAGCTTGCTTAGGTATACCCATATTTTGTGGAGTTCGTGATTCTGACTCTTTATTCTCTGTAATAACTTTTTGATCTACTGGTTTATTAGCTGTTTGTACTACTGTACTTTTTGGAGATTCTGGTACCGTATATACTTCAGCTTCAAAAGCGTGCCCATTCTCATCATAGAATATCTTTGTTGCCATATATTCACTTCCTTTTTATTTAAAAAGCTATCTAAGGTCTGTAAAAAGACCTTAGATAGATTTATATTTATTAATTATCTCTTAGCCATAGCAGATCTTAATCTCGCCTGAGATGTTGCTCTTTGTTTACCCTGACTACTATTAAATATAATTGTTTGGTTTCTATTACTAATTTGCTGAAGCTCTGAAAGAACTGCGGCTCTATCCTCTTTATTTCCTATATTATCCGAAATATCAATAAGTGATTCTATAATTTTATCAAATTTATCTAATTTAATTAAATCCTCTTTATTCAAATTATCAGTAGAAAGTAATCTTTCAACTTCTTGTGCGGTAAATCCATCGTTCTTTAATCTAACAGCAAGTTTACTAAATTCTTTTTGATCAGCATTCCTATAGAAACGTTTCATTGTACCAAAATTCATACCAGTATCACTATATCTACTAGCAAAATATTTCTGGTCAAATGGTAATTTATTAACTACATTTTGCTGAGGCATTTGTTGCTGAAGTTGCTCCGGTGTTAAAGCTGAAGGATTATTTGGCAGATACGAATTTAATCCGTACATTGAATACGCCTCAAGCTTATAACCCTTTGACTCAGACCTCTTCAGCCATTTATCTAACGAAACTTGACGAATTCCACCCTCACCAGTATCTCCATTTCCAGTAGCTTCAGATACTTCTAGTCCACCATTTCTACCAGGAATTAAAAGGGCAACATGAACTGCATCATTAATTCTCCTATCTTTACGTTCTCTAGCCTGTCCTACATTCTTTGAAGTTTTTACGTTAAATAATACATCTCCTGGAGCTAATTCGGACGCATTAAATTTAGGAATAAAGCCATTTCTAGAATCTCTAAAATATGCCAACATTTGAGATGATGTAAATACATTACCTCTATTCATAAATTTGTTAAAGCCTAAATTATTTAAAACAGTACCAACATACTGACTGCAATCCATAGAAGTTCCAGACCATTTACCATACTCGTCTTTTCTAAGCGTGTTTGCTTTTCTTTCCAAATTTCCTTTCTTATTTCGAATTGCCCCGTAAGAGGTAACTATACTATTATGTCTTAAGGCTTCAGCTGTTAAAGCATTTATACTACCTAAGTTATATTTAGTAGCTTGATTCATCCAGTTAAGATTAGAAAATCCTTCAATACCAGTATTCTTTTCATGAGAGAACACTCTTTCATTTTGAGTAAATCCTAATCCCGCAGCTATTTTTTGAACTCTACCACCATATTCAGTAGCAGTTAATCTGACAGAATTCATAACACTGGCTACATCCCATGGCGATTTAGTAGCCTTATCGAATACAAAGCGTCTTGCGTCAGAATTAAGCTTATGAACATTATCAATAGATTTATTATAACCTAAGACTTTAGCGGTATAATTTACTAAGAAATTATCATTACCATGCTGATATCTAGTATCTGCTAAAATATATCTTACCGGTATAGGCCAATTTTTAACATGATTATAATAATCTTTTTCATAGACATTCTTAGCTAACTGGTTAATAAATTGTAAGTTTTCTTGCTTACCTAAAATCTCATTCAGGCCTTGGACTTCTTTACTATCCCAAGTATAATCAGTTTTAGTGCTCTTACCAACAACCTTCTGAACTTGGTCTCTAAGTTCTTTAGGCATATTATATCCAGATTCATTAGCATATTTACCCAATGCTGCTGCATAAATACCATTTCTACTATGGAACTTTCTAGTTTTATCAGCAGATCCCCAGAATTGTTCCTTTTTATTAACGCCATCGCCTTCACCTAATCTGGTTAACGCAAATCCATAACTTAATTGTTTGTCGGCTGTATCTAATTTAGTAATATCTATTTTACCATTTTCATCAAATACCTGTACACCCGAATTCTTCTGAGCCAGTTGTTGATAATTCTTAACGGTTTTTTCTCCTAAAGCTTTAGTAAATTGATTTGATTTTTCATTTACTGGAACATAATTATATAAACCTTGTGATACTCCAGAGTCATAATTTGTATTACCACCTGGCATTTTTCTATTTTCTTCTGGAACACCATTTCTATCCCAATCTTCTCTTAATAACTTTTGTATATCTTCAACAGATCTATTCGTTTTAGCAGCATAATCTGCGATATTTGCTACATTTGAAAGTATTGAAGATCTCGCTCCTGATAAAAACCTTTTAACATTTGTACTATCTGTATATTTCATAGCAGCGGTTAACCATTTTTCAGCTTTTTCTTCTCCAAATATTGCACTCATAATATTACCAGAAACTCCACCAAATACTTCCATTGCAGAACCAAACATTTTCTTATAATCTTGATTTTTTAAGAAATTCCAAGCACCTTTTATAGAATCCCCTAATTTAGTAATTTGTTCACCTATCCATCTCTTAGCTGTTCCATTTTGAATCCATTGTGATAATTGTCCTAAAGAAGATACACCACCAGCAATTTCTTTATCTTGTTGCTCTTTTAATTTATCTTGTTGTTCTTTTAATTTATCTGCTTTTTCTTTATCTTCTTTGTCTTTTTTATTTTTAATATCTTTCATAATAGCATCTCTTATTGTTTTAACCGCATCTAATAACGGTTTTCCTTCAACATCCCATTGTCTTGCAGTAGACTCATTTATTTTAAATTTACCCTCTAAGAAATGCTGTTTTAATTGATTAAATTGAGATACATCCATATTATCAATTTGAGATAAGGCTAAGTTTACATTTTTAATAAGATGTTTAGGATAGCGTTTTATTTTAGCAATATCTCTAATCTCTTCTAATTCTTTTTTATATAACTCAGAATTTTGCTTAAACTTTGCATAATCTATATTATTACGCATTAAATCCTGACCTAAACTAGAAATTAAAGCACCTTGTTCTAATTTTAACCAGGGATTATCCTTTTCTAATTTTTCTCTCTCTTGATCATCCTTGTAAGATTGATATGCTAATCTAGCGCCATATAATCCAGTACCACCTACAGCTAAGGTAGTTAAAGATGGAAGCAATCCAGACCCGTGTCGAGCAGCTACTTGAGCGACATTATTTGCAGATCTTGCTATGTTCAATGTTTCAGTAGCAGTCTTTATTTTTTTAGCGTTATTTAGCGCTTTTGCTGTGTTTAAGGCATCTTTTGCCTTAGCTACACCTTGAGCAGTTTTACCTGCCTTATATAAACTTCCAAGTTGATTTACATTCGTAGCAATTGCTCCTACTCCAGCGACAGACCCAGCCATTTTTCCATAGGTCTCATTTCCAGTTGCTTGAGTTACTCCGCTTTCAACAAGTTGCGTACCAGCATATCCGATACCTGCACCGATTAAAGCTCCAATTGCGGTTCCCCATCCGGGCATAACAGAACCTAATTTTGCTCCAAGTAACGCACCTGCTTTAGCTCCACCCAATGATGCAGCAGCACCTAATGCCGTTTTACCCCAACCGAGCACTTTATCCTTAGTAGATACTTCCTTAGTTCCAGTTCCTTCTTTATCAGCTTCAGATGTTTTTCCTGTAAAATAATCAACTATCTTAGAAATTATTCCTGTAAACCCATTATAAATTGCACTAAGAATTGATCCACCTTCATCTAAAACAAAATCATAAAACGCTCGAAATACACCTTTTGTTCCTTCCCAAACAGCTTTAATTGCAATTGGAAATAATTCTTTAGCCATATCAATAGACGTACTAAAAAATTTAGAGACATTCTCTTTTATAAATCCACTAAATCCTTCCGAATTTCCTTGTTCCCACCAAGATTTAAATTTTTTAATTCCTTGATATAACCACGCAAATGTTTGCCCAAGAGCTATAACTTGTCCTATAACTGGTATAAAATTCATAGCCTTTCCAAATAAAGTAAATGGAAGTTTAGCTGCCCTGGAAATACCACTTAATACACCGTTACTTCTATTTAAATTAGCCAATGCGTATCCAGCTATTCTTGGATCTTCTATATTATAAGATCTAGCAAATTTAGCAGCACCTTTGGCATCACTCGTAAATCCGGCAAAATCTTTTCTCTTAATACCTTGAAGTTTTAGAGTAGTAGCTAACCTATTTCCAGCTCTTTTTAAGTCATACATCTCTAATTTATTAGCGTTTCCAAAAGATCTTATTTTATCAAATGTTTCTATTGGATTTAATAAAGCTCTTGTTCCATTATATAATACATATCCTCTATATAGTGCTGGTAAAATTAATTTTTCAGTTATATAAGTAATTGACTTCTTTAAAGGCTCAAATAACTTTTCTCTTGCCGCATATCTTTCTGCTTCTGGCCCAAATAAACCTGTCCATAAATTACCTACCCATTCCTTTGTAGAACTTAATATATTTGAAATTCTTTCAAAAGTTTCTTCTCCAATAAAATCCTTAAAAACATTCCTAATACCAGTAATCAGAGGGTCAACAAAAGATGTTAAGCCAGACCAAGCACTTTGAGCTACAGTACCAACAGTTCTTTTAGTACCGTCTGATGATTGTCCTAAACCTATATCACTAATATAATTAATACCCTTTCTACCTAATCCCACAGCCCAATCAGCCGCTTTATATATCGCACCCCATTTTGCGAAGAAAGTTACAGCACTACCTAAACCCCTAAAAATATTTAATGGCTCCGAAATAATACTATATAGTTTATCAATAACATTTTTAAGAGTTGACGGATTCTCACTAGACGTATACCTTTTCTCAGCTAATTTTTCTTCCTGCTCTCTAGTTTTTTTATACGTTAAATCTAATTGTTTAATACTATCAACATTCTTCTTTAAAACTTCTGTAAGTTTATCCATAGATTTTAAAGATAGCTTTTTAAGTGAATTTTCTAATTTATAATTTTTTAATTCTTCTATATTATTATTTACACCCTTACCATTAATAAATGTAGATCTAACTTTTGCTAAAACTCCAGTTAATTGTAAATCATTATCCTTTTTATCTCCATCCTGATCAGAAGATTTTTTCTTAGACTTAATTACTGAATTTAAATATGACAAATTTGACTGATATAACGATCTCTGCTTTTCTAAAGCAGATTTTCTATCTTTAGTTATATTAGCATTATTAATCATACTATTAATATTTATAATATGTGAATTTAAATCTGTTTCATATCGTTTAAAATCTTGTTCATTTTTAATTACGATAGATGCTCCAATATTATTTAATCGTTCAGTAATAACATTTAAATTTAGATTAGTTTTTTCAAAATTTAAAATAAGTCTATTTCTAAAATCTATTGTAGCAGCTAATGATTCTTCCTTATTAACTTTAATTGCTTCCATTGATTCTTTATTTAACTCTAATGAAGAACTAAATAAAGTATTTAACTTATTAGTATTATATTCAATCTGTTCTAAAAATTCTTTACTTTTTAAAATAGTATCTCTAGTTTCTAAAGTAAATGCTACTGGCTTTTCTCTTATATCAATAGTATTTCCAGACGTATTTACCCCAAAGAAATTACCAAAAACTTTAAAGTTTTCAAATAAATAAGAAGTAAAAGTTTTCTTAAGACCTTCAATATCTGGTTTCTGCCAAATTTCTCCCCAAAGATTTGTAAACTTACCTATAACTACAGAGGAAACTCCAGCCTCTAAAGCTTTTTCATATTCTTCTAATCGTTTAGTAGCATTATTTTCAAATTGCTGCTCAAAAGATAATCTTTCTTCAGCAAGTTTTTGTACCGTTTCATGAAGTTTATTAATAGATTCTACTACAGCACTAAACCCTTTAGTTAATACTTGCCTATTTTGTTCTAATGCAGCTGTTACATTTTGACTCATATTACTAACCGAACCATTAACATCGCTGAACCCTTTACCAAAAGTTTCAGCATATTCTTGTCTATTAAACTTAGATCCAGTTACATCATTACTTCCAAATGAAGATATTCCTGAATTACCTGAATTAACATTATTAGAAGCATAAGAGGATGTAGTATTACTTAACTTCGGTAATAATCCAGCAGTAATTCCTCCATTTGATGACATACCGATACTTGAAGATGTAAAAGAGGGTCTATTTGAATTGCCAACTATACTACCTAATATACTCTGACCATTTGTAGTTTCATTTGCCAACCATTCCTCACCTCACTATCATATTTAGAAATTAAAATTTATATAAACTCTTAATATAAAAGAGATTATTTCCAAATTAATAAATAAAGTGATCTAACCCCCAAATATATCAATGAGTTAGATCACTATTATATATAACACTATTTTTCACTTAACAATTGAATTGCTTGTTCTAATCTTTCTAACTTTCTTCTTTGATATGCGGCTTCAAGACATAAAACTTCTTCATATCTTAAAGCATATCCACTTTCTCTTCTGATTACTGGACTATTCTCATCCTTAGGATTTTCATGGACATCCCATTCATCATAACAGAATAAACCATAATCAGCGACATTTAAATTATGCTCTTTAAATACTCTATCAACTTCTTGAGCAATCATACCAATATGTAATCTTGCATTTTCATTACCCTTTTTTTCTACTGCATCATTGAATTTAAACTGCTTAAAATTAACGTCACCCCAAGCATCTAATACTGCATCGGGAATATTATTAATCTGTTGTTTTTTATTTTCATCTGAAGTACTAATTGTAGTTGTATTAGCGAATAATTGTGTCCAAACTTTTCCTGATGCACCAAGAGAAAGCTTATTAGTAACATTAGGAGCAAAAGCTGCTGTAGAGTGATATATACAAGCATTACCATCTTGAAAATATAAGGTAGTTACTGTTGTACCATTTGACTTAGCCATAATACCATTAGGGTCTAATTCTAAGTGAGCAGCCGTTTGAGCTCCGCCAACTATAAGAGCGACTGCATTAGCAGCAGTTCCAGAACCAGCGGTATTTTTAGATAAAGTTAATGAACCAGTAACTGTACCACCACTAAGCGGTAAATAATTATTAACACCGCCATAGTGGGTACCATTAATATTAACACTGCTAGTCCAGTTTCTACTAAATCCGGTCCAGTTCCAAGAACCAGAATTATATGTAGTATTATAATTACTACCATATGAAAAATATGCGCTACCTACAATATTCTCAAGTCTTTGGAATGTATTATTAACAACCCAAGCTTGTGAAGTACTGTTATAAGTCATCTTATACTGAATAGTTTTATTCAAATAATTTGTTGGTATATTTGTACTACCAAAGTAAATTGGCTTAGCACCAGTACCATCAACATTTAAAGTTGGATTAGCTGCGGTATTATCATTACTGAATTTAACATATATAACTAATCCATTAGATAATGTAGTACTTCCAGCTGAAGATGTTAATACTTTAGCCGCTGTACCAGCAGCAGTAGAACAAGTACCAGTTAATGTACCTGAAGCTGTTAAACTAACTACTGGCTGTGTGCCAGTATATTTCATTCTACCAT
>JAEEGL011969407.1_pt1 | contig 14885 bp, 14 predicted proteins | sample 9134231 | NCBI WGS metagenome assembly JAEEGL01 (sample SAMN16246548, study PRJNA631951) | gut metagenome | biome: gut microbiome; feature: rumen; material: fiber-attached | host: Bos | place: Iran: Karaj | collected 2018-10
CTATCGGCCTGTGCGCCATGGGGTTGCCATAATTCAAGGCCCACGGCCTTGTCAAGGTCTTCGACCTTTTCTGCCAGATAAAAACAGCACGGGACACGCCATTTTGCAAAATCCGATGCGCTAATTCCGTGAAGATCAGTCACAATCTCTTATATCAAAATACTAGTGCGGAAAACAGGAAAGAAAACACCGGGCGCACCTCACATGTTAAGGTGCGCCCGGCATTTTCTTGTCGTTGTCGGGGTACCTGGATTCGAACCAGGGACCTCCTGCTCCCAAAGCAGGCGCGCTAACCGGACTGCGCTACACCCCGTTGCTCTCGTTTAGAGCGGTGCAAAGGTACATCATTTTTTAGACATGGCAAGTTAAAAGCGATGATTTTCATATTTTTTTAGGATGACTCACTGCAAATTGGCAATAATGTAGTAACTTTGTATGTTTAAAACGACAATAACGACAAACCTATAACTCAATAGATCTTTATACAATGTACAGAACCAAGACAAACGGCGAACTTCGCTTGGCCAATGTGGGCGAAGTCGTAACTCTGGCCGGATGGGTGCAGCGCACCCGCAAGATGGGTGGTATGACCTTTGTGGACTTGCGTGACCGCTATGGCATCACCCAAATCGTGTTTAACAATGAGGTTAACGCCGAGCTCTGTGAGCAAGCCAACCACCTGGGACGTGAATATGTTATCCAAGTGAAGGGTACAGTGGCTGAACGCTCGAGCAAGAACGCCAATATGCCCACTGGCGATATCGAGATTATTGCCAATGAGTTGAATATCCTGAGCGAGAGCATCACCCCTCCGTTCACCATCGAGGACAACACCGACGGCGGTGATGACTTGAGGATGAAATACCGCTATCTGGACTTGCGTCGCAATGCTGTGCGTAAGAATCTGGAGTTGCGTCACGACATGGCTATCCTTATCCGCAACTATCTTGATGATAAGGGCTTCCTTGAGGTAGAAACTCCCATCCTTATCGGCTCTACTCCCGAAGGTGCACGCGACTTTATCGTGCCCTCTCGCATGAATCCCGGCCAATTCTATGCTCTGCCGCAGAGCCCTCAGACTCTCAAGCAGCTGCTGATGGTAGCCGGCTTTGACCGTTATTTCCAGATTGCCAAGTGTTTCCGTGACGAGGACCTGCGTGCCGACCGTCAGCCCGAGTTCACGCAGATTGACTGCGAGATGAGCTTCGTTGACCAGGAGGATGTGCTCGAGGTGTTTGAGGGTCTGGCCCGTCACCTGTTCAAGCAGGTGCGCGGTGTTGACCTTCCCGAGAAGCTGGAACAGATGACCTGGCATGACGCCATGCGCCTCTACGGCAGCGATAAGCCCGACCGCCGCTTCGGCATGACCTTTGTCGAGGTGGACGATGTGCTGAAGGGCACAGGCACCTTCCCCGTGTTCAACGAGGCCAATTACATCGGTGCCATCTGCGCCCCCGGCTGCGCCGACTATACGCGCAAGCAGCTCGATGGCCTGGTAGACTTTGTGAAACGTCCTCAAGTGGGTGCCAAGGGCTTGGTTTATGTCAAGTTCAATGCTGATGGTACCGTGAAGAGCAGCATCGACAAGTTCTATGAGCCCGCCGTATGGCAGCAGTTGAAGGAGAAGATGGGTGCCAAGGATGGTGACCTGGTTCTCATTATGAGCGGCGACAATGCCAATAAGACCCGTGTTCAGTTGTGCACCCTGCGTCTTGAGATGGGTGAGCGTCTGGGCCTTAGGGACAAGAACAAGTTTGAGTGCCTGTGGATTGTGGACTTCCCGCTGTTTGAGTGGAGTGACGAGGAGCAGCGCCTGATGGCGACGCACCATCCCTTCACCATGCCCAATCCCGATGACATACCCTTGCTCGACGAGCATCCCGAGAAGGTGCGCGCCGTGGCCTATGACTTTGTATGCAACGGCATCGAGGTGGGTGGCGGTAGCCTGCGTATCCATGACGGCAAGCTGCAGGCCAAGATGTTTGACATCCTGGGCTTCACCCCCGAGCGCGCCATGGCTCAGTTTGGCTTCCTGATCAACGCTTTCAAGTACGGCGCACCTCCTCACGCCGGTCTGGCCTTCGGTTTCGACCGTTTCGTATCGATTATGGCCGGTCTGGACAGCATCCGTGACTGCATCGCCTATCCCAAGAACAACAGTGGCCGCGATGTGATGCTCGATGCTCCCAGCCCCGTTGACCAGAGTCAGCTCGACGAGCTCTACATCAACATTGACCGTGACCGCTTGAAAGCCGAGAACAAGATTTAAGATTAAAGTTTTTAGTTTTTAGTTGTTAGTTTTTAGTGCGATTACTGTCGCCTGAAAATGCGAGTCAAAGATAATCAAGCAGAGAACTAACAACTAAAAACTCACACCTCACATCATGCTAATAAGAGAAATCACTGATGCTATTGAGCAGTTTGCTCCTTTGAGACTTCAAGAGGAGTGGGACAATGCGGGCATCCAGGTGGGAGACCCCAATGCCGAGATTACCGGAATCCTGCTTTGCACCGATGCCACCGAGGCCGTTGTTGCTGAGGCCATTGAGTTGGGCAGCAATCTGGTCATTTCGCATCACCCGCTCATCTTTCGTGGTCTGAAGAAGATCATGGGCCGCACTCCTGTGGAGCGTACTGTTGCGATGGCCATCAAGCATGACATCACCATCTACAGCGCCCACACCAACATGGACAGCGCCTGGCATGGCGTGTCGTTCCGCATGGCCGACAAAATCGGCATGTCGAACGTCGAGTTCCTGGATGATAATCGCGTGGACTCGTATGGCGACGCGGAATGCAATATTGCAGGCTGCGGCGTCATCGGTGACATCGAGCCCAAGCCTGCCCGTGAAGTTCTCAAGCAGGTCAAGCAGGCGTTTGAGGTGGGAGCTGTGCGGTACAGCGGCGATGGCGACCGTGTTGTGAGCCGTGTTGCGCTGTGTGGCGGCGCTGGCGGTTTTTTGCTTGACAAGGCCGTTGAGGCCGGCGCTCAACTGTATGTCACCGCCGACATGCGTTACCACGATTTCCTGGACAATAGTCAGCGCATCGTTGTGGCTGACATTGGACACTACGAGAGCGAACATTTCACAAAAGAGATTTTTTTAGAGATTATTCGGAAAAAAAGTCCTACCTTTGCAGTCGCTTTTGCGAAAAATGAAATCAATCAAGTAAATTATTTATAAGTTGAGTTTTAAGTTGAAAGTTTTAAGTTGCAAGTAATATTACCTTTCCCTCAGGTTTTTTCAGGCGATAGTAACTGTGCTTAAAGCAACAACTTAGGACTAAAAACTAAAAGAATTATGGCAACACAGAAGAAAGAACTCACCGTTGAAGAGAAACTCAAAGCGCTCTACGACTTGCAGCAGAAACTCTCGGAGATTGACGCCATCAAGACCCTGAGGGGTGAACTTCCTCAGGAAGTGCAGGATTTGGAAGACGAGATCGCCGGTCTGCACACTCGCGTGTCGAAATTTGAGGACGAGGTTGCTGTTCAGAAGGACGAGCTAGCCCGTAACCGCGACATCAAGGCCAAGGCCGAGGAACTCATCGACAAGTACACTGCCGACCAGGACAATGTGCGTAACAACCGTGAGTACGACTACTTGACCAAGGAGATTGAATACCAGACCCTTAACATTGAACTTGCTGAGAAGAAGATGAACGAGGCCGCTCGCCGCGCCGAGACTCTGCAGGCCGAGATCGCCAAGGCTAATGAGCTGTGCACCGACCGTGAGCACGCCCTCGAAGAGAAGAAGAGCGAGTTGAATGAGATCGTCTCGGAGAACAAGCAGAAGGAAGAGACCCTGCGTGAGAAGGCTAAGAAGCAGGAGAACAAGATTGAAGAGCGCCTGTTGACCGCTTTCAAGCGCATCCGCAAGAACACGCGCAACGGTTTAGGTATCGTTGTCGTACAGCGTAACGCTTGTGGAGGTTGCTTCAACCGCATTCCCGCTCAGCGCCAGATGGAGATCAAGATGCACAAGAAGGTCATCGTGTGTGAGTACTGTGGCCGCATCCTCATCGATCCCGAGCTGGTAGGTATCGCTCCCGAAGAGGCCAAGAACAAATAACATTCAGGCCCCACGGCCTGAAACCGGCGTACAAGACTCAGAGGCCCCTGTGCTTTAGTATCGAGCCCCCGTCCGCCGCAAGAAACCGCAATGGCAACGCGCCCCGTGTGGGCCCGTTGCCATTGTCGTTGATGTGTGAATGAAGTGTGGTGTGGTTACCAGCTGCCGCCTCCACCACCACCGCCGAAGGAGCCACCGCCGAAGCCACCCCAGCCACCACCGCCGCCGCTCCAGCCACCGCCGCCGCTCCATGAGGAGCCGCCGCGGTTCCAGTCGCTGCCGCTGGTGAAGATGATGGGTCCGCCCCAGGTGCCGGTGTCGCGGTTGTTTCGGTTTCCGTTGCCGTTGTTGCCGTTGTTGCTCATGTGAGCGAGGTACAAGAAGAAGGCCACAATGACAATGAACAGAATCAAGCCAAGCAAGGCATCATCGCCGTCGGCTTGGGCATAGTCCTCCTCGTTATATTCTCCTGTTGCCAGGTCACGCACGACTTGAGCGCCGGCCCACACGCCTCCCAGGTAGTCGTTGTCCTTGAAGTAGGGGATCATCTCCTGGTTGACGATGCGTGTGCTGGTGGCATCGGTGATAGCGCCTTCCAGGCCGTAGCCAGGAGCAATAAACGCCTCGCCTTTGCTATCGGCGGTTTTGGGTTTGATGAGGATGACAACGCCGTTGTTGTTGCCCTTCTTGCCCACACCCCATTGCTCACCGATGCTATAGGCCATCCATGCTTTGTCGTAGTCGCCAAAGTCGTTCATGGTGACGACGCAAATCTGATTGCTGGTCTCCATGGCGATGCGCTCGAGCGAGTCCTCCAGCCACTGACAGTCGCCCAGGATGCCGGCGAAGTCGTTGACCAGCCGTGGCGGATTGGGGCGAGCCGGCACCTGTGCCACAGCCGTCAATGCCACAAGGCTCAGCAGCACAATCGCCAGCGGTCGCATGATCGCTTTATTCCATGTTGCCATAATCGTTGTCGTGGTCATCAGGTTCGTCGTCATCGTCACCGTCGTCGAAGGTGACTTCGTTGCTCAATTCGTTCTCGTCGTTACGCTCGCCAGGGAAGTACTCGGCCAGGCGCTCGCCCATGCGGGCGATGATGGCGCACAGGCCGTCAACGGGCCTGCCAGCCTTCAGGTAGCGTGTCAATTCTTCCACTTCTCCGTCCCAGAATCCCTCGGGTACTGCATCGTGAATAGCCGTGTCGCCCAAAATCGCCAGTTTGCGGTCCTCATAAGCGATGAAGATCAGTACCGCATTTCGGCGCTTGGTGGTGTACAGATGCAGTCTGTTAAAGGTCTTGACGGCACGCTTCATCACATTGAAGCGGCACCGTGGCGTCACATGGACACAGATTTCTCCAGTCGTGTGACGCTCGGCGTCGGTGATGGCGTTGGCAATGCGCCGTTGCCCTTCGGGTGGAATGAAATCGGCCAGTGCCATTGTTTACTTGCCCTCGCTTGTTCCAAAGTCCACCTTGGGAGCCTTGTCGGCGCCTTCCTGTGCCTGGAAATAAGGCTTGTCACCAAAGCCGAAGATGCTGGCGATGATGTTTGTGGGGAAGGTACGGCGCTTGGTGTTGTACTCACGGGCAACCTCATTGAACTTGTTGCGCTCAACTGCGATGCGGTTCTCGGTGCCCTCGAGCTGGTTTTGCAACTCCAGGAAGTTCTGGTTGGCCTTCAAGTCGGGATAGGCCTCGCTCACGGCGATGAGTCGGCTCAATGCGCTGGTTAACTCGCCCTGTGCGGCCTGGTATTTCTGCAGGTCCTCAGGAGTCATGTTAGAGGGATCGATGGTCACCTTGGTGGCGTTGGCGCGAGCCTCGATGACGCCCTCGAGCGTCTCCTGCTCATGCTTTGCATAACCCTTAACTGTCTCAACCAGGTTGGGGATAAGGTCAGCGCGACGCTGATAAACGTTCTCTACTTGAGCCCATGCGGTCTCAACACTCTCTTGGGACTTAACCAAACCGTTATATTTGGGTACTGCCCACAAACCTAAAACGATAAGCGCCAGGATAATAAAAACGACGCATCCACTAAGTCCGAAACATCCTTTTTTCATTGTAGTTCTAACTATTATTTGGTGAATATATGTTATACAAAACGCAAATTTAGTAATTACTTGGTGAATATCTGCAACATTTGTGCCATTTTTTGAAAAAATAGGGGAAAACTTTTTGTCGAGTCGAATTGTCTTTTTGTCTATATTATTTGTTGATACGCGAATAGTTGATTATCTTTGCGATACATAAATACAAACTAAATCTGTTATGTCAAGCGAATTAGACAAGTCGAGACCCAAATACCGGTACTTGATACTTCATCTGTTGTGCTGGTCGGTACTCATTATCGTGCCGTTGTTTTTCCACGGTGCCAACGATGACTGGCTGGTTGTGAGAAACCGCTATCTGCGGTGGTTGGGCAATCCGTTGGCCTATATGCTGGTGTTCTACGTCAATTATTTGTTGTTTGTGCCACGCTTGTTGTTCAAGAAGCGAGACTGGAAGATGTTCATTCTGATGAATCTGCTGCTCCTAGTCGCCGGCATCTTGCTTATAGACGTTTGGCACTGGTGTGCTACGCGGTTCTTTCCAGAGATTGCCAACAATGCGCCCAAGAGGAACATGATTAAGTCCCAGCGATATTTTTGGGCCGTATTGACGCTGATTCTTATTGTCGCGATGGCTGTGGCCGTGCGCATGACACAGCGGTGGCATCATGTTGAGGAGGCCCGCAAGGAGGCTGAGGCCGCCCGCGCCGAGGCCGAACTGAGCAACCTGCGTAACCAGCTGAACCCGCATTTCCTGCTGAACACGTTGAACAACATCTATGCCTTGATTGCCTTTGACCAGGAGAAGGCCCAGACCGCCGTTGGCGAGTTGAGCAAGCTGCTACGCCACGTGCTCTATGAGAACCAGCAGGACTTCGTGCCCTTGTGCAAGGAGGCCGACTTCATGCGCAATTATATTGAGCTGATGAAGATCCGCGTCACCGATAACGTGAAGATTGATGCCAACATCAACGTGCAGCCGAACGACTCCACTCCCGTAGCCCCGCTCATCTTCATCTCTCTCATCGAAAACGCTTTCAAACACGGAATCTCGCCCCAGGGCGCCGGCAATATCAAGATTGACTTGTCGCAGGCAGGCGGGGACATCACCTGTGAGATTCACAACACCTGCTATCCCAAGCGCGAGAACGACAAGAGCGGGTCGGGCATTGGGCTGGAGCAGGTGAGCCGCCGATTGGAACTCATGTACCCAGACCGCTATACCTGGGAAAAGGGCAAGAGTGATGACGGCAAGGAATATTACTCAAAAATCATTATTAGGAAGGAATCATGATTATCAAGTGTGCTATCGTTGACGACGAGCCGCTGGCTGTGGAATTGCTGGCGAGCTATGTGAAGAAGATACCGTTTTTGGAGCTGTGCGGCAAATACAATAACGCTACCGATGCCCTGCATGGCATTGGCGAACAGCCTGTGGACCTGCTCTTCCTGGATATCCAGATGCCCGAGCTCAACGGCTTGGAATTGAGTAAGATGATTCCCGAGGACACGCGCATCGTGTTCACTACAGCCTTCAACCAATATGCTGTTGACGGATTTCGCGTCAACGCTCTGGACTATCTGTTGAAACCCATCAGCTATGCCGACTTTATGGAGGCTTGCAACAAGGCGCTGCAGTGGTTCCAGCTCGTGCAGCAGAACGAGCAGCCCGCAACTGCCACTGCCGCCGCCGAGGAGCCGCGCAGCATCTTCGTCAAGAGCGAGTACAAGCTGTTGCAGATCGATCTCGATGACATCCGCTACATCGAGGGCCTAAAGGACTATGTGAAAATCTACACCGAGCAGTCGCCGCATCCCATCCTGTCGCTGATGAACATGAAGGCCATCGAGCAGATGCTGCCCGCATCGCGTTTCATCAGGGTGCACCGCTCCTTCATCGTCCAGAAGAGCAAAATCCGCGAGATTGAGCGCAACCGCATCGTCTTTGGCGACGTCTATATCCCCATTGGTGACAGCTACAAGCAAGCCTTCCAGGACTTCATCAACAACAAATAGAGACTAGGTTTGCTGGACGAATTGTCATGAATGTTTTCATTTCATGATGATTTTTGGCTATTCGTGTTTTTTTAACATGAATGGCCATGAATGTCCGCGAATGGTCATGAATGTTTTTTTAAATGATGATTCGTGGCGGTTTCTGGCTATTCGTGTTTTTTTAACATGAATGGCCATGAATGTCCGCGAATGGTCATGAATGTTTTTTTTAATGGTGATTTGTGGCGGTTTCTGGCTATTCGTGTTTTTTAAACATGAATGGTCATGAATGTCCGCGAATGGTCATGAATGTTTTTTTATGAGATAGTGTTACAGTGCATCGGGAGAGGGGTGAGGATAAAAAATATTTCCAATGACTTGCGTAATTAAAAAAATATTACGTAATTTGCATTATTAAAATTTAATAATGGATTTTCGATAACAGATATGGCAAGTAAAAAGTCATTAAAGCCAAAGAATCCTTTTGTGTCCCAGGGGTATATCAGTCCTGATTACTTCTGTGACCGTGAGCGTGAGACTGAATTGATGCTCAAACATTTTGAGAATGGGCGCAATATTACTCTGGTTTCGCCTCGCAGAATCGGGAAAACAGGGCTTATTAAGAACTTGTTTTATCACATAGAAGGTCAGGATAAGAATGCCATTTGCCTGTATTTGGACATTTATGCGACCAAAAATCTGCAGGATTTTACCGAAATGTTCGGGTCGGTCGTGTTCAATGGCTTTGCGCGCAAGGAGAAATCCTTCATGCAGAAGGCGGCTGCCGTGCTAGGCAGTCTGCGCCCCGTCTTCAGCACCGATCCCTATACAGGTATGCCCAAGATGATGATTACTGTGGATCCCTCGCAGTCGCAGTTGACGATACAGCAGATTTTTGAACTGCTGTCCCAAAGCCGTCGTGAGGTTTACATCGCCATCGACGAGTTCCAGCAGATTGCCAACTATCCCGAGGCGGGTACCGAGGCCCTGCTGCGTTCGCACATCCAGTTTGCCACCAATGTGCATTTCATCTTTGCGGGCAGCAAGTACCGGCTGATGGCTGAGATGTTTGGCTCGCCGCAGCGCCCGTTCTTCCAGAGCACCGAGATGATGGACCTGCAGCCCCTGGACAAGGACGTGTACTATGCCTTTGCCAACCGATTCTTTGAGAAAAAGCGTGGCAGCCTGGACCGCGACACGTTTATGGAGCTGTATGACCGCTTTGAGGGCCACACCTGGTATATCCAGAGCGTGTTGAACCGGCTGTATGAAAGCTGTCTTCACGTTAGAGGCATTCAGGAGGTGAATCGCGAGATGCTGCACTTGGTAGAGTCTCGTTCGCCGCAATATGAGAGCCTGGCACAATTCCTGTCGTCCAACCAGTTCAATCTGCTCAAGGCCATCGCCATCGCGGGCGTTGTCAAGGAGCCTACCGGCGGTCGCTTTATCCGCGAGCATAATATGGGCAGCGCCAGTATCGTGCAGTCGGCCCTGCGTGCTCTGGTAGATAAGGAGATAGTGTATCGCACGCCGCGCGGATACATCGTGTATGACCGCTTCATGAGCATCTGGCTTGCGCGCACTTTTGGATGACCATGCGCTGGCACGGTTTTTGTAATCAAAACTCTCACAAACAACGAATAAGTAACCACTAAAAGCTAACAGCAAATAAAGACAGACAATGGAATTTCACATGATTAGAAACGGAAAACAGGAAGGTCCGTTTTCCATCGAAGAGTTGTCGCAGCAGGGGATTACCCCCGAAAGCGAAGTGTGGGCTCCTGGCATGGCCGACTGGATGCAGGCCGGTGACGTGCCAGAGTTGACGGCAGTGTTGCAGCGGGCAGAGTTTGAGGCCTCACAACAGGCCGCCCGTGCCGCCGAGAACCAGGCTACCACTGGTCAGCCCTATGATCCAGTGGTTCCCCCCGCTCAGGCGCCTCCTCAAGTTCCTCCCCGTTGGCCGGTAGAAGACGAGACGAAGAAGAAAAACGGTTGCACGCCGTGGCTCATTGCCGCTCTTGTGCTGGCCATCCTGTTTGCCACGATGGTGTTCACCTGTCCCGATCGTCAAGACCATGAAGCCGCCATCCAGGAAGTGACCAAGGCTTGGGTGGGTGACAAGGTGGATGAGAACCTGGGCAGCATTACCGGCGTTGGCGGCGTGTTCGGCGACTTGATCAACAAGGCCCTGAAGCAGTTGACAGGCTTTGGCACCGACAAGGTTATCTCTAAATACCTTGACGTCAAGAACTATGTCGTTTGTTCGGTGGGCCGCATGAGCATCGGCAACAACGAGGAGAAGATGGTGTCGCTGGGTGTCTTTGGCCACGTGTTCACCTTTGGCAAAGACGATATCGAGAAGGCATGGACCCGTGCGATGGACGACTACGAAGCCAACCATCACATCACTCCGCCCCCCGCACCGGCGCCTCAGGCCGATGATGACGCCGAAGCACAGGACGAGGAAGAGATGACCGATCCCCGGATGCTTCCCGACAGCGTGATGGGCATCGAGATTCCCGAGGGCATGGACTCCATGGTCAACCAGATGGCTAACGAGGCCATCCGCATGGCCAAGGAATGGGCCAAGCAGCAAATCGACAATCTGGGCCATTAAGCCGGTCGTCGGAACAAAATAATCAAGGGCTTGCAAAATGATGCAGGCCCTTGATTGTTTTAACTCGGTTGTGTTGGCAGCGACTGGCGGGAGATAGGCTTAGCCGCCACAAGCTTTGATCAGGAACATGATGAGTACGGCAATCAGCACGGCTGTCATGCAGCTCATCCTGCGCGGCTGGGGAGTAGTGGGACGTGCAGGGCCTTCGCTGGGCACCGTGTAGCTGTACATGTTGCGGTGTGGGATGAGAATCTGGCGGGGACCGCCGTTGTTATATGGGCCAATGGCCCCGCCGGCTTCGAGTTGGCGAATGAGTTCGGCGGCCCGCTCATCGCTGATCTTGAAATGGTCGCGCAACATCATGGGCGTGATGGCCGTACAGGTCATCAGGAATTGTATCGCATCGTTGTAGAGCGGGTCGCTATCGGGGAGTGGGGGCGGAAGCACGGTGACCTCCTCGGGGGCCGTGTCCACAGCAGTGGTCGATGGGGCGCTGGTGTCGAAACTGGCACCGCAGTTGGGGCAGAAGTGTGCACTAGTGCTCGCCTCGTGGCCGCAGTTGGGACAACAAATTGTGCGCGACGGCTCGACGCTGGTGTCCAGGTCAAGTGTTTCGTGAGGGATATAGGCATAATCCCCCACGATCTGCAATTCGCTCAGGCACTGGGGGCAGATGACCTTGTATCCGCTATTGATGAGCACCTCGGTGCTCAGGTCCATCTTCTTGCCGCATTTGGGACAGGTATAGTTCATATTGTTGTCTTGTTAGGTTACAAAGGTAGTGTCATTTGGTGTAAACCCTGCAAAAATCGTGCCGAATTATTATTAACAAACTGTGACAGAATGTCTGTCAAAATGATAGGATTGCGTAGCTTTTTTAAGAAAAATACTTGTATTTTTTGATTTTATCCGTATTTTTGCAATCACTTTATCGGACAACAAGCGATAGTAAGCATATAACATTTAATGATTTTATAAACCTTTTAAACAACATGTTATGAGCAAGAAATTACTGACTTTAATGATTGGACTTGCCATTTCCCTGACGGGCAGTGTGTGGGCCCAGGACACCGAGGAGGAAGAGGTGACCTACAATCAGTATGGTGTGCGTGTCGATCGTGAGGCGCTCCACGCCGAACAGCGCAACAACATCCTGGTGCTGGAATCCAAGAGCAAGAAGTACAAGGTGTGGTTTGACAACCGTGTCCAAGTTGACGGTGCCACTTTCTTTGGCAAGAACCACTCAGACTACAACCCCATCGGTAACGGTGCGTCCATCAGGCGTGCGCGTTTTGCCGTCAAGGCCCAAGTAACTCCCGACTGGTATGGTGAGATTGATATGGACATGGCTGACGGCGTGTTTGAACTCAAGGACGCTCTTATCGAGTATGATGGTCTGGAGCACTTCGCCTTCAAGGCCGGTAACTTCAAGGAGGACTTCTCGATGGAGCAGACCACGACATCGCGCTACCTGACCTTCATGGAGCGCCCGATGCTGTGTAAGGCATTGGTTCCCTCGCGTCACATCGGTATTCAGGGTGAGTACCTGCTTGACCACTTCAGGGCATCGCTGGGTATGTTCTTCCAGACGATTGCCGGCTCGGAGGAGGCCACCAACGTGCAGGACAACAACAAGGACTTCGGCCGCAGCCAGGGTTACTCGTTTACTGGAAAGGTGGGCTATATGCCCTACAGCAAGGACCGCTACTGGGGCCTGTACTTGGGCGGCAAGGGTTCTTACCGCACCCCCAAGACCGACGTGGCCACCAATGAGTATGGCGGCATCCGCTACAGCACGCGCAATGCTACGAGCATTAACCGCAAGAAATACCTTGACACCGATGTGATTCCCGATGTGGATCATGAGTGGCTCTATGGTCTCGAAGGTGCTGCCTATTTTGGCCCTGCCCGCATCCAGAGCGAGTGGGTTGGCAGCCATGTGAGCGCTGCGAAGAACAGCTACAACTTTGGCGGCTGGTATGTTGCTGCTACCTACCTGCTGCTGGGAGGCCAGCAACGCTTCAACGTTGCCGAGGGAGAGTTTACACAGCCTTCGACTGGCCGCAAGTGGGGTGATGTTGAGTTGGCCCTGCGCTATGACTATCTTGACCTGAACAATGGCGACATCTACGGTGGTTCGGGTGAGAACTACACTGCTGGCCTGAACTTCTATCTTGGCAACTCGGTCAAGATTGTCCTCAACTACCAGTACAGTAACAATGACCGCTATGCCAACGGTAAGGGCAAACTCTTTATCGGCCACGATGCCAACGGCGCTCCCACTACCGACTATACCAAGGCCGTTGAGGGCAAGGGCAAAGGCGGTGTGAGCTACCACATGCTTGGCCTGCGTTTCGAGATTGACTTCTAATGGACAACCACTTTAAAGACATTACGACAATGAAAAAGATACAATTAACATTCATGCTGCTGGCCGTGGTTTTGCTGGCCTCGTGTGTAAAAGATAACGTATATGAAGGCCCGTCCAAAATCGAAGCCGTCACCATGTCGCCCGAGGCTCCCACCTCGTTTGACGACATTGTGATTACGGTCAATGTCTCTGGCCTTCAGGCAGTGAAAACCGCCACGCTGAATTATAAAGCAGGCTCTGCGACAGGCAGCCTGCCCATGGCTGGTAATGGCAATACCTATACAGCCACCATTCCCGCCCAGCCCGATGGCACCAAGGTGACTTATACCGTGACCATCGAGAATGAGGCCGGTTTCACTACCGTCTCGCCCGAGAAAGAGTTCACCGTTGGCGACAAGCCTTCGGACTTCACCAAGCTGGTACTCAACGAGCTCTATGGTGCTGCCGACGCTGATGCCGATAAGTTCATCGAGCTGTACAACAACGGCGACGATCCCATCAAGCTGAAGGATGTTGTCATCAAGAAGGATGAGGAAGAGACCTGGAAGGGCTTGGAAGGCGAAGTCATCATGGGTCACAGCTACTTCACCATCGTGGGTGCCAAGGGAACCACCCCGCGTGGTTTCTCCAGTGGCTTCTCCAGCAAGAAGAGCGTTCTGGTCGAGCTCTATGATCCCAACAACAATCTGGTGGATAGATTCCAGCGCGGCGAGAAGGAAGACGCATGGGGCAACCAGTCGCTGGCTAAGGTATCGGGCTCGTGGAGCCGCTGTCCCAACGGCACCGGCAAGTTCATGATTACCGACACGCCTACCCTGGGCGCAAAGAACCCCGACACCGGTACCGAGGATCCCACGGTAGTGCAGTGATTCAAGTTTCACCTGGGTGAAACTTGAGGTCTAGAGTCTAGGGTCTAGGGTTTAGGGTCTAGAGTTTAGGGTCTAGAGTTTAGGGTTTAGGGTTTAGAGGGTTAATCCTCCTTTGGCAACTATTGCGCCCTGAACAACGAGAAATAATTACTTAACCATAAATCACTTAATCAAACCAAGAAAACAAAATGGCAAAAGAAGAATTGAAAATTGGTGAAATTTCAAAGCCCCGCTTTGAGTTCCGCAGTTTCGGACGTTGTTTTTGCGAGGCCAGCAAGCGTATGGCCCGCCTGAGTGTTCCTGTTCCCGAAAAGGTGTGGGAGCGCCACAGCACCGAGACTTATATCGTGAGCCGCACCAATGACGTGAACAACACCAAGATCCGCAACGGCAAGATGGACATCAAGACTTATGTGCAGACCGTTGACGGGCTGGAGCAGTGGAACCCCCTGATGAAGGGCGAGTTCCCCATCGCCGCGCAGGTGTTGCGTGACGAGGTGTTCCCCGCCTTCAAGGTGGACGGCATGCCCGAATTGACCAAGGACACCTATACGCTGGAGGAGTTCCTGGCCATGATTGATGCGCACCCCGACCTGCAGGCCGTGAGTGTGGAGAAAATCCGCTATGGCTACATGGTCAACGACACCATCTGCGAGACAGGTGACGTCTATATCAATGGTGCCCTGGTCAAGACCATCAACTCAGAGTCCACCGAGGTCGAGGACATCAAGAAGACGCTGGCCGACTTGGGGCTGGAGGGTGTTGAGAACATCAACTACCTGCAGGCCATCAAGCGTGTGATTGGTATGATTAACAAACCCTTAGCAAACTAAACGGATATGGCAAAAGAGATTGAAAGAAAATTTCTGGTGAAGGGTGATTTCAAGAGCGAGGCCTTCAAG